>Ga0136643_10016898_pt1 | contig 10980 bp, 9 predicted proteins | sample TergutLab28metaG_FD_96883 | JGI IMG/M metagenome (GOLD analysis project Ga0136643, IMG submission 96883) | Labiotermes labralis P1 segment gut microbial communities from Petit-Saut dam, French Guiana - Lab288 P1 (version 3) (version 3) | ecosystem: Host-associated > Arthropoda: Insects >... | reverse complement strand
CTGGGGAGACCTAGGCGTAGATGGGTGGATAATATTAGGATGGATCTCCAGGAGGTGGGATATGGGTCTGTGGACTGGATTGGGTTGGCCCAGGATAGGGACAGGTGGCGAACGCTTGTGAGTGCAGTAATGAACCTTCGGGTTCCATGAAATGCGGGGAATTTCTTGACTATCTGCAAACCAGCTAGCTTCTCAAGAAGGACTCTGCACCATGGAGTAAGTAAGTAAGGATACACTAGACAACGGTTGGTAAAAATAAGGAGACATGTAACAATTACAAATACAATCTACAATCACCACCCAGTATTCAGCACATACGAGACTAAAATACGAACTCTGTACCTAGCAACACATACCATAATTTGTGACTTTATATATACACACACATATATGCAGGGTGTCCCAGGGGGAATGTGCCAAATTTTGGGAGAATGTCCCTTAAGTTAAAGTACACCGATATAACCAAAAACACCTATATCTGAAGTTGAACAGTTACGGAGATATGGTGAGAGAAAAGTGTGATCTTCTTGCGGTTCCACAAACTGTACCTGTTTCACGTGATGTGTTACCCGTACACTGCGTGGACCCGTTGCATGGTCACCGAGGTCGCCAGATCTTATACTTCTTGATTATTATCTCCGGGGGCCACATGAAGACATTAGTGTATGAAACTAAGGTCGATTCAAGAGCAGCGCACTGCGCCATTGTTTTTTGCAGGAGCAGAACACATACGCAACCATCCTGACAACATTGCCTCTGCTTCTCATTCTCTATTAATGCGTGCCGAAAACTGCATAGCAATTGGAGGAGAACACTTTGAACAGTTACTTTAAAGCAGGTAATGTAGTTTAGTACAGGCAAGTAGTGGGCTTATACCAAAATCGGCAGTCAATAATGGTAAATGAATCTTATGTGTATTCAAATGGTAAATGAGTACTTCAATACTGCTGGATATTCATGTGCCATGTAAAGTGCCTGGAAACCTAAGGACAACTACGACAGTGCAAGTGTTCATGCAGTTTAATTGAGTGGCTTTATGTCACTCAGATGTTAATTAGATGTTAAGTACAGATATTAACATTACAGAAACCACATATTGCTGCCAGTTTTAATATGTATTTGGTAATCAATAAGTGTATAACAGCTGTCACACTTTCAAACTTCTCTTGCCATTATCTCCATAACCGTTCAACTTCGGATATAGGTATTTTTGGTTATATCGGTGTACTTTAACTTAAGGAACATTCTCCCGAAGTCTGGCACATTCCCCCCCCGGACACCCTGTATATACATACACACACATTTTAATTTTAACACAGTCCAACCTAAGAGATATGTTATTATGTGTCAATTTTAATTTCAATTCCATTTCAGATCTTCTTTTAACTATTACTGTATCACAGGCAATATAACAACTCAAGGTTTTAACAGAATTTTAACACTGGTGTAAGTTGTATGGGATCCCATATTACATTGAATTTAATATGCACTATATGTAACCTGTTTTAAATTTTATGTAAAGATAGCCTGATGATGGTCTAATGACTGAAACTTGTCCTCAGTAAGTTAAATAATAAAATATTGTTGTGTTTGACTGCAACAAATAAATTTATTATTGTCTTTCAATTCTACAACACAACGGGATGTCCTATGCAAAAATTGGTTCACAATCAGTTATCGATTGTGGTACAGTTTAACCATCATGAAGAGTACATGTGATTTCAGGCTTTTGTCATGAGGTAGCTGAGAGATGTGTTCTTCCGGGTTATTATGCAGGGAGTACTCGCTGCATAATAACCTCAAAGAGGGCAGTTCACATCATGAACAGTAGGTTAAAGACTATAAATATAGTATACGGAAAATGTTTATATAAATATATGTAGATAATTACTTCTAAAGTGGAGAACTTTTTGCATGAGATGTTTTACAGGCAGTGAGTAGAGGTCTTGAGAAACTGATGATTTTTTGGCTGGTACAGAAATGTACTGCTTATGGAATTTGAACATTCATTACTGTGTTAACAACAGCCTCCCACATGACATCACCAAAGCAACACAGATAACAGTGTACAAAATATATATATATATATATAAATTTTCACCTACTATACAGTACATCATGTGTAATAAAAATATTTCTACATGGAATTTATTTATTTATTTTAATATGTCTGGCATCTATTCCATCTTTCCCCCTTCAGAGTGTGTCCATTGCAACATCACTAAGTCCAGGGGGTTGTGCCATTGTTGAAGGCATGGATGGGAGCCTGTATTTTGAACACCATTAGTATATTGCCATGTTCATATAAGAAACAACCCCAACATTGGGGAACATCGACAGACACCGTCCCATCTTTAAATATTAATCTATTAATCTTACACTACACAGTGTGTGCTATGGGCAGTCTCAATGAATAAAACATATGTAAGTAAATAAAATTAACCTCACACGCCACTTGGATTTGGTGTTCTACTCATTACTTCCTCTCCAAAGATTTGCTGGTGTCTGTAACAGTTTTGACCAACCTGAAACAGAACTTGATACACATACACTGTCCTTTAAAGCCCAATTTCTAACAAACAACTATCACAAATAGATAACACATTACCTTTATTCAAGACATGCCACTTCTCAATGAGATATCTGGAAGTTCTGTAACAAATGGCAAACATTCAGCATGCCAGGCTGAATACTACAACCACCTATAAGAGTTATGATTATAACTATGCTAGTACCATCTGGACAGCCAATCCAGAAATATTATGATCATACCTCATATGGAATAGTTAATATTTGTTTTTAATTTGTAGCCAATCTAATATGACTGGTGTGAAGTATGTGATAATGCAGTCAGCACCTGAAACGAAGAACAGTTATAAATACTACACAAGATTCAGACACTCTCAGAAGCTACAAAACCTGCCTCACTAGACACATATTTTGGACATCACAATATGTGATATTAAAATTCATATCAAGTAGCCACGTCTGACATATTCTGAACGATCAGATTCATTCTCAGGGTCCATACACCAAACACAGTTCATTGCCAGTCCTGTTGGAGTTAAGTTCTGTCACCTGGAAGAAGGAGCCATGTGGTTGGCTACATGTGTTTTATGATTTATGGTTATAATTATAATAAACCAAAGCCAAAGTTGGGTTCCAGGCTCTCCATCCTCCCATCCAGTAGACACCAAATGTACAATGTCCAGGAAAAAAAAGACAATTATCATTCAAGTCCTTCTAACGTTAACACCTAAGAAAGGTTGAAGTCATGCTTCAGATGCAGTGTATTTAATTACTATGAACAGAAGTAGCCTGTAATATGACACTTGCCCAGAACATATGAATAGTATTTTGTATGGTGGAAATGAACTTACCAGCTCTCCTCATTGAAAGTAAGACTTCTTCCAGAACACCTCGCAGATCGATCGCACCAGCTTTAGCAGCATGGTATAACATTGCATATTCACCAGACACCTGAAGTTGATAAAGTATGATTCACAGCAACTAAGACCAATTACATATACCTGCACTCTTGAAAGTGAAATCTTTACTGTGGCAGCAATTTTATTCTCAAGACTTCTTTACATAAGCCAGCTTCTAGTAACACTATTTCAGTACATTATTTACGCAAAGAAAACTAATAATTAAACTGCACTTACTTGGTATACAAATAATGGGTATTCTGCATGTGCATCTTTGGTTTGCTTGACAATATCCAAATAAGCAAGTCCCGGTTTAACCATCAACATATCACAGCCCTCAGTTACATCTCTCGACTGAAAATAACACACCGCATTTCATGAGTTTGCACTTGTCTGAATTGGAACCCAGGAATGCCAGCCATGCAACACATTCCATACTGCTTGCTATCAAGTAGACAGCAGTATCTGTTTGACATATGCCTGTTGCTGTATATACAGTCTTGAACTCCTGATGATGGACGGGAAGACCGTCCAAAACATGTAGAGTGTCATTCTAAAATAAATAAATTTGATACACTGGTGCATCTAGTTGGTTTTACTATAGAAATAATATTACGATGTATGACCCACGAATGTCAAAAGTGTTCTAGTTAATTCAATCCCCCCCCTTGATATACATATATATATATATACACACACACACACACACACACATGTAGATATATACACACACACACACACATACACAAGTGCAGCACTCAGACAAGTCCTTATGAATTATGGGGCCTTCCTGTGGGTTTAAGTTGGCCAGCCCTGCCATAACATGTGACCAAAGATGCATACATCCTAGGTCAGTTCATAAATGTTAGATGACAGTACTGTAAAATAACAATGAAGTGAAGCTGGGGTTATATTCTTGAAAAATCCCACTAACAATGCAAATGCAATGCGTTATGGGAAAAAATGGGTTAGAGGAACCAGACACGAAACATCATATATACATTAAAGGTTAATAAACATGTAAACATATGTGCTAGTGCTTCCTGGAATGACTTTGTTTCTGACTGAATGTTGTCAGTTTGATCATATGTCACAGACTGCATGACTGAGGAAGAAACAGAAGACTTTGTGAGAAAGACATGATCAATGATTGCCTTTTCTTCTTCTGCATTTTCTGAAACACCTTTTACGGTGCCATGCCAGCCTCCACCTCCATCTTTGAACCATATGCACAAAGCCCCTTTGATCTTTTCAAGGAACGAGTTACCATGAGTTATACAAGAAATTTTGCCACCTGACAGTGCACTAGCCTTAACAATATCCGTGGTAATGCATTCATTTTTCTTAATGAAAAAAACCAATGATTTGTTTATACCATAATGGCATCTAACTGCAGCATTGCTCAGTTGCACTTTCCAGACATAACTAAAACATCAGGGCAACAACTAGTTCTAAAAAGTGTGAAAAGTGCAATCAGGCCAGATGGGTGAACAGATACAGTGCAGTGAATGACCAAGCGACCTGCATTACACTCCAGAGGGTTCTCACAATAATTCTTCCACAAGTAAGTGAAACCACAAACAAGGAGGATCTGCTGTATATCATGTCATTTGATTGTTCTGCTGACTAAACAATGTTATATCTTGGGAGATATTAAAAACATAACTTACAGTGGCTCGAATAGCAAGCCCTTTGCTCCCAGGTGGAAGCTGATAACACTTGCGATCACTGAACACGGGAGCAGATTTAGTGACATCTCGGAAAGGACCATAGAAACCAGACGCAAATTTAGCAGCATATGACAATACAGCAACACGGTTCCCTAGTCCAGCATCAATGAGGCCTCTCTTAATTGCACCAATTCGACCATCCATCATATCTGATGGAGCCACAATATGAGCTCCTGAAAATTGACACACCAGTCTCTTTCTAGTACAGGTAAAGATGTTTACAACAAATTCTAATAATCTGTAAGATTAGAAAGATTAGAAAAAAACTGTACAATTACCAGTTAACACTTCCTATGTTATTTAGCCAATTACACCAGTACAGAGACAGCATATCTGACATAAGCTCACACAAATTAGTACTCTTAATGACTTGGCAACCTTGAAGATAAATCATAGCTCTGTTACTCAAAAAAAAACTTTTCTTAATTGTACAGATTAATCCCAAAGTACATGAACAGCCTACACTGTACCCTATATCTTCATACAGTGGATTGAATGGAAAATTACTATTGAAGTGGCACTTAATAGAACACTCAACATGACATTACTGTTATGATGGTGACATCTATAGCCATGATCATCAGTCTACTGAAATGCTGCGTCACTGGTCAACCCATTCTAGCCTCAGTTGACTGTCTCTCCAATAGTCATCTCTGACTTCTTATTCTTGTAGGCTGTACATGAACATAATTCTGTGGAGCTGCTCTATCTGCATTATATCAAAATGCCAAATCAACCTGTTTACAGTAAAAAATGTTACTCAATTCAGATTCATTTTTTAGATCATCTCATGTATCTGTTCCCTTTGCAGTCTTTCTTCCCATTTATACTTTGTAGTCAGTTTCACATACTGCTTCAGCAATTGCAATTTTGTGTTGGTGTTTGGTTTGCATTTATCCACCACAGCAAAGGCCATGACACCTAAAATTTGATAGACTCTTTGCCTTGAGTGTTGATAATCACAACAAATAAAATCACAGTCATACAACAGTAACAGCAAAGCATTCACACAAATCTTATGAAAGTGTACATTATACCATCATGTTGAATGTACACAAACTTGTGTTAGTATATGTTTCTATCAAACACAATAGTACATGGATGTTATTTACATCCCACACTCTCACAACATGTTCCAACACTTAAGTGCCATCATCAGGCCAGTACTTCCTATATCTTACAGCTTTTAGGTACAGCAGATACCTACCTGATGGCAGTAGCTATCACAGAAACATGATGCCAAAATGTGTGATGTACAGTAACATCCACGTGCTGTCATATATGATGGAAGCATATAATAAAACAAACATTATGAATATTGCTGATGCAATTTCTAAGGGAAGAGATGAATTGGGGGATATAAGCACATATGGAAGGATAATATTCAGATTTATATTAGTGAAATATAGTGGGAGGGTGCAGACTGAATTCAAGTGGCTTAAAAAAGGGCTCAGTGATGGGCTCTTGTGAACACAACCAAGTGTTCAGGTTTTAAGACAGGCAGGAAATGGGTTCACTAGCTGAGGCATTAAGAGCTTCTCAAGGAGTATCAGGATATGTGGAATTGATGAGACTGCACACATACAGGCCTACTTCATGCATACAAAATCCACAGTGCATAACTTACAATACAAACACAAGAAGCTAGGCAATATCTGCACAAAACAAAATCCACTTTGTAAATTACCTTAGATGTTGTATTTGTGAATACCTTTCAGAAAAACAGTCAGTATTGTAACACAGTCTATATGTTAGTAACAGATTTACAATCACTCATTAAGCTACTGTAAGTGTAAAATTTACAATCTGTGTCTCTGAAATGGTGGATATTCAGTGTTCAAAGATGCTCATGTTGATACCCAGTGCTCATCTGTTTCTTCAGCCTCAGCTCATACCTCACAGAGAACAAAGTCTGTCTCAATTATAAAAACCAATAGTGGCAAGAGATCATAAACGTATGTAGGTTCTCATGTTAAGTGTCTATTACTTTTGTACATTTTTACAAAATCAGAATGTTGACAAGTGTGAAAATTAATGACAATCCATTCCATGGGAATTGTTCAGTTCCATGATGCTTATCACTGCCTTTTGCAGTTATTTTTGCAAACATACCTAAAAATGGGTTTTTTCCTTGCTACATGCAACCCAACATACATAAAATAGCTCATAGTGTACTCAACAGCAACAGACCACTATCATAAACTTTTAAGGAGGCCTTCTTCTATATGGGATCAGCATTCATGGTGGCTGACTTTGATGATAAAATAATGATATGAATACTAACTTCAGGTGTAAATATTCTGCCTGCCTCTACTAAGAATCCATTGCTGGTCTTAGGTGACACTGTCCCATTGTGTTTTAACAAGTAAGTGCTTCTATTTACTTTCTGACCAGCACAACTATATAGGTCTTGTATACTGATTTTTATTCAACACTACTACATGTTTCAGCTGTCTATGTCAACCATCATCGGGCTGGAATACTGGTGTACAAAAATAGTAAAAGGGGAGAGAGGCCTCTCCTTACAAATAGTGGGCATAAAATTATTGCAAAATTTATAATTATTATTCCAAAAGCAGAATAATAAGTGACACTAAGATTTATAGATGGAGTATATTGCTAGACTTTACAGGTATATTCAAGTGTTTCAAAGTAATAATACTGGTCACATGGTACACTGACAAATCAATGTCTGAGCTATATTAGTCAATATAATTTTCACAAAAGGAATGCACACCCAGCCCTTGTTTTATGTCCTTTTGCTGTAACGCCCCTTGTCAATTTACACCACTTCTTAATTTGGGCACTCTCATTTTGGCTAATTTGCAACTTTTTTTCTTACGGGCATATCATTTTTTATTTACGCCTCTTTGATTTATGCCCATTTTTTCAGGAATGCAGCTAGGGTGTAAAAAAAGGGGTGGGTGTAATATGAAAAAACATTTCATCTCATATTCAGCAAAATGGGGTTACAAACAAGGCATATACTCATACAAGGTTACCATCAAATTCACATATAGGAAAACAAAAAGAAGAACCAACAGACACATTGGAGCTGAAAAACAAGTATAGCCTATTAATATATCATAACAGCAGATAACTGTTGAACTTGGACTTTAGTCTGCTGTAAATTATTTGACACTCATGCCGTATAATTACGCACATCTCTAGTAAAAAAAATTCTGTCTCTTTCTTACAAATCCACTCCTTCCCTCTCGCAAGACAATCTGTGAAACCCTGTGTTGCATAATGTCAACAAGTAGCCTATTATTTATAGCTTTCAATTCAGGACTTACAGGAAGTTCATGAAACTAAAGATCAGCCACTGATATTTTAATGGATGCTCTGTATTGTATTATATATGGCTTCAGCTTACAGGAATGGTCAATTGAAATTACAGGTCTTCCTTTAGGGTTAAGGATGAGAAGAAAGGAAAGTTTAAATGATTTTACCTGGACAACATTATTTGTTTTGCCACATAGGAACTGAACTCTGCAAACATGACACCAAGACATATTATTGGAGATTCTCTGACCACTGTTGATGATGGTGCAGATCTTCCAGGAAATGACATTATGTCAATCTTGCTACTTCCATCTTCAGGATATAAGCAGTCCAAAAAGATAAATGGTTTTGAACTTCTTACACCCTGAAGATGGATGAAGCAAGTTCCCAAAATGAAGATAACTATTTTCTGACTGACATGGTCTCATACCCTAGCAGACTTGAATCTTGATATATCAATAAACTAAAATACTAAAAATACCTGCTTTTGCATAGGCCACTGCTACCTGCGCAATACGTTCAATGCTGGCTTCATTATTGATAACTCCATCACTGTCTAAAATTCCACAGTGACCATGATTTGTATATGCACACAAACACACCTGCAGCAAACAATATATATGTCACATAAATGATTTCTTGCATAGCAGCAAAGCTAGAAGAATAGATGTGGTATAATGTGGTGTTATTCTGTGCATGCAGAAACATATGCCAGCTGCAGCCACATTCTGACTGTAAAATCTACAGTGTCTGAATATTATGATTTTAACCCACAAAACATCCATATTCAAGCTGTAAGTTACCTACTACACAAGTGTATTAAAGCCATGACATGTTGCCATTACTTACTTACATCACATGCAATTACAAGATCTGGGAAACATCTTCTTAATTTTGGTAGAACTTGAATTACTGGATTTCTTGGAGAGTCAGCATATGATCCTTTCCCATCCTGCATCAAGTCATGCATATTTATAATCATTCCATCATTATGCCAACAGGAAAGACTGCTGGAAATGGAAGGGTAAAATCTAAATAAAAATTCTTCTTAATTATTTTGCTCGATACAATACATGAGACCACACAACCGACAACACAGAAATATGTAATGTGCTGGGGGAGACACAAACATATTCATAAGCATCATTTCGGAGTTTTCAAAGTTCAACAGAGGCTGAGTCAGAGTAAGGAATATTAATAAAATAAGTAAATGGTCTGATTATCATGTATCATTTACTAGTATCAGTGAGCAAATTCTGTGATATCTTAAAAATATAGATACTCATACCTGACCTAAGATATTTCATTCAGCACTACATAAATTCAAACTCAGAACTCCACCACTACAACAACAGCTTATTTAATACTTTCAGGTGTTTTACTTGACAAAAGAAAACTGTCAAAATCATACAAATATGGGCTGAAAAGGTTTGCCTCCTGTCATATTTTTTATTAGAGTAATGAAAACAATAAAACTGGTTCCATGCTGTTATGTGATATCTCCCCTCCAGCGTACATAACCTTTAACCCACAGCTAACCATAACTCCAGTTCAGTGCCAGTCAAGAACATGCAGTTCAGATGTGCCATCATGGAGTTCTTGACTGGGAAATAAATTCCTCCCATCAACATTCATCGTAACATGCAGAAATGTTTGGGGATAAATGTGTTGATGTAAGCACAGTTTGATGTAGGGTATGGCAGTTTAAGCAAGCAATGAGTGAAGCAAGTATGTGTTGCAAGGAAAGTGCCTGAGAGGACAGAGACTACAACAGATGATATGAGAAAAGCATCGAATCAAACAGACAGACACTGTTCTTAAACAGGAAATCTCTAAACAAAGAGTGGGCCACAATATCAACCTTCCTGGATTCTGAAAAGTGTGTGCAGGTGGAGTTTCAGGGGAACTTCTGGGTCATTTTGAAGGGGAAGGAGAGGAATTGCTATGGCAGATAGTGACAAGTGATAAAACTTGGGTCCATTACTATGATCCTGAGAACAGTCTATGGAATACCACCATAAAGGATCACCAACACAAAAGAAATTGAAAACTAAAGCCTCTGCTGGAAAAGTCATGTTGACTGTGTTCTGGAACTCTGAAGGTGTTGCGCTCGGCTTCCTGGAAAAAGGTGCTCCAGTGACTCAGAGTATCATACTGAAACCCTAAAAAATCCAAAAAAACACATCACAAGGAAGGGGGCAGAAACTCATGATGTCTTGTTTCAACAAGATAATGCCAGGCCTTATAAAAGTGCCGCCAAAACTGTTGCCATTGCACGTTTGGGGTTGACAGTGCTACCATATGCAGCCTACAGCCTGGATCTTCCTCCTAGCAATTTACGTTTGCTCCCCAAACTGACAGAAGACCTCAGGAACCAACACTTCAGCTCTGATAAAGAAGTCAGGTATGCAGTATGCCAGGAGTTTAAGGAGAAAAGAAGACTTTTTTTCAGGAGGGAATTCAAAAACTTGTTAAATGACACCAAAAATGTACTGAAGTTGGAGGAAATTATGTGGAAAAGTGATTATACTCAATTT
>Ga0136643_10016897_pt1 | contig 10981 bp, 6 predicted proteins | sample TergutLab28metaG_FD_96883 | JGI IMG/M metagenome (GOLD analysis project Ga0136643, IMG submission 96883) | Labiotermes labralis P1 segment gut microbial communities from Petit-Saut dam, French Guiana - Lab288 P1 (version 3) (version 3) | ecosystem: Host-associated > Arthropoda: Insects >... | reverse complement strand
TTGCCTTTGCGTTTCTCGAGGCCTCTTAAACATACAACAATAAACAAGATGGTGCAAATTACTCCTAAAAACATATTTGTCCTCCGGTGGTAGAATTTTGTTCACTATATCTAGACGGTTAAAATCTCAAAAAGTGTAGATGCTTTTAAGATTTATTTGTCGGAGGTCATTAGTTTTAGGATTACGGCATCTGTTTCGCGCATGCCGTCTTTTGCCAGCTTTGCGAAGTTGGTTAGTGTTTCTTCGATGTTGTCTTTGACAAGGCCTTCGCCGGGGTGGAAGGTTCTCCCTTGCATTGCCATTGTAACGCCAAGGATTGCGGCGTCCAGACTGCTTGCGATTTTGATGGCGCACGAAGGTTTCGCGCCGTCACAGACAATGCCGCTGACGTTTGCCAGCGTGTTTACAATTGCTACGGAAATCATTTCTAAATCCGCGCCTTTGAGGTAGGCAATTCCCGCGGCTGCCCCTGTTGCGGCACTTACCGCACCGCAGAACGCAGAAAGTTTCCCGATTTGGGATTTGAAATGGATTGCCACGAGATTGCTGATGCAAAGCGCGCGGTACATTTGTTCTTTTGTGGCTCCAAGTTCCTTTGCGTATTCGGCTACAGGCAGAGAGACCGTCATGCCTTGGTTTCCGCTGCCTGAGTTTATTACAACGGGAAGTTCGCACCCGCTCATACGTGCGTCTGAACCTGCCGCTGCAAGTGCTTTTGCCCGCACGCTGATATTGTTGCCAAATTCTTGCAGCAGTGTTTGGCCGATGTTCGCGCCGTATGTGCCGCGCAGACCTTCCTCGGCAATCGCGCTGTTGTATGCGATTTGCTGGTCGAACAAGCCTGCCACCAGAGCAGTATCTACAGTGTTTGCGAATTCAACGATTTTTGCGATACTCAAGTTGTTATCGTTCGATTTTTCTATAGGGGCAGCACATCCGCCGCAGGATGCTTGCTGTATGATTTCTCCGTTGCGTTCCATGCGGATAATGTTTTTGTGTCCGTGGCGGATTTCGACCAACGATGAATTTTCGCCGTGTGTCATACTGACGATGATGTGCAGGCAATGACTGTCCGCCAGCAATTCTTCCTTGCACATGCCCTGCGCCAGCAGCTCCCTTGTTTTTTCAACATCAGCAGGGGTTATCGTGGACAGAACCTCAAGCTCTCGGTTTGCGTCGCCTCCGACTGCTCCTAAAATGGCGGATACACAAATACCGCGCATGTCTGTTGTCGTAGGAACTACTACGCCTTTAACGTTTTTTATGATATTGCCGCTGCAGCGCACAACAATTTTTTCCGGGAAAACACCCAGAATCTCGCGTGCTTTTGCTGCGGCATATGCAATCGCGATAGGTTCGGTGCAGCCCAGTGCGGGAATCAACTCTCCCTCTAAAATCTTTATGTACTGCGATTGGGTTTCTTTAGTCATGTACTTATTTCTCCTTGTGAGTGTCTTATCTTGCGAAGCAGTTTGCTCTTTTGCTAAGTATATCATTTTATTGATAGAAAATCAAAGGGAAATCCAATATTTAGGTTGTTAAAGTGTTATCATGAAAAACGACAGGATGGCTGTACAGACCCAATAAAACCGGACATTGAACAAAGAAAGCCTCCTGTTGTAGAATAAATACGACAGGAGGAATTTTTATGGCAATGAAAAGGGAGAAAAATACTACCAAAGGCAATAAGAAATTAAGCTCGCTTAAAAAGCGTGTAAGTCTTGTGCATGTGGAGGCTGGAGGATTACACTTGGGTCGCGTTCAATAGGGTTGCTGAGATCCCAGATACCGCGCAGGCTGTCGACCTTTTCCGATTCGATAAGGAATTGAACGTGGTCTATGTCATCGAGTGCGGTTAGTGAGTTGACAACGGAAAGAATTTGCAGGCGCAAAACTTCGGCTGCAGTTGGGCTTCGCGTTATAAAATCGCTGCTGAGGTTGACATATGCCGTGCCTTCAATGGTATGTACATCTGCCCAGAGCCGCGTTTCAGGCGGGATTGTTGGGCTGAGTGAGGCGTCGCGCGGGCCTTCGATTATGGCTTCGATATAATAGTTTTCAAGCGGACGCTCGGGATTTATGCGCACGAGACGTTCCTCGGGAACAAGCATGAGCTTGTCACGTTCTAAAAAGTATAGGGTTATGCGCTCGAAGTCGACCCTGGTCGGTGAAATTTGCGGGGCGGCGGCAACGTTTGCGCGGCTTAGTATGCCCATCGGGGTGCCGTCGTTACGCAGGAGTTCTTCGCCCTCGACAAGAATCTGCACATCGGTTATGAACGAAAGGTCGGTCATAGTCCAAACCAGTGATGTACGAAAGTAAAGCTCCTCAGTTGGAGACATATTATGGTAACCGGTCGAAAAGTCAACAATAAAGCTGCTTTCGCCGGTTAATGCCGATGTAACCAGCTGAGCATCGAGCAAGGTTAGATTTTCAGGATAGGTTGTGCGCAGATTTGCGGCGTCAGCCGAAGGACTCATGAATATCGAAAAGGTGTCCTGCGCCATTGCTATGCGCTCGCTGTCTTCGATATAGTGCCGTCTTGGTACAAGCGCGCCGGTGTTGATGTTCAGACGTTGTATTGTCACCATAACCATGCCTTCGGGAGGAGGAGTTTCGCGGGCGAACACAAACCACGCCGCAAGCGACGATGATAACACGATAAGCACGCAGAGCAGTATTATAAGCTTGGCTTTGTGGCTGTTATCAGACATAATGTCCCCCAAAAATCGTTAGTTATAATAAGTATACGATATTCGTCTTGAAAAGTAAATGCTGTTGATGTATACTGTTAAAAATTAGATTGTTGTGAAAAGGAGACTTTATATGAAGAAGATAAAAGCTCGTTTGATTTGCCTTATAGTTGCAGGCGTGATGCTTGTTGGGGCAGTGACAGTCGCGGCGATAGAAGGTTCGCCGTATGAAACGCTCAAGAACGCATTTTTAAATGCGCTGACAAGTGAAAATTTTACAGTCAAAGGTGAAATGACAATTACCTTTAATGGTGAAATATATGAGCAAGAGGTGTTTCACTACATCCACACAGAGGCAGGTTCGGTTGACCTTGCCGGGGCAAGAGGAGCTTTCAACGATAGTTTCCGCTTCAGTACCGAGGGGTTAGAAATTTATCCTGTATACAGGTCGTCCGGCGGGGATCAGTGGTATGCCGCCAGGACTACGAGAACCGGCAGTATGCGCGCCGGCGGCTTGATTCCCGCAGAAGAACTTGGTTCTGCGAGATTTCGCTTTATGGAACTGCTTGTTGACTTTTTCGTGGGTGACCTCAAGAACAACATGTTTATGAGTTCGAACGACGGAGTACGCCGAGTAAGCGGGGCGATAAGCCACAACCAACTGCCTGAAATCGTTAGAGTAGGTATATATATGATAGTTGAAGAAAGCCAAAGGTGGCACAGCGGTGACTTCGGTTCAAGAGACGACTTGCGCCACCCGATGGATGCCCCGATTCAAAGCCTTACGGTTAACCGCATAAGCGGTGATGCCGATATCGACGCGGATGGGAATTTGCTATACTTGAACGCCAACATTAATTTGACTACGGTGGATGTTTTCGGATATAGCAATGTTATTGAATTTTCCATGATAATTAACTTTTACGGAATAGGTACGAGTGTTGTAGAAAGCCCTGTAGGCGGAGCAATTGAGCTTTTTACGCCCGAATTTATGTATGAAGAGTTTGGCAGGCGGTACGGTGTAGTTTACTTTATGCGGAATGCTGATGGCAGCATCAACATGGGGAGCATTACAACCGCATGGCCGAGGAGCTGACGATGGGGCAAGAAATGACACTGAAACTTGATGGCGTAACTAAGCTGTACGGCAACGGGCGCGGTGTCGAGGATATATCCTTCGCGCTTGCTCCAGGCGAGGTACTGGGTTTGCTTGGCCCGAACGGTTCCGGAAAGACAACGACAATGAAAGCAATCGCGGGGCTTGTGCGCCCGACAAGCGGGAGCATACGCATATGCGGCGAGGATGCTGTCGATAACCACGAGGCCGCTATGCGGCACACGGGCTGTCTTATCGAATCGCCTGCGCTGTACGACTATTTAACACCCGAGCAAAACCTTAACTTGGTTGCGCGCTTTTACGAAAATGTCGGCAGCGAACGCATTGGCGAGGTTTTACGCATGGTCGATATGGATAAATACAAAAACGATAAGGTAAGATCGTTCAGCTTAGGTATGCGCCAGCGCGTGGGGCTTGCCGCCGCGCTGCTCAGCAAGCCGCGGCTGCTGATTTTGGACGAACCGGGCAACGGGCTTGATATCGAAGGTATGTTGTATGTGCGCGAAGTGGTGAAGGCCGCTTCGGAAAACGGTGCGGCTGTGCTTATATCTTCGCATTTGGCGAACGAGATACAGCAGTGTGCAACCAGGGTTGCGATTATCCATGGCGGTAAGCTTTTGGGCTGCGAAAGTATAAACACGGTTATTGAAAAGTTTAACAGTGTCGAAGGGTTCTTTTTAGAGTTGATCAACGAAAGGCGGCAGGGCGTATGACGGCACTATATGCCGCATATCGCGGCGAGTTAAGCAAATTACTGAGACGCAGAAAATACATTGTGTTCCTTGTGCTGGGTGTACTCATTTGCATTGCTTGGGCGGTGCTGGGCGGTATCTTGTCCGGCCTTGCAGGGAGGCATGGAGGTGTGTTCATAAGCTTGACGCCAACTCCGATGGGTGCTTTGCCATTTTTTCTGCAAGCCTTGATTCCTTTATTTATATTTATGGGCGTAACCGACCTGATTACTGTGGAGGGCGCAGAACAAACGATGCGTGCCATGCTCTACTGCCCGGTTGAACGCTGGAAACTCTACACAGGCAAGCTGCTTGCGGTGATGACTTACACGGTAATTTATCTGGCAGGCGTGTTTATTGTAAGTGTGGTATTGAGTCAAACATTAGGGCGCGGGCTTGCTGTCCAAGATATTTTTACGGCACTTGCGGCGTATGCGTTAACTGTTGTACCGCTGGCAGTTCTGGCGGCATTCGCGGCAATGATTGCGCTTTTAGGGCGAAGCCCAACTTTGACAATGCTCATATTGGTTGTCCTCTATATAGCGATGAACGCACTGCCGCTTATATTCCCGATTTTATCTGAGGTGCTGTTCACTTCATTCTTAGGGTGGCATCGCATTTGGATAGGCACTCTGCCAAGTTTCGCAAGGCTTGCACGTATGCTGATTATAGTGTTGGGTTATGGTGTAGTATTCTACACAGCAGGCAGTTTGCTGTTCGACAGGAAAGAATACTAATGATTTTTAAATAGAATAGTATTAAATTCGTTCCGTCAGGAGGGTGTGTTATGTTTACTTTTCAAATCAGAAAATGGATTTCTTTTATAATTGTGTTGGTTATGCTTTTTTCGGCGGTATCGTTTTCTTCAGACTATATTTTGGCTGAAACAGCGGACGAGCCGGGCAACGGCATCACAGAAACAGAAGAAGGGTTGAACAACGGCACCGCAGAAATAGAAGAGCAGCCCGAAGAACAACTCGGCGAGCTGCCGGAACAAGAAATATACGAGAGAAGCTCATTTGCGTATATCCTATGTGACTTACGCGACTTTGTCCAAGATGTAAGAGTGTTTAGCTTGGATGAATATTCTTATACAGAAGTGAGCCGCGAAGACGGCGTTGCTGCCGGCAGTACATACAAATTTGAAATTACCTTTAGCTTGCCGGCATATTTGCTGAATAACCAAGAGTATGGGCTGGTTTACCAACTGCCAGGACAACTCACAGCGGCTAACGAAGCTTACGAAATGCAGTTTTACACAGCAAACTATGCTGTTGCAGGCCGGTATACAATTGATGTATACGGATTTGTTTCCGTGCGGTTTGCAGATACTCAGGATTATTATGATTCTTACGTAGTTTTCACGCTTGAAATTGAAGCCATGGTTTCAGAGTATGAAACGGGCGGTTACCTTAATTTTGGCTATGGCTTTGAGGTCGAGATTAGTTCTCGGGAAGGCTTGTTTGCAGAAGAGGAAGATGAGCCGCTTGAAGATATTGACTTTGAGGATGAGTATATCCTATTTGGCGGAGCTTTTATGGGTATTGCGGCACTGTCCGGGATTGACCAGTCAGACTTGGCAAACTTCATTACAAGCGCGACAATGTGGGATCAAGGCGGAAACCAGGTAACCGGCGGTAGTGATGCTATTCTTGGTGATACTTACACCTTCATAATAACATTTGCGGAACAGCCTACGACAGAAGGGCAGTTTGTTTACAATTCCGCCGGAACGCTTACATACCGGCTTCCATCATCACTTATTATTCAAAGTCCGGTAACTGCTACGCCAATCCCGCTTGCCAACGGCAATATAGTTGGCTGGTACACTATCAGTGCCACAGGCTTGGTGGAAGTACAGTTTGGCAATTTCGACCAATACGGCAACCCGACAAACGGCGTAAACTTTATAGATGTTATTGCCAATGCGACTTTCACACTTCAAATATCTGCGCAGCTAAACGGAAGCCAATTAGATTTTGGCAGCGGCGGTCTTATTGATATTACTCCGGTAGAGCCTACACCAATGCTGACCGTTAACAAAACTTCAAGCTATGACCCTATAACACAAAGAATCAACTACACGGTTATCCTTACGGCACTTGGCGGTCAAGTTGACAATATAGCTTTGACAGATACCCCTACGGTTACTTTGACCGGAGGCAGCAGCCCGATGATAGTAAATAACTTCATCAACGATTTCATATCCGGCATATCCTATCAGCTTACTACAGTCGGACAAGCAGCGGTAGTTTTGCCGCAATCAAGCGTGAATGAAACACGTACTCATGTTCAGTCAGACCCGGGTATACCGGCTTCGTTTACAACCGAATTCCTATATGAGGCTGATTCAACAACACCATTGGTACTTAACCCCGGAGATTTTATTACAGTTACGTACTATATCGATCTGCAGGCATTAATTTCAGATAACTTGGCTGTTCTGGCACCTAACACCCTGACGGATTACAGCTTCACCGTCGGTAATCAAGCTGTGGCAACAAGCAATGTGCCAACGGCTCAAGACAGTACGTCAGACCTTGTAAGCAGGAAACTTTTCCTTAATAAGACGGGATGGCATATCCGTCCGGCAGACGGCAGCGGAAACCCCGATATAATCGAATGGACGATTGTAGTAGGCGACGGCAGGTCTGAGATATTAAACGGTGGAAACATAACCGATACGCTGGATACACGCTTGACGTTTCCTCCCGATACTAACATATATATAACCGCTGGTGACAACTCCTTCCCAACCCCTGTAACCAGAACCATTACTGCAGACCAATTGCCATCGGGAGTTTTCACCGCAACTTCATCTACGGGTTTCACGTTCAATGTGCCAAATGCGGGAGACCCGTTCCCTGCAGCCGCTGGTACATTCTGGGGTGATGTTTATCTGATAACTATTGACTTCCAAACGGTGATTCCTCCTGCATTAATGCCGACATTAGGCGGCGACGCGGTAACTTTCACAAATACCGCTACTTTTGATGATGCTTCTACTATTTGCAATTTGACTATCTTCCCGGGTGGGTTCAGCATTATAAAAAGGTCTAGCGGTATATGCGGGCATCCGGATTCAAATCCGCTTACACGCCCAATGCCATTAGGGCCTAACGGCGAAAGATATTTTATCGACTACCGGATTATCGTCAATATGCCTGACGGCATTTACGGCTTGCCGTTCTATCTGTACGATACCTTGGGGATGATGCCTGCTGGCGATTATGTGCCTAATATTCCGGTTTTTGAGTCTGTTGTGTTTTCTTTCGATGACGGCTCACCCGACCAAACTTGGGAGCAGAGCGCGAACCCAAGTGCCGGACTGAACCCAATGGAGTACGGTATCAGCATGGTGGAAAATACATGGCGGATGTTTTGGGGTACCGGTGCGACATCATCTGCCAATTCCACATGGCCGCTTAACGTAGCCGCGACCCTCACGATAGACTACCGCATATGGATTGGCGAAGGAGCAGACGGCGGCACTGATTGGCTGGCGGAACTGCAGCAATCTCCTACGACTTACCTGCAAAATGATATATACTTGATTACCACAAATGAAGACCCTTGGGACCCGGGCGTAAATTTGTCGTACGCTAAGAACGTAAACGACTACTGGCCTATTTTTAAGACAGGCGGAGCAGCAACAGGCAATCCTTCTGTGTTTAACTATACGGTTACCTTGGTGGGCGACTACTCGTTCTCTCCCGAAAGTATCGGGGGTTCGCCTACATTGCTGAGGCCGGGAACATCTCCGATTTTCACAGATACATTCGACCCAAGAATGGAATTTGTGCAGGGGTCGTTCTATGTGGTTGCAGGTGCGAACACATACTTCGCGCCTGTTGCGGATACAGGCATTACCGTTGGCAGCGATACATTCAGCGCAGACCTGAACAGCTTGCTCGAATTTGCTGCAGCTCCTCCGGCGGGAGGCTGGCAAAGCGGAGGTACTGCCTATCCGAACTGGTATGTTGCTCCGGCTCAGCTTGTTGTCAACTACCAACTCCGCCTTACAGACCCAACTCCCGCAGTGGGAGAACCTCCGCTGATACTGAATAACACCGCAAGAATAACCAGAGACACTGATGCCTGCGCATTTGAAAGCACCTTCTCAAACCATTATAATGTGAATAAACTCGCAAAAACAGTAGAGCCTACAGCACCCGGCTCAAGCATAGTAAATGTTGATATTACCATCAACCCGGATGGCTTGATTGATTTTGAGCCTGTAGGCTGGACAGGATTGCCGCTTGACAGTGTTATAGTAGTAGACAACCTTACAAACTTGATGCTCTTTATAGACAGCGTTCAGTTTCAGACCCAGACTTTGGTCAATGGCGTATGGGACGGCGTGTGGGTGGATGTAGACCCCTCAGTAGTTAGCTTTGACCAAAACACCTATTGGAGTATTAATGCCATCAGTGCGAATGAGGTACATTTTGTAGTGCCTAACAGACAGCCCGTAAAGATTTTGTACGATGCTTGGGTAACACTGTTGCCGAACACACCGGGCAGCATAGGCAATACGGTAGAAATATGGGGGCTGACCAGTGGTGATGATGCGATAAGCTATACTGTCGATGGTAATGCGATAGTTGCCGGAGGCGGCATGATGACGCTTAGGTTATTCAAAGTTGACGCTGAGAACAACACGCCTTTACAGGGCGCAGGATTCAGCCTGTATGTTTCATTGCTCCCGGATTATATTCAGCCTGCGGGTACTACAACTGCTCGTGATATAACCGTGAACGGCAACACAGAAACATTTTACCTTGTAGCAAGCGGGGTTACCGGCAGCGATGGTCTGTTGGAGTTTAAGGATTTGGCCGTAATCAACAACACGTTTGATTTTCTGTTTGTGCTGGTCGAAACTCAAGCACCCGTTGGTTATATATTGCCGACAGAGCCCGATAACTTTATGTTCTTCACAGTTAAAAACAATATCGACCCTGCTCTGATAAGCAGTGCTGAAAGTCTGTTCGGCACAATCAACCAAATAACCGACTTTATGACAATTACCAATGAGTTGATACGAGGTTCGATTACAATCGAAAAAACCTTCGACCCTGTAGGTGTGCTTACTGCGGATTTGTACTCGACACTTTCGTTTACAGTTGTCGGTACAGACGCTAACCAAAATGTGATATACAGAAACACAGTATTCTTCAGCGATTTTGTTAACGGAAGCTACGAGTTTTCCGGATTGCTTGCGGGAACATACACAATCTCGGAAAGCGGCGGGATTGTAGCAGGGTATTATCTGCCTACGCCGGAAGGGCTGACGGGGGTTGTGACCATACCTGCGCCTACGGGAGAAACAGCAATTACAATCCCTGTGAACAACGTATACATCCCAATTGTTCAGGCAACTACGCCGTCTCTCAGACTGCATAAGGTTTTCCACGGCCTGACGGCTGATGAACTGCCGCCGAATTTCCAACTAGTTATCACAGGGCCTGAAAACACATGGACATTTGGTTCTGCTGACGCTGTAAGCGGAATCTTCCTTGAGAATATCCCGCCGGGAGACTACATTATCGAAGAGCTGAATTCCTTGGTGGATGGCTTTAACTTGATAGCGGTAACTCCAACGCTGCCGTATACAGTCACACTGACTGCTCAAGATACAGAAGTGACCGTTATAATTAACAACACATACAGCCATATACCGCTGCCTCCGCATTCACTTAGAATAAATAAAGTATTTAGCGGGTTGACGACTGCTGAATTGCCGCAGAACTTCCAACTCGTTATCACAGGGCCTGAAAACACGTGGACATTTGGTCTTGATGACGCTGTTAACGGAATCATTCTTACAAATATCCCTGCAGGAGATTATATTATCGAAGAGCGAAACGCAGGCGTTGCGGGATTTAACCTTGCGGTAACTCCTGCACTGCCGTATACCGTAACAATAACCTCTCAAGATACACAAGTGGCTGTCACAATTAACAATACCTACAGCAGGACGGAGCATCCGACAGAGCCGTCAGACCCGCATCATCCGTACTATCCATCAACAGCGTTCCCAATCAATCCGCTACATCCGCATCATCCGCATCAGCCGATTGAACCGCCGCATACTCCGGACGGACAACTATTTTCTCCTATTGCATTGCCAGGCGAACAGCCGAATCAGCCAAGCGGGCAACCAACAGAACATACTCACCCATCAGGCGAGGACTCGGCATCGCCGCAAGACGCAAATCAATTGGCAGATGACCAAAATCAGGCGCGCCCGAACCCGCAAACCGGCGATAACCGCCAAATGGGTATTATACTGCTTATTGGTCTTGCTTTTGTGAGCTTTAGCGGTGTATATTGGATACGACGCATTATAAGGTCTAGCAATTGATATTGCCCGACAATACAGATGCGGCAATTTATAGTTAAGTCACCTAAAAACAGTCCGGTAAATCTTGTCTTTTTCC
>Ga0136643_10016896_pt1 | contig 10982 bp, 6 predicted proteins | sample TergutLab28metaG_FD_96883 | JGI IMG/M metagenome (GOLD analysis project Ga0136643, IMG submission 96883) | Labiotermes labralis P1 segment gut microbial communities from Petit-Saut dam, French Guiana - Lab288 P1 (version 3) (version 3) | ecosystem: Host-associated > Arthropoda: Insects >... | reverse complement strand
TATCCTGGGCCAGCCCAATCCAGTCCATATACCCACATCCCACCTCCTGGAGATCCATCCTAATATTATCCACCCATCTATGCCTAGGTCTCCCCAGTGGTCTCCTTCCCTCCGGTTTCCCCATCAAGACCCTATACAACCCCTTCCCCTCCTCACCCATACGAGCTGGACGCAGCTACGCCTTAAACATTTGCACAAACGAAGGCAATGAAAGAGAAGTGCGTGTTTTTCTCGTCAAAACGAATTCTTTTATATGAAGACAGGCGCTTATCTGATGTTCGTGCCACCTCTATTTTCTGCTTATAAAGAATATTGTAGGGTTTCGATATTCCAGCCATCATTTACTTCCAAAAATAAGAACTGTCTTTGTTGTCTCCTGAAACTTTTCTGCTTGACCGAAAGCCATATGTTGCACTGAATAGGAACGCCAATTTAACATCTGTGGTGGAGGTTTCTCTCCTTACACAACTGCGTAGAATACACGACCCGAGATATATTTTAAAGGTAACACGACTCGGAATTTATCATCAATATATGGATGGCATCACACAAAGAAGCGAAAATATATTTTATAAATTTTAATTGATTCATAACCATTCACTGACGATTCACCTTGATAAGCATAACCAAAAATTGAACATAAAGTTACGTACATTTATTTTATCATAAACAGCGTAGGAGTCGAACCTGTTTACATTTCAATAAATTCACACATTTCTATGTGCAATTGTTGGTTTATTTTCCAAACATTTTCTTCAACAATCATTTGTCTTTAGTAATGAAAACCTTCTTACATTTTATGTTTTGTTGGCCGTGCAGTCTTGTACAATCTTGTAAATAAAGCCAAGTTGATGCACAATTTTTCGTACTATATTTATTTCTTTTCTCTACATGTTTCGGGCGACTTTGTGCCCATCACCAGGAGAAATAACTCTCTTTATGCGACACTTGTTATTTGTCACACTGTGTGAATGGCTGTCTGGTATGAGGATGGAATGAAATCCACCTTGCATACCAGTCAGTCATCCACACAGAATAACAATTACCAAGTGTCGAATAAATACAGTTGTTTCTCCTGATGATGGGCACATATTCGCCCGAAACATTTAGAGAAAAGAAATAAACATACTAAAAAAAATTGTGCACCATTTTGGCTTTATTTACAAGATCTTCAATGTTAATAAAAATCCAACCAGATGCAACAGTATGCAGATATTTATTTACTGCGAAGTCACTCTACATGTTTCGGGTGTCACAGCACCCTTCATCAGAAGTACTAAAAACTGTAACCGCAGCCTCCGGTACAGGTCATAATATCGGTACAGCTACTTCCCTCCAACGTGGCCTGGTCAGGCCAGTTGCTGTACCAGTATTATTACCTGTACCGGAGACTGCGGTTACAGTTTTTAGTGCTCCTGATGATGAGTGCTGTGACATCCGAAACATGTAGAGTGACTTTGCAGTAAATAAATATCTGCATACTGTTGCATCTGATTGGATTTTTATTAACATTGAATTATGATGCACGGAACCATGAGCTTAAAATTTGCAAGACCTTCTTACATCTTGCTTCTAAAATAATTACAATTTTGCGCCGGTTTTAAATTTGCATTCAGTTTGTGACACGGAGAAAGCTGGTAGACACTCTAAAGTTTCCGTTAGGTGAAGGGTTTTAGTTTTGGCTGGAACACTGGTTGAGGTTTTTCGTGCACTTTCCGGGCACATGCTTGGATAGAATCGAAATTCAGACCACAACGATTTCCTCACACAATATTATAGATGGCTATTCACTACTGGCCACACGTTTAAGGCTATATAGTTCCAACATTTGGCGGTATACACCAATATATTACAAACAAATAAATAAATAATGATATCGGCAAACGCACCAAGTAAGTTTGTTGAATTAAAATTATTTCGTAAATGTATTTAATTTTTGTTCATGACACAACTATTACTCAGAAATAGGGAAATCTGTAGAGTGTTCTTCCCTGCCTACAAAAGGTGTTGAAATTTTAATTTAAACCCAATCATCACACAAAGAATATTGTTTAATTTTAAAGTAATGCAATCAGTTTGCTGTAACTCAATCATCTGAAATTTGTTTACAGAATTTTTCGCAAGCTCATAGTTTGGGGAAATGTCATTTCCTTTCGACTGGGTTATGATGTGTTCGTAAATATTGACAACGGACAGAATATTGAAAGAAAAAATATGCTAAAGCAGAGTCAGAGCTGCACCTGTACATCCCATAAAGGTAAATGGAGGAGTGGAGGTTTAGCTCCACTCGTTCTTAATCTTGACATAAGGTGTAGGTGACCCATCAGCTTCGCGCCCTGACTGTCTTAGCCCGGGTACAGGGTTCCCGATAGCCCGTGAATAGGCTGCTGGACAAACCGATGAGACGTTCTGAAATTTCGGAGGAAGAGCAAAATACGAATACGTCATATTTTCAGTTTTTCACCGTGCATATTCACATCTATTCACCAACACATGCACACTTTTTAAATTACACTATAAAACTTTAATTTGTTAAAATAGTTAAAATCTCCGACATGTTTCGGTTTATATTTAAACCATCTTCAGGAAGCTATTAGTTCATGCTAAAGTTACTTATATCACTTTTTGCTATGATGGCATTGTGGTAGCATGTCTGTAATAGAATATAATATAATCTATTAGCTATTAGTTCATGCTAAAGACACGAACATAATCATAGCTTTCAAGACAACTAACACTATCCAGCAACAATTATCAAAAGAAAACACTACTAGGACAAACCCCAATGGGATATACAAACTACAGTGCAATACATGTAACAGGGTGTATATTGGACAAACAGGTAGATCGATAAACATAAGGTAGAAGGAGCATATCAGATACATTAAATATAATAATCCACAATCGGCATATGCAGCACACATCTTGCAGAACAGACATGAATATGGTCCACAACAAGAAACGCTGCAATTACTAAAACACTGCCATAAAGGTACACGGATGACTTGCTGGGAGAACCTGTATATACAAACGCATTATATCCATGGAACTCTAATCACGGAGCATCAGGTTAATGAGATCAACCCCCTCTACAGTGCAGCAAACATAACAAGAATCATACCAAACAGCACACGCTCAGACACAGTAAAGCAAGAGGAAGAGTAATACAACATCCGAACCCATCACAAAGAAGGAACGGTAAGAGATTAGACTGTACTATCCAATATGCCAATTATTTGGATCCACATCAATAAACATTAGGATGATCAGGTAAATTACACCTGGAATGATGGAGACGATAGCTAATAGATCATATCATATTCTATTACAGACATGCTACCACAATGCCATCATAGCAACAAGTGATATAAGTAACTTTAGCATGAACTAACAGCTCCCTGAAGATGGTTTAAGTATAAACCGAAACATGTCGGAGATTTTAACTATTTTAACAAATTAACGTTTTATAGTGTCATTTAAAAAGTGTGCATGTGTTGGTGAATATATGTGAATTGTGACAATATGCAATGTGAAAAACTGAAAATACAGAAAATATATTTGAAACCCTTTTTTTAAAGACAGCCTGTGTGATGGTATTCACAGTTTTGATCTACTATGCCTATTCTTTCCTTATTTCTTTTTACTTTAAAAATTCTCAGTGTAAGTAGCTGCCCTACAACAGATTTGTATCTATTATGATGGACATAACAGCCAGTGAGAGGTACAAAATCACAAAAAGTTGCATTCAGAAAATACATTCACTGCAATTGGTGTGCACTTTCTCAGTCTTGTTCAGCAGTGATCATGAGATATAAGGAATTTATCAAGCTGCTTTGATTGCATAATATGGATAAATTATCAGTTCACAGTTTATGTGTTATGCCTTCTGTCATGTACTTAAGCCACAGTTCTTAATAGTTAATGTGGGGCCTTTGATAGAAAGGGTGTTGAAATGCTAATGTGAGATTAATACAAAGAAACCTGTCTTAAATGGAACGTGAACATAATTGAAACTTGTCTTTACCAGAAAACTTTTATAGTCCCAGGGATCTTGTGTAATCATAATCATAATCATAATCACTTATTTAGTATTCCAGAGATCCACCAAAGTGGATATAGAACTTGTCAGTAGATAACAACAGACACAGTACAGAATGAGTCACTACAATGAAATACATATAATAATAATTTGTAATTATAATACATAAATAAGTCAAATCAAGTTTATACAAAGAAATGTGATCAGCTCAGAATATACAATCAATGAGTACGTACATAATGTACCTAGATAGAAACTTAAAAACAATCCTTGAGTACTAACATAATGCCCATAGACAGAATCTTAAATCCATATATCACTATAATAAACAATCTTGTAATATAGTACATAATTCATGAATGACTAAGGTACTCTTCCAATGCATAGAAAGAATAAGTGTATAAAAATTTTTTCAGAGAAATTTTAAAATTTTTTTGGTTACCAACAACAATTTTATCTCCAAGGGCAGATTATTAAAAATGAATAATAAGCTCCTTTTTGATAAATGGTTAAGTTTGCTTGAGGAAGGTATAAATTGTTCCTTTGTCTAGTGTCTATATTGTGACTTTCATTGTTAATAAAAAAAATTTTTTTTTAACTACAAACATTAATAAAGTTAACATATATTGTGATGTCAAAGGCAAAATTTGTAATTTCTTAAATAAATTTGTACACGAAACTCTATTCCCACATCCTTCCATGATTCTAATTGCCTTTTTTTGAATTCTAAAAATTATAGAAGTGTGCGACAAGTTTCCCCAAAATATAATTCCATTGCTCATAGCCGAGTGAAAAAAAAAGCATAACAAAACATTTTTAATGATGAGGTAGACATGTGGTTTGGCATTTCTAATTATAGAGCAAGCTGTACTTAATTTTTTCACAAGTGAATCAATATGATTATTCCAAGACAGAGTATTATCCATTGTCACACCCAGGAATTTTGTGTTGGAGTTATTGGTGATAAAATTATTGTTAAAGCCTATTTTTAAGTTAACTGTCATATTTCTCTTAGTTGTAAAGTGTACATAGTTTGTTTTATTGAAGTTTAGAGATAATTGGTTAGCTCTCAGCCATTTATTTAAAGTTGTAAAAACTATGTGAATGTTTTTATTAAAATCTATTAGAGTAGAGTGAGCAAATAAAATACCAGTATCACCAGCAAACATTATAGGTGCTGAAGTTTTATTTATAATCTTGGGTAAGTCATTTACATATGAAAGAAAAAAAAAGGTCCCAAAACAGAACCTTGTGGCACTCCACATCTTACTTTAGCCCAATTTGAAACTTTATTACTGTTCTCGCTGTCATTATGCATTGCTGTTCTACAATATCTGTTATCCAGACAAGACTGATATCGTGTAAGATCCTTGTCACTAATTCCATAAAATTTCATTTTAGATAATAGGGTATCATGATTAACACAATCAATGCTTTCTCTAAATCACAGAAAATCCCTCCTATTAGTAGTTTATTATTCATAGTACTTAAAATCTCAGTTGTTAGTTTATAGGTTGCATTATCAGTCCTCAACCCTAATCTGAAACCATATTGTTCACTGCTTAATATATTATATTTGGTGAGGTGTTTTAAAATCCTTCTCTGTATTAGTGTTTCAAATATTTTTGAGAATGATGTTAAGAGTGATACAGGCCTATTTTTAAATACATCACACCTATCATCATTTTTATGTAGTGGTTGTATTACTGCGTATTTTAAACTAACAGGGAATACACCCCAAAACAGCATTTTATTACATATGTAATTTATTGGAGAACTTATAAAAGAGCTGCTTAGTTTTAGGATCTTTTGTGGATATCTCGTTGTACCCATATGAGTTTCTTGTTTTGAGGGATTTTATAACTTGTTCAATTTCTTTTGTTGATGTGCATTTACTTTCCATGTTTGGGTAAGGTTTATTAAAAGCTCGTTCCATGAAATGAGTATGATTATCCACACTATTGTTATCATCATTAATAAAATTATTTTTCTTTGTCTTTTAACATTTTCTGCAATAGCAACAAAATACTCATTAAAAGTTTCAGCAATAGTTTGTTGATCAGTAATTTTTTTACCCTCGATGTTTAGGGATTGTATTTCACTTCTTTTTTCATTTCTTCCAGATTCTTTATTTATAATGCCCCATGTGGTTTTAACTTTATTATGGGAGTTTAGGATTAATTTGTCATGTTCAATTATTTTTGCCTTTCTTATAAACATAGACAGTATTTTAATAATTTCTGTAATAAGCTGCAAGAGTAGCATTATTATTAATTTGTAATTCCTTATGTAATTTTCTTTTATGTTTGCAGGAAGTTATTATTCCTGGTGTAATCCGTGAATTTTGGTTCATTTTACTCTTTGCCTGAATTAAGGGAAAACTAGAAGAGTAAATCCTTAAAAAAAATTGTTAGAAAAGAGTTAAAAATCTTATTAACATCATTCCCATCAAAAACCGGTTCCCGTTTCATGACTTAATTTCAATTGGAAATCTGCTATGGTATATTTACTGATTTTTCTTTTAGTGTAAGTATGACATTCCTTTTCCTTTTTCTGTCCCGTATTTAATATTAATAACTGGGCGTCTTGATCTGAAAGTCCATTTATGAGAGGGTATAAATCATAGTTTCCAATGGTGGATGTGTCGAAAACAGTGTCAATGGCAGTTTGGGAATTCAGGCCAAATCTAGTAGGAAATTCAACTATACCTGCAAGATTATAAGAGTGTAATACAGCATTAAGTTGGCTCCTTCAATTATTATCTGTTAGATAATTTACATTTACATCACCACATATGATGATGTTATATTTGTTATTATAGAGTTTCTGCAAGATCAAGCCTAAGTGATTAAGAAAATTTGTAAAATTACCCCTTGGAGATCTACAAATAGTCAAAATGCATAATTTATCAAATATGTGAGAAATGTTATAATAGCAGCTTAAATAAATGGAAATTTTCTAACATGGAAACAGAAAGCAAGGACAAGACATTAACAAAAAAGGTTTATGTTTCCTTTAATTTTGTTCCATATCATACTTTCAGCATTACCATACCCTTTCACTGTCTGTTTATTAGCAGTGACAGATACTGTTAGGAAGTATAGTTAGGCCAGTAGAGCTGGGGAGGGTTTGAACTGAAAGCTTCCAAGGGTGGGGAAACAGGTCAGTAAAAAATTCACCTGTGTAGAGCAACATTTCAAAACACATTGGTTTACCGACAAAGAAAAGAATGCTGCTGTAGAGTAAGAAGAAATTGTGTGTGTGTGTGTGTGTGTGTGTAGTATTAGTATTAGTATTCACAGAACAAACACACTGGGAGAAAGTAAACCTCATTTATTCGCAACCCGAACAGGGGCATTCCTTAAATTTTTCCAAGTTCCAACCCAAACAACACAAATAGACTTGCTGTTGGAATGTTTATTCCCACAAAGAAAGGACAACCATGGTATGGTAAAATATCCAAGATTTTTACTTTTACATTTAGTTGTAACCATGGTCTCCACATGAAAACATGGTGATATATCTCAACACAAAAGTGAAAGTGACTTAAGCGAGTGCTAAAGACAAGTTCACAGTAATACAAAATTGTGACAAAGTTTAATGCTGAGGAAACTTGAAGTAAATGACATAATAAAGCCAAGTTGGAAATAGGAGTGGTTTGTAAGTGTGAGAGCCAGAAAACTTCCAATGTCTGGAAGTGTGGCAAAGGAACATGTACTAGAAGTGACTAAGCAGGGAAAGTGAATTTTCATTAAGTGGCATCAGATTATATTTAATGAAGTCTGTGATGAACCTCGCAATTTTTGTGATGCAACTTTAGGAGACTGGCTTGCCAAAATTTAAGTACTGGTACCTGTATGAAATGAAACCTCCCTGCAATAGGAATAAATTCCAGTTTCTTGCGGTTCTGTTATAGGCACATTTCACTATATTAGACTTCAAGATGGCTGTGAAATAAACTTCAGTCTCTGTGTGCTAAAAGGACAAGCTTCTGCACTTGTGTCGTTGTTATGAAGTTTCACTATGTTCCAGCAGTTTAATGCCCAAGCACTGTGCTTTAGAGAATCCTAACAGACACACATGAAGGAGTTTCAGAAAGAATTGTCATCCACGTGGATATATTCATTGTTGTTGTGTTAAGCTTCTGTTGTGGTGATGGATCATTGTGTGTTTGTGACAACAATTACAATTTCTCTAACAATGGTTTAAATGGTATCTTCACCAAAAACTTTGAAGTAATGTAATACTTAAGAAAAATGCAAATTTCACAGCCTTCATGAACTTACATGTACATCAAGCAAACTAAAGACAGACAGTTCAGTGTCCTAACACAAATGTCCTCTTTTACAAATATTCACAGCTACTAAAATGGTTACAGTACCTCAATTAGGGAAATGCTCATGTAGTCATAGACAAAACTACACACAGACCAGATTATGTATACCTCTCTGACCTTCGAGTCTCCCAGGTTGATATAGAATCTATTTTGCTGAATATTAATGTAACAAAAACATAATGTACACACATTCTCCAGGAAATCAATACGCAATGCCACAGCCATTAATGATTCATATGTCTAATTCAGTATGCTCTTTCTAGTAGTAAACTTACTCAAAGAATGATATTTCTTCTTCTTCTTCTTCTTGTAGTGGCTGCCAACACTGGCTAATGAGGCAGTGTTTCCCATGGTGGATGTTGATGTGTTTGAGCCAGTGTGCATCTGGCTAGCTGATGAAGCTGCATTCCCCACAGTACACTGCTTGGTGCCTCGACAAGCCTTCAGTTGTGCCAACTGATCTTGCAGGTACAAACGTTCTGCATCAGTCAGTGCATGTACACGGTTCCACTGCTCAAATGGATCTGAAGAAATGACAGCAAACATTTCTGTTGCATTTGTCTTAATGGGATAAATTAGCACTACTACCTAGTGTGGCTCTTGAAAAAATTCAGGCTGGCACTGCTGATTACTGGATTTGTTTGTGTTAACATGCAGAAGCATATGATAACTATACATTTCTCAAAGTCACACATGTTTTGTGAAAACATACATTCGCTGTTAGTTTGATTTAAACCCAAATTCTGGAATATGTGATTTACTCACATAAAGCCAGATTGAATATACAGACATTGTATTTTCTGCTCAGTGATACTTATTAACAGTTGTGTTCATCAAAAAATACATAAATTCTGGTTTACAAGGTTACCTCACAAGCAACATGAAACCCATTTGTGTCACACTCAAAACAAACAAAGACAGATCCCAAGAACTGAAGACCTGTGTACAAATATGCTACATTAGATATCTCTGTGGGTTTGCTAAGTGGTAATGGAACATCAGGGATAGTCAGCACAACTTCTCATTGGTAAGAAATATTTGATATAAACTTGCAAAATTTAAAAGTTGTGACTTGTAGTTACATTTCTGTCGTTCAGACTGCAGCATAAGTAAATGGTAAAAGCAAAATCCTATCTGTTCAAGATGCATCATCATCAATAAGAATGTGGAGTAAACTGTGAGCAGAGTAGATTGTGACTGGCCTAAATAATTATTTAAAAGGGACCACAGCTGTGTGTTAAAAAGTTCCCTTCATGCATGATTTCCAGGTTCTACTGCTGTGTAAATGAGATAGCCGCTCTTCTGAGATGTCACACAGCATATCCCAGAAAAGTGAAGATCTCAAGTTCCCATTATGATTGGTTATTGAATATCTTGATCCAGACATCTGCTGAAGTAGGTCGCGTTCACATATATAATTGTGCCAAGAAGTGATGGCCTGACAAATCTGATAATTAAAAAACATTCTGAAAATAATAAACGATTTCTGAAGACAGATGAGATAGCATAACATTTTTGTGAAACGAATGGGTGCTCTGTGTCACCACATTAAAAGTAATCTATTTCCAACTTTTTAAATACATTTTTATATTTAGTATCAAAATTTTGGAGATGGTCCCTGCATTTTAGACACTGTGTTGATACATAATTTTTCAAAATTATGATCTTCACCACAAAATTCTACATTCATAAGAATTTTGCAAACATTTCCCAAAATGCCACTGTTGTATTCATTCTATGCAGACATGCTTACAACAGATATTAATTACTCACTTGATTTTTTTATTATCACAAAATTCTGAGCATAAAACCTTAAAATATTTTCACAAAGTAATCAAATATTCATATTTAAAAAAAAAACAGAAACAGCTAAGTATATGTCCATTTTGACTGAAGCAAACTAGAATATGGTATGTACATGTATGTGCAAATTCTCTTTGGTCCACTTCCACTAGCATGTAAATGAAATGTATGTGGATACTTACTAAATTCTTGGATACATGGAAAACAAATCATATATGCGGATTATTCATTATCTTACCAATTCGGAGATTATAGAATGTGACAAGGCCGGTCACAAATTCACAATACAGGAAGTTGTGAGTTGCGTTGATGGTCCTGAGACATGAGTATGTGTTGTTGTTGGCATTCATACAGAAACAGAAAGGGCCCTCTGGAACAAGTATAGTGTTGGTTCTATTAAGAACAGAACTTAATCTAATCTTGTCAAGTATAACATTAAATCTATTATTATTATTATTATTATTATTGTTGTTGTTGTTGTTGTTGTTATTATTATTATTATTATTATTATTATTATTATTATTAAGTATAGCATTGGAACTTCTGTTATCAGCACAGCTCTGACATATTACTATTATTATTTACATAATAAACAGTCTTAAAGAAACTCAATTACATTTTAAGAAGACATAAACACAAATTTTTGGCACACGCTAAATTAAGAAATACTATTAGTTCTGCCATTCCTTAAGCTACCTCCCCCCCCCCCCCCCCCCCCCCCCCTCCCCCCCACCTCTTTTGTTTTTAATTATTGTCTCCGACAACACAGGTTAATCCTTCAACCCAACACCATCCTCTTTTTTT
>Ga0136643_10016892_pt1 | contig 10984 bp, 8 predicted proteins | sample TergutLab28metaG_FD_96883 | JGI IMG/M metagenome (GOLD analysis project Ga0136643, IMG submission 96883) | Labiotermes labralis P1 segment gut microbial communities from Petit-Saut dam, French Guiana - Lab288 P1 (version 3) (version 3) | ecosystem: Host-associated > Arthropoda: Insects >... | reverse complement strand
GTGTGTGGTGTGTGTGTGTGTGTTTGTGTGTGATTGTAGGTATCATATCAATTGGAATGTTTCATATCAAGATGAATATTGTAGTGCATTTTGGATGGACCGGTTAATTTTAGGATTAAAATGAAACAATAGTGAATGAACATTCATTCTTTCTTGTATTTTATGACATGTCAACTGGCAAGCAGTTAACTGATATTTTGTTAGTGTATAGTGCATTTATTGTGAGGGTCAGACAGCGTGAATCTGCAGCAGCACAGCTCTGAAAATGTTAATACTGGGGAAATGAATGAATATATTCTTGTTTTGCTCTGAATGTGTGTCTCTATGTCTCTAGTACCTTTACTTAAAGAAACCTGCTGTATGCTTTATCTGCTGGATAGTTGATAAAAGAAAAGCTGAATAAATGTGTTGTGTCTGTTTATTAATAATGTACAGTCAAATGTACAACTGGAAATGTTAATATGCTCTCTTCTCACTGCCTGCAGTCTGCAAGGAATTCTGTATTATATGGAGTATGCCTTACTGATATATCAATTGAAATGTTTCTTTGGGCAGTTTGTTAATGATGAACATTATTTATGTCTGAGGTCACTCTTTGCCCACTATCAGCGTCTACAGTTACATATCTGTAGGGTGTGGACACAAATTGTACGAGGCAGATTAAATCAAGGCAAATTCATCTGGCTCTATTGGAACTCGTTCTGCAGATGTCAGTGGTGGTGACCCAACTGCATAAGTGAATGTCAGCCAAACAAGTGCAGTGTTTTACTGACTGAAACTTGACACATCATGTGCCAGTACTAATTAGTTGACGGTCAGTTGACAGCTCTTTTGTGTAGTCAGGAGGGCAGTGGTCCATGGTCAAAAGAAGAGCTGAACGAAACTTGTGGCTAAACTCAATACTGATAATCTAATTGATTTAATGCAATAAGAACTACTGCTCTATAGATATACAGTGATAATAGATTGGAATGTTGCATATAAACTTAACGCAACCTGTAACAAAAGATGCTTCATGCAGTTTGCTATTAATGAAAGAGAATATATTGCTCTGAATGTTGGATATGAAATAAGGTATATATTGATATTGCAGTTCAAACTTTGGCTGTAGTTTTCTAAATTGTGTTTGACATAACTGCAAACTTCAGGCCTTGGTTCATTCGCAGGTTCTGTAAAAGAGACATCTGTCCATTTCATTTCTGTTGTATAATGAGTTTATATATAACATGCATTAGTAATGTGGATTTAATTTTCTGCAAAAAATTCCACAGCCATTACAAGCACCACACATTTTTAGTCAACTGTCAAAAAGAATATTCAATTGCATATCGTCCTGTGATCAATTTGTTATGGGAAAGTCTTATGTTTGTAATGCAGGCCGCAATGTGAATATAGTCTCATTAAGTTGTCACAAAGGTGGAGTTTGATTACTCATGATTGTTGTTACACATGTTAGGAATTATGTATATATATTGCTGTTCTAATACAATGGAAGTAACAGAAACTCTGTGCTGTAGTGCTACAGTGTCATGAAGGAATGGTGGATCTATTTTGAACAATTGCATTAATGCTGTATTTGGAATAACAAGTACCATATTATTTCCAGCACTTATATGTGTCACAAGAATGCTAATTTAAATCTCTGGATAATTACGTGTTACAATTTTTTTTAATGAAATTTTTGTCCATTTCTGAAGATTCTTGGGACTTACAGAAAATAAGAGGAAGGTACAGAAAATCAAATACTGAAGTGTTTCATGATTTTTGTTTCATAACAGATATTATGAAGATGTTGAAATTAATTAATTTGACTGGTGGAATGAACAGAAAATGTGTTTTAAATTTGTCAATTAGTGAAACAACAATGAAGACCCTTAATTGTTATGCAGTGATAAGCTACATATTTTGTTCCCACTGGACCAAAATCAGGTTGTGTACAAAAGCTTATAATGAAAGTAAACATGGTTTTGTACACGTTTGTAAAATTACAAAAAACAACTTTTTGCTTCTGTCATGTCTGTCTGTCTGCATGGAACAACTCAGCTCCTCCTGACAGGATTTTCTTAAAATTTGAAATTTGATCATTTTTCAGGTACCTGTGGAGCAGATTGAGGTTTCATTAAAATCTGACAAGAATAACAGCTACTTTACATGAAGACCTGAGTACATTTATGATAATATTTCGCTGACTTCTTCTCAGAATAAAAAATGTCTGATACAAAATTACAGAGAAAACCATATCACATATATAATTACAGTAAAGTTTTACCAGATACAGTCCATTTCATGGTCCGTATGGAACATCCAGACAGGCCAGAGATGGCAATATATATGTGCAAAATGAAGAAGAAAAGGTATGATTTGTATGGCAGATGATTAAGGCAAGTGTGCTGACATGCACTGAATGTTTGTTTTTGCCTTTCTGTGCCAACAACAGTAACATTCAGTGTGCTGACACACACTGAATGTTTGTTATTGCATTTCTGTGCCAACAACAGTAACATTCAGTGTGCTGACACACAGTGAATGTTTGTTATTGCATTTCTGTGCCAACAACAGTAACATTCAGTGTGCTGACACACACTGAATGTTTGTTATTGCATTTCTGTGCCAACAACAGTAACATTCAGTGTGCTGACACACACTGAATGTTTGTTATTGCATTTATGTGCCAACAACAGTAACATTCAGTGTGCTGACACACATTGAATGTTTGTTATTGCCTTTCTGTGCCAACAACAGTAACATTCAGTGTGCTGACACAAACTGAATGTTTGTTATTGCATTTCTGTGCCAACAACAGTAACATTCAGTGTGCTGACATACAGTGAATGTTTGTTATTGCCTGTCTTTGACAAGAACAGTAACATTCAGTGTGCTGACACAATCCGAATGTTTGTTATTGCCTTTCTGTGCCAACAACAGTAACATTCAGTGTGCTGACACAATCCGAATGTTTGTTATTGCCTTTCTGTGACAACAACAGTAACATTCAGTGTGCTGACACACACTGAATGTTTGTTATTGCATTTATGTGCCAACAACAGTAACATTCAGTGTGCTGACACACACTGAATGTTTGTTATTGCATTTATGTGCCAACAACAGTAACATTCAGTGTGCTGACATACACTGAATGTTTGTTATTGCCTTTCTGTGCCAACAACAGTAACGTTCAGTGTGCTGACACACACTGAATGTTTGTTATTGTTTTTCTGTGCCAAAAACAGTAACGTTCAGTGTGCTGACACACACTAAATGTTTGTTATTGTTTTTCTGTGCCAAAAACAGTAACGTTCAGTGTGCTGACACAATCCAAATGTTTGTTATTGCCTTTCTGTGTCAACAACAGTAACATTCAGTGTGCTGACATACACTGAATGTTTGTTATTGCCTTTCTCTGACAAGAACAGTAACATTCAGTGTGCTCACACAATCCAAATGTTTGTTATTGCCTTTCTGTGCCAACAAAAGTAACATTCAGTGTGCTGAAACAATCCGAATGTTTGTTATTGCATTTCTGTGCCAACAAAAGTAACATTCAGTGTGCCGACACAATCCAAATGTTTGTTATTGCATTTCTGTGCAAACAACAGTAACACGAACTTGCCTTAAAGGTATGTTAAACCGACACTGATTGTGTGTGTGTGTGTGTGTGTGTGTGTGTGTGTGTGAATGTTTAAACTGATGATGTTCAGGTAGGACTGAAATGTGTAACTTACCATAACACAATAAATATGTAGTCTAGTTTGGTAGTGGTTTACTATAGTTCCATGTTGGTATACTAATGAATTAATTGTTTCAACATAGTTGGCTCTCTTCTGTCAATTTGTTTCATATCTTCGTTGCTATCATTGCCATATGAGTGTTGCAATTGGTGCAGTCAACCATCAGTCTTAGCTCTTCACCCGTGGCTGTATTGGGTTATTTTAGTTAATGTTGACTGCTGACCCATTTATGAGACATGTCTGATTGGATGTTTCCCATCGATGCAGTGGTAAGCGTACAATTGACATCTGTTATTGCTTAAAGACAAACTTATATCGGTGAGATGAACTGCAATAACCACTATGAACCGTGCATTTCAGATATTGCACTATGTTGTAGGCAGGGAGGAACTGAAATGTATTCACTCTGAAAACCCAAAACATTAATGACGCTGAACTGAGACAGCAAACTTCATGAAACAAATCAATCAGGTTTGTATTAATGTCTCCTTACCTTCTAACTGATGCTCCCCTCTAAAGCAATTGTCACTTACTTCTCATAGATGCTTGGCTCACAGGATCACAGGCCGAGAGTGTTCGAGAATAGGGTGATGAGGAGATGTTAGGGATTAAAGGGATGAAGTTACAGGAGACTGGAGAAAATGCATATTGAGGAGTGTCATGATTTGGTTTGCTGTCCAGAAATTTTGGTGATCAGATCAAGGCGATTGAGAAGAAACATTTATTTGGAATTTGGTTTGAAAACCTGAGCGAGGGAGTCACTTTCAAAGATTTCAGCATAGATGGGAGGATAATATTAAAATAGATACATAAAATTGATATGAGTCTAAACCAAACAAATTTCTGTTTTTTTTTTAATGTTCTTTTGGCCTTGCATCTCTACATAATCATGTAAATGAAACCAACTTGGTTTACTATTTTTCCTAGTGTATTTCGTCAATTTTGTTTATTACCTCTACATGTTTCGGACCTCTCCAAGTCCAACATCAGGAGGACCAAATGTATTTATGTGACACTTGTTACTTGTTATTCTGTATAGCATACCAGACAGTCAGCTATAAAGAATAACAAGTACCACGTATCGCATAAATACTGTTGGTCCTCCTGATGATGGACATGTAGAGGTCAGAAAAATGTAGTGGTTATAAATAACATTGACTAAATACATTAAGAATAAATAGTGCATCGATTTAGTTTAATTTACGAGAATAAATTCTATATTATTTAACAGCTCGACATGTTTCGGCCTACGCTAGGCCATCTTCAGGTTCGCAAACAATTTTAAAGTCATGTTGCCGTAAAATGTACAAACAGTTTCCCGTCTGTCCGCCCAACGCAGTGTGCAGACGTGTCACCTTATAACATACAAAACACTAAACACACAATTTACAGCATTCTATTGGAAGTAAGCTGGTGTTATATACAGCGAGGCTTTCAGATGATGACTGCCATGACAGACGGCCTTGGACTGTTAATGGAAGTAATTATTGGTTATTAAAAGTAAACAATTGCTGCAAATCTTGCAACTGACTCGTAATTTTCTGATGTGTTTTAACATTAACCATTTTTAAAATCTGTACATTTTACCTCAGTATGTTTTTAAAATATGTCTGAAAATAAGGCTGACGTCACCAATGCCGCAACATGTCGTTCTGTTACATAAAATAGAACTCGGTTATGTTTGGCCTCACATCAACTTTGTGTGTTCAGTTACTGAATAACACAGCGGGATGTCGAAAGTCAGAATTAAAATTAGACTGTTTATTTTGGACTGGATTAACACTGCGGTTAGGGACAAATGGCAAGGTCATGTGAAAAGAGCAGTGGATTGTGGGTCTGCATGAAATGCAGGGAAATTCTTGACGTGGTGAGGAACTGTTAGCTTCTCAAGAGCTACAAGCAGTTATTCAGGTTATTTGGTTATATCAAAACAGACGAAGGGAAGTGCGCTAAGGCTAAGTTGCACGCAGCAAAATATAGAGTACTGCTGCACCACCCTGTAGCAGTACTTGAACTTACGCGCGTGAACAGCCGGTACAGCCAACTGAAGCTGCCCGGCCAGCAAGCATAGCTGCCAAGCATCTGCTTAACCTACCTGTCGTCATTCCTTTGTTTCAGTATCGATAGTGTGCGGTTGCAGTCGACATCCACAGACGGTACCAATCGAACTGCCGATGTCATCTGTATCGGACTTAGAGTCACGGAGTGGGGATGGCTGACAGCACGTCTGTTTCTTGGAATATGATTGTTTGGAGTTGCTTCTCAAACAGCCAACACAGAATAATTTGTTAACGAAAGATATGAAACGATAGTAGATGGAGGAAATCACTTATAACTAACAACTGCTACAACCAGCCCTGTTCTACTTCGATCCACATTTTCCGAAATGATCTGCTTGTGGTATAATTCTGTCCGCAGTTCACACAACGCCCATTACTGCTGCACGCTGTCTTCATAATTCTCCACATCCATTTCAAGAACACGAACGGACGACTGTATCACAATGCGTCTGAAATGCACACACATTGGATTTAGTTAGACTAGTCTGAAGAGGCGTTAGACGTCGGAACGGCAGCTCGTATCTACGGAAAACAACAGTTGCACGTTTCAGTATGCTTCTTTTGTAATGCGACGACGTCCATTTCTACCGACGTCGCAATTGAAAGGTGACAGACAGCAGACATTTTATGGAACACTCAGACTTACAGTGATGTTTCTATGCTGTTTCCACTGCTAGTTGCTGTCTGTAGCTTCCTCTGCCCACAGTATCTCTTGATGTAACTTCTGTACCGTTTGCTCAGCACAAAGATAATTATTGGATTTAAACAGCAGTTGGCAAATCTTAGGTAATACACGAGCGGGTTAGCCAAAACGATCTCCCATCTGGTCACAGTAATATCCACCACAAAGATCAGGAAATTGTACAAGAAAAATGGCGTATAACTGACGACGAAAAGCGCCGTATGTGCGAAGAACACCTTTGAAGACATCATGCGGTTGTGTTTCAACTGCTCATGTCCTATCTATTCCCCAGGTATTCTGCGAACACTCCTTTGTATTCCGTAGGCAGTTACTCCAGTTAAGATAGCAGTAATGTGCAGCGGCACCCCACAGAACGTGATGAGATCAGCGGTGTGCACAGGAACGGAGCGGTCCAACGAAACACCTTTACAGGTTTCATTTTCTATGTGAGCAATATGAGCATGATGCAGGGACAGAATGCAGCCAATGACCCACACGGTTGCAATCAAGACATACTTGATCTGCTGTGACTGGTGATACCAAGCAAGTGAGGGCAGTTGTTTGATGGCAACGGAGTAGGTGCTAACAGCAACGAGCAATTAACTGACGAAAATGAAGAGGTAACACCCCAACCAGCCGAACGGCGAAGGCGTAATTAGACGCAGATAATCCAATAGGCCACTTACAACCAGCAATACGAAGTCCACAACTATCAGGTTTATCAGCATAGAGTTTGCGACTGTCCGCGTTTCCTTGTGCCTGACGAAGATGGTCAGCAGTAACCCGTTACCTCAAATGCCCACCACCAGGACAATAACCATTATCACTGGCGTCACTTGGTACCTCATAAATTGAATGTGTTTGGATCGACGCAGTTCTGTTTGGTATTAAACCAACATCTCTGTTTCCTCTTTAAGTAACTTTGCCCAGTACTGTGCGTCAAAGAAGCGCGATATATTACTGGATGTTATGATAATTATGAAAGGGTTTCCGTCTTTATGTTCCGACATGTTCCCAGCCCTTTCCACAATGTTATGTAGTTAGCTGATCGCTTCCTTGAATTCCCCGAGAATGGTTACCCACAATGAATATTCATTGAAAGAATTCATTGCGTCCATTTGCTGGCTCATATTCTGAAGCAGTGCATACACTTTGTCTTCTTCTGCTATCATTTCAGTCAAATGTTCCACCAGTTCCATCACGCACTCCAGGTGCTGTATACTAGTTCTGTATACATCAGCTACAGTATCGCGTACAGACACTTGGCCTATTGCTACTGCACTAACCGTTCAGTCTGACTATAAACTCTGTGTAATTGTGGAGCTACATTTGTGACGTTGTAATAACGTCATATCCCACAGTTGTATTCTCAGTACAAATGAACCACAAGGCAGTTTTTATGAGCGTCTTAATTTCGGCGTAAATTTCCCGTGTTGTCCTTACAAACCCATGAGGAAATTCCTCATCGTACGAAATATATTGATTTTCATCTACATCTGTTTGTTTCTGAAGATTGTTACATTTACCAACATAACTTGAGATGTTGAATGCAGATTCAAGACTTTTTAGACATACATTTCATTCTTTGTGCAACGTGTTGGCCATGTTGGTGAATTTGTCGGGTTATTCTGTAGCCTCCATATGTTGGTAAGCTGTGCCAATGTTTTCGTACTGCCAGGCATTTGTGGTCTCTGTATCACTCCAGATGGCAGCATTTGTCCTGTAAATGTCCACTGTGTAGGTGACAAACGCAAGGTGCAAGGTGGTGATGACCACGAAGGTGACTGTTTGGTGGATCATCTGTAACAAATTAACATACTGCAAACAGCTTTGTTTGTTTGTAAGTGTGCTGATGTGTTTGGTGCAACTAGCCGAGGGTTATGTTCAGACGGAGAGAACAAATTTTGGCGACTCAAGAGAAGAACATTGACATGGGCAGTTTTGAGACTAGGGGGGGATCAGACAATTAGGTGTTTGTGATCAAAAACAATGTGTTAAAATTGTAAATATACCAGATTATTTGTGCGAGCTAATACTCTTATTTTATTGTGTGTCTCAACGGTTAGAAATGTACATAAATGTCTGTCTATACTTATTACAACTGAACAGCTGACCAGTACCAACCAGTAAACCTAAAGTTACACAAAACACACTTATATTTTTGCCAGCACCTGTATTTTTTCTCTGCAATGATAGCCTGCTGTGCCGGACCCCGCCCACTTTGCCAAGGTCAGGCAACTTCAAGTTAAAACCTACTCCTCTCTACGGTGCTGCGTTGGGTCTCCGTTTTATAAATTCATTATTTTATCTAACTGCTATCTCCCTTTACTTGCTTTTCGGTCCCTCGCCTTATTATTGTAGCCACAGTCTGCCGGCTGCCCACAAGAATGGCGGAGTGGCAGCGGGAAATGAAAAACGATAGTTGTCAGCTAAAATGTTGATGCAATCCGTACATGATTCGTGCATTGTCGTTAGTGTCAGAGCTTTGTTTGTACATTGTTGGGCTTCAGTTGTTGTGTGTCAATATTTATATTCTGGTTTTTTCTTTGCCTTCAAATATAATTTTTTGTTAGGCTAAGTTTCGGTTTAGCACATTTTTCCTACCATCTACTTCTAGATCTGCTCAGCACTCCCTTCTTTAACACTAAGTTGCTAAAAGAAGGCCCTACAGCTGTATCACTGTTTCAATTGCAGTACAAATATCACACTTCATTATTTTGCATTTATTTCGTTAAACAGCTATTCACCACATGAAACATGTTTGAAATACAAGTTGCATATCTTGTGAGGAAACATGAAGGAAGGAAAGCATTTGAAGGACTTAGGCGTTGATGGGAGGATAATAATAAAATAGATGTTAATTAAATTAAGGGACCTGAAATACATGGTTAGGTTCGTCTTTTTCAGGACAGAAACCACCACTGTAAACACAAACAAACAGCTATTATCTATACAATTACACGTAAACGTATTCATTCTTCATTCTGTAAAATTAATTCCTGTTTCCCTTTTCCAGTCCAAATGCACCACATAGAAGTTCGATCGGGCAAGCTGTAGGCTGTAAAGCGGTTCTGCCTGGATTGCGTGCGTTCGCAACCTACTGATGGTCCAAACACACCGCGAAGGGGTGCACAATTGCAGGTTATTACGTGTCTGAGTTCAGTGGTCGGTATATGTAACACCAAGCTAACATTCAGCAATTTTAAGTTCTGCCCACACAGTGTATTTATGTGTTTTGTGTGGATCTGAGAACATACAGCGATTATTTTCCTAATCAGCGTTAACTGATTGAATTGTATAATCGAGAAAAAATGTCAATTTCATGATCTTCTGCCATACTTCATTTTCGATATCAACAAATCAACATTCCAATATTCATTCTAACACAACTCTATATTTATTATGGCCAAATACATTTTTCGACAAATGTTCAAATTAGTGAGATCTGACAATCAAAGCCTATATTTTACGTAAAGTTTTACCTATTTTTGAAGAGTTTTATATAATTGCCTGTTGCAAGTTCAAACAGGCGCCGAAATATGTAACCAAAATTATGTCCTTCTAACACAATAATTCAGGCCAATAACTCCGACAAGCTACATTATTTACACTCCAACAGTACACTCCCAGTAACTCTCCGCACCATACACTCACCAATGCTATAACTTGATACCAGCTTAGCTGTACCGTAAGAACTAGCAGCACTACCTGTTTACTGTGATGGCAGTAACGTTTCGCTTTCCTCCAGTAACAATACTCCCTGCCTGTTTCTTATTCTGCAGTATACAAAGTGTTAATTTCTAAATTCGCTCTCAAGCCTTCGTCGTGTTTGTAACCAGTAGAAATTCCTGCTTCATTCCAACAGCTGACCTGTAGGTCACGGACTGGCAGTTCGTGGCAATAAACAACACACGCAAGACGTAACCACAGCAGAGGTGACGCAACCTAACAAGAATGTAGGAAGACACATTGGTGTCTGTTTACACTTAGACTGACACTACAGAATGTTAGAAAGAGCTAAATGTGAGGTGCAAAAAGACAGCAGTGATAATGTAACACTGCGGTGCCTATATTTGGGTTTCATCAGTTCACAGCCACAAACAACCAAAGACCGTCCACAACCAGGTTAATGTACTGTTGACACAGTAGGCGCCACATTTTAAATGGCAATACGCATACTGCGTTACGGTGTGTGTGCCAGCAATGCTGTCTGCAGTTCCTGCTACCTTGTGCTGTGCCTGGCGACTGATTGTTGAGGGCCGTCGATTATGAAGGCTTTTGGTTTAGGATGTTGAGGGAATTCCGGCGTAGCTGTCTGGGGCGTGTCCAGCAACTGTTCCCAGTGCAGCTTATGACGTACCTGTGTTTCATAGGCTGAACAGTAGTGACAGCTATGTGCCACTGTGTATCGGTCACATGTACTGTACTGATCACCGAACAGCAGTGACCGGTATGTGCCACTGTGTATCGGCCACATGTCCAGTACTGATCACCGAACAGCAGTGACCGGTATG
>Ga0136643_10016891_pt1 | contig 10984 bp, 7 predicted proteins | sample TergutLab28metaG_FD_96883 | JGI IMG/M metagenome (GOLD analysis project Ga0136643, IMG submission 96883) | Labiotermes labralis P1 segment gut microbial communities from Petit-Saut dam, French Guiana - Lab288 P1 (version 3) (version 3) | ecosystem: Host-associated > Arthropoda: Insects >... | reverse complement strand
GAGGTGGGATGTGGGTATATGGACTGGATTGGGCTGGCCCAGGATAGAGACAGGTGGCGGACGCTTGTGAGTGCGGTAATGAACTTTCGGGTTCCGTGAAATGCGGGGAATTTCTTGACTAGCAGCAAACCAGTTAGCTTCTTAAGAAGGACTCTGCACCATGGAGTAAGTAAGTAAGTAAGTAAGTAATACCCATGGTCGATCTCCCCCCCCCCTTTCCCTTCCCTCCCCAATGTTATAAGCGAAGTTACTCCTGTGAGTATACACAAACAAACAAGGGCTATATGCTTACTTATATGGCATAAGTACATCGTGTGTTAAGAAAACCGTGCTGATAAGGTATCAGGTGCTGACATCATTCATTCAGAGATTTATTGAATTTAGTGGCTTCGGCCTTGAGACGTAAGACGAAGGTAACGGGCTGCCACACAGTAGTTGATCCCGCGGCGACAATTAAGAACCAGTAGACTAATTAAGAAACTCAGAATTCTCGAAGCCCGCGTTGCGTTGTTACACACATGTGATTATCAGTATTATCATAATTTGGAATGTGACGCCGTGTCTTCATCTACCGTGAATATGGCGGCCAAAACTGGCGGTAAATTCTGCCAGACTAGACTGTGATACAGACAAGCGACAGTCTGTTTGAATAATGGGGAAGATCAGCGTTTGTGTCTATTAGAATGTTATGAAATTCATTTTGTTTTGGGGGAAATAAGAAATGAAAAATATATCTCAACGCTGTGAAAATTAAACCAACAAAGCCAACAGGTAACTAAGGGCGGAGACTTGCGTGTTCCCGCGAGTCGACTTCCATTGGTCCGTTTCGCCATTCCCGTACGCGAAATGCATCTCTGGAGTTCGATACAAAGTCTACTGTAATAAAACGGGACTTGTGCTTACGCTAACGGATTTCCTGTTTTAGCCGAGGGTCCTCGCATGGTCACGCAAAGGACCTCCGCTACGAATGGCAATACGTCTGTTTGGAGTATAATACCTTTGGTTGGATAGACAACTGGGGTTTGAACCCAGTGCGGCTAGACCTCCGGGAGGTGAAGAAGGCGGGGCGTTCCCCATCTTACGATTAAATCCTGCTGTTACCCTTAGATCTAACGGAAATCAGGGAAAACATCAGTCAGTTCTAGGTATACTCCGAAAGATTCAGTTCATACCTCAGACAGAACACAGAGTACTTCTACTAGAAAGACCAACCAGTGAATGCAACATAAGGAAATATTGGCTATTTATTGAGATTCTTACGATACATACACATAAAACGCGTGAACGAAATAATGCGCACCATACAGTGTCCCTTTAATGCTGTTCGCTTGTAAACATAAGTCGACTGCGTCGACAAATATCATTAACTCACCAGTACCTAATTTAATGAAAATCCATTCAGTGGTTTTAGAGTTGTTGCATGCTGCCATCTAGCACACAGACATGATCGATCTCATTAATGAAAATTATCATATTTATATAGCACCTGGGGCCTTTTATGGCGAAGCATGAGACGTGATCCATGCTCACTAAATCTCTGGCAGTAGGAAAGTTTCATTTAGGACCAATACGGTACCAATAATAACACAGCCCATCAACGAATACGGTAGGCCTACTGGGCTAGTTCCACCCTAATCCCAACCTCAGCATCCATCCAGTCGGTCTTTCACGTACCTTGGCTCTTTCCAACAAGTTTCTCGACCAAAATTCTGTATGCAGTTCTTGTTTTCTCCAACCCAGCCAGATGTCCAGAACATCGAATTCTTCACATTACACTGCCTTGATATTATCAGATGGCCTGTATAAATCAACAGGGTCACGTGCCACGTACTGCACTTAAATAAAAATATTACAACCTGTGAAGAGTGGTGATATTTGTGGTGATTGTGACGGGATTATGACGACGATAATGATTAAGGTAATATTAATGGCGATAATAATGTTCAATTCATTTCAATTCAATTCAGTTCAATTCTTCACGTCTTCACTTGTTTATTAACCGGTTGAATCAACAGACAAGTGGCCAGTGACAGGAAGAGTAAGACATATAAACACTACTACTACTACTACTACTACTACTACTAATAATAATAATAATAATAAAGATGAAATGCAAAAACATGGATTCATGTGCCGGCTAAGGAGTAAGGTCAGAGCGCCTAATAATTAAAACTCAAAAGACTGACAAAGATCATAGGATATTTGGCAGTGCATCACCCTGTGTATCTGATATCGTGCTGTCAAGTTTGTGAATTTGGTTATTCGAACGTGATGATATCCAAGTTTTAATTGAGATGTATGTGGTGTTGAGAGCAAGACAGATATTGGTGGGTCCCCTTGGCACATAGGCAATCCCGTTCACGGCACATAAACGGGCAAAGATGCGGTGGCTCAGACACTCCATAGCGATCAAGAAGGATGCGTTTATTTAGGCTCGTAACTCTTTCCCTTCTCTGCCTTCCCCTCCCCCCCCCTCGCCTCCCCCCTCGAAAGATAAGATATAAATTTAGCCGTAGGTGAAGGATGGAATCTCGCCAACTGTCGTTTTAAAATTAGATTCCGTTATGCAGTATTGTTCACGGACATCGAAATTGCCAATGGAATCTTTTCTTCTCCCACTTTTGTTGAAAGGTCGAAAATACCAAAGACTTCTGCTGCGTCACTGTTAGTCGTTCCAGAACTGTATGTAGGCTACCCTGCGAGCCGCTCGGCTGCACCACTGTTGTGACTACTCTGTCAGAAGCACTCTAACAAAACGGCCCTTAATTCCTTATTAACTTTTGCGTGTGTTCGAATGACAATGTGCGAGTTTTCGTAATTGGCATCTTCTTCCTTACTTTACTTTTTCTGCACGGGTAGTAACAATATTACATCATCATCATCATCGTAATCAACATCATCATTATCATCATGTTCCTGAAGGGCTAGGCGTGTTTCCTGTTTCTTAATCCTCAAGATGAAGATGGTCCCTTCATCTCTTCCTCGGTCGTCCTAGGTTCCTTCGTCCTTTTGATTGATATTGTAGTGCTTGTTTTGGTATTCTATTTGTGTCCATCCTCTCTACGTGTTGTAGCCACTTTTCCTGGTACTGTTTTATTTCCTTCACTATGTTCTGTGCTCCCGTTTTTTCTTCTAATACATTAATTCGTTTCTTTATCTACTTTGTTATTCCAAGCAAGTGTCTAAAAAATTTCATCTGTGCTACTTCTAAACGTTGTTCCTCTTTTTCTTCAGTACGCAAGCTTCACTTCCAAATTTCAATGCTGCCTTAGCTGTAATGTTGTGAATTCTTAACTTTGTTTCTTTGTTCACTTGTTTTTCCAAAATGTCTCCGTATAGCTCCGTTTATTTTGTTGTACGTTTGCAATTTGTCTTCTAAATCACTTTTGTATTCTGATATACGGTACCCCAAGTATTTAAAATCTATTACCTGCTCAATAATATTATCGTTTATCACAATTTTTACCCTCTGTGTGTGGTTCCCCCACCTTGCCATTGATTTTGTTTTTGTACTGGATAGAGTCATTTTGTATTTTCTTGCTATAAGGTTTAGGTGGTATGCCATTGTTTGTAGCTCTTCTTCTGATGTGGCTATTAAAATCTGATCATCTGCATATACGAGTTTAGTGTTCACTAATTTCCTCTTATTTAGTTGTATACCCTTCTTCATCACTCTTGTAAATTCCTTGATAAAATACAAAAATTATATTACAAAAATATATATTAACCTTTCAGATGGGTTCTGACTACGTTTACGTTCATGGGTTGACACCGACATTTCGGAGAAACATTCTGCCTCCATCTTCACGGTTGACGGAAATACTTTCATTCAGACTGCAGCGTTTACCTGGATATTACCCCATAAAAAGTTCTGACTGTCCAGAAGCTTCTAACAATTACAGCCGGACGGACACATCTACAACGACACAGCAAGAAGGTCTGAAGACACGGGGCTTTAGTAACTGGAGCCGAAAGTGCCAGGATCGGGGCCAATGGAGGGAACTGTAGAGGAAGGGGACGAACACACTGGACGGTAGCGCAAGAAGAAGATACACATAAGAAATTATAGATTATTAATTAAAATATAATTAGTGAAAGTCATATATAACAAAAATTAATGCAAATCTTTAGCTTTTTACGCTGTAGTTTCTTAGATATGCAAACTTACTTTCTGCTGCTATGTGACGAAACCCCAAAACTACTGGTCCATTGTGGCGGTTTATGATGCCCCACAACGACTTACACTTGGCGCAATTAACCCACTGCAACATAAAATTATATGAATTCATAAATAGTTTTTATACTTTAAGCAAAATGAAGAATCGAAGATTTCGAAACACGTTCCCGGTACACTCTTGTCTTGGAAGTAGAATATACCATAGGCATTTACGAATAAATAACAATGGCAGGTTATTTAACTGGAAAATCAATTAACAGTTCCAGGAACATCGTCAACGGAGAACGAATTTTAACTGTTGACTCGGGTTAAATGAACGCAAAATCACCCAAAATATTGCAAAAAAAATTAAGCATCAAGTTTTATATAACTTATGTTTTCACGAACTTGAACAATCTAAAGGAATTTTAATGCGCAGAGGTGCGCAAGTTTTCCAAAAATCTGTAAGCTATCTTATAAAATTATAGGCGCCGGAAGGATGACATGAACCAAGTTCCACACCAAAAAAAAAGTAAAGTTTTCCCGTTACAGGCCCGGTGTGGCCCAGAGGGTGGGTAGAGGTATAGCACTACTCTTCCATGACCGCGGCACTAGAAGGGGGTGAGTGATCAGCAGCACGCCCCGGCCGCACTTTACCACCGGGAAAGACCCGGTACCCATTATACAGGAGGCTGGGTGGGCCCCAGGGCCGGTCTGGACGGGCGGAAAATGTCGTCCCCACCGGGATTCGATCCCGTACCGACCAGCCCGTAGTCAGTCGCTATACCGACTGAGCTACCCGACCCACCCATACCGTAAACCCACAAATATTAGACGCCACTATGCAAAATCTAGTCGCCACGGCGACTTAGCGCCCGAGGTTTGTGCACCGCTGTCACAAATATCTCGATTATCATTCACTAGACGATATAAAATGAAGCAAACTTTTCAAATTTTCTGAATCTCGGCGTTCTCTAAATTCTACATGCGTTTTAATTGCATCGGAATTTAAACAACTCCTTACCTTAAATGTTATAAATTATTCTCACTTGCATGTGTTTTTGCATAAAGTTGGTCTCTATTCAGTCACCAAATAAAGTAAGTTAATGTCCGTCTGCCAACGTGTTACATCCCCCGAGAAGCAAGTATTCAGGTGAAAACTGATCAGAGTTGGGGGTCGGGTACGTTTAGTTTTGCTTACAAAGGATTCAATAAGTGTCCTACACACAAAGGCGAAGCCTGAAATAAATATTTTCAGACAATTTGGTAATCAGTACCGTGTGGTAGAACTAGATGTCACTGGGCACTACAGCAGTGAAGATCAACCTTAATTGCTGGCTGTGGGCATGAATCAGATTTGCACGACGGCTTGTGTGTTGCATTACATAAGCTTAAAGGCCAGGTGAAAATGTACCGTTTTCGCACCAGTCATTCTTAACCTCGGTGCTAGGTGGGAAAGAGTGGTGAAAATTACACCCCCGCCCCTTAACGTCCGGGAAAGAGCCCCTGTACCCTGGGTGGGTCCTAGGGTCGGTCTGAACAACTTGGAGAAGTGAAAAATCCTTTGCTCCTGCTGGGTTTGGAACCCCAGTCTTCCATTTCGTATTCAATATACGGACTACGCCACGTGATCAAGATGGAAGCTAAAGCACAGTTTTTAAACTGGATAAGTTACGCATTGTAATGGGATAGGAAAAGTTAGACACATTAAAACAATCGTAACAAGTTGCTTGTGTCAACGAGGATCATGAGGATGGGAGACTGTCCTGAGCATAAATTGAAAAAGAGCATCTCTTTTTCAAGCAGCAGTAATTTCACTGTTTATGACACAGATTGTGTGTTTTAAGAATGAATTAATTTCATGACATGGCGTCTTCGAAATCCCCCCCCCCCAAAAAAAAAATAGCACGTGTTTTATTAGATGGCTTTATTGTATTTAAATGTTTCATATAATTCTGACGTCACTATAACACTCTCATTTCACATCTAATGTACGCAGGTTAGAGTGAACAGCACTGACTCTCTGTAACAGGAGAATTAAAATCCACGCCTCTTAAAAAAAGAATTCCTATATAATTGCGAGCTTCTTGTTGCCCCAGACTTTTCTTTTGCCAGTACTGCAGGTACTATGTATTATGACATGAAAGTTAATCCTGACGGCGAATTGAGAGAATGAAATTTGCGTGATGTTGCTTACGTCATTATATCGTTCCCTAACCTTAGCTCCCTCTCGCTCAAACGAAACTTCTGCCAACGTGCAACAGGACAGGCGCATGGCACATCTGCGCTAGGGTTATTAGGCAGACTATGACCCTGCTTGGCCGACGAATCCATCTACTTGCGCGGTAGTCAGGCATTGTGTCGGGTAAATATATTCAGTTGGGGAGAGAAAAAAAGAAACTCATATTTAGAGCATGCGCCTCCGTATACACAACGAGGGTATTCCTCGGCGTGGCTTTTCGTTCTCACACACACACACACACACACACACACACACACACACTCTCTCTCTCTCTCTCTCTCTCTCTCTCTCTCCACCCCACTTCCTGCAGTTCCACCGTATTCTTCCCTCCCTGCGTTCTGTCGCCGTTTCTCCACATCCGTATCTCATTCTTCGGTGTTCCGTCTGATTCTGTTTCCGTTCCATTCTTAACGGCTTCCACGCATCTCTTTTCACTTTCTGTAGCATTTTCTACCTCCCGGTTTTGCCCGCTGTAGATGCATCTCAGTCATTCCTATTCCCCACGTCTGCTCAGCTTCCTACGTGTCTATATATTCTCTACAACACATTTTCCTTGTCTAGATTTCTTTTACATTCCTGTAGAGCTGCAACATCGCTCTCTTTCCTATAATCACCTTTGGGTATTCAGTCTTGTTGTCCGCAATGTGTTTCTTTTTGTACGCAACACGATGTCTCATTGTCGGTACTGTTTCTTGCTGCATGTAACTCTATTTCTATTCCGCACTGTGTTTCTTGTTGCGTGTAACACGACGTATTTTCCGTACTGTGTTTCTTGTTGTACACAACACGATGTCTCATTGCCCGCACTGTTTCTTATTGCGTGTAACACGATGTCTCTTCCATACTGTGTTTCTTGTACACAACACGATGTCTCTTTGTCCGCACTGTGTTTCTTGTCACGTGTAACACGATGTCTCTTCCGTGCTGTTGGTACTGCAGCTCGCTGCAAGATGTTTTCTTGTTTGATAACTACCTTTCTTTTTAAGGAAAGCTGATGTCGTTTGTTACTTTTCTGTTTTACTCAGCATTTCTAGACTTCAGTTGTCTTTCACACTATCTCATCAGAATTAATAATTTCCACACTTCACATCTTGTTGCGATAAATTTCTCCCTGCAGTATATCAATCCCACCCTTCCTCTAAATCATTTTCATTCCATCCCATTTTCTCACGCTCCTCCCCGTTATTTATCCTTCTCTTTTCCTGCGCTGTTGCTGTAACCCCGCGGGTCGCGTCACGTCCAAGCCGCATTATCCCGCCCCTCCCCCCTTGCCCGACTGACATTCACTGTCTCTCTCTCATACCTCAGCATCCCATACAAGCACTTCTTCATTTGTTGACTCTGGGTGCACGACACCGCACTAACTAATCAATACGCTACATTCGGCCGAGGTCGGATAACTTCGGGATCTGTTCGTACCCTGAAGATTCTGGGAGAACAACACAGAAGGAAAACCATCGCCCTTCCGCCCTCCGGGTTCCAGTGTTCCCTGTGCATGGTTTTTTTACAAATACACGTCACACAGAAAATGAACAAATCAACGTTTTGCACTCACTAATTCTCAAAGCCACGTACACTTAATTATTCACTTTTCGAGGTAGTTATTTGTCGATAACTTTATTACTTTGGTTGCCTTTGGAGTAAAGTTACTTATTGAAATAACATTTAACGTACTTATTTATATCAATGCGCAGAGCCACTCCACCAATGATGTGGAGACATGCGTGGTTGACAGTTGTCATCAGAATAATAAAATTTTATACTTCAATATACATGTGTTTATAGTGACTTTTAGGCGTTCTTTACGAAGCAACAGAAGAGCTCGTTTTGTGGAGACCGTCCGTCCGCGACCTGGTATCAGTGACTTAAGTCATGTGTCTAATTTTCATGAAAACCAGTGCAGTAGATCTTTACGAAACGCCTACACAAAACGTGAGTGTCATGACATTCACTCTCTGACAATTCAACTTATTCTTATCCATTCCGCGCATTGGGCATGTAATTATTTACATACACCAACAAATGCGCATAAAAAGTTCTACGTAAACTTGAACCCTCCTATATGTGTCGGCCACAAATCGCCATTAGCAGGGAGACGTAAATACAGAGGAATACATAATATTAACACACCAATCTCACAGGTACAGTGTTAATATATATAATAATAGTATATATTTATATATTTTAACACTGTACATGTGCGATGGATTTACAAATATTATATACGCCTTCCTGACAAAGGCGATTGATCGCCAATACATGCAGGAGGCTTCAAGCTTATGTGCAACTTATAACTTTATGATGTGGACATGTTGGTTTATGTACATAAAAATATTCACACTTTAGTTACGTGAGCAAATGAAATCGAACCCGTGCATTCGCACTGCTTGGCCCGCTGGGGTAAAATTCGGTAAAGGAAATCCTACCCAGTGCCGCCGATCAGTTGCGTGTTTTGTGACAATCGAAGCAGTGAAAGCCACACTCCTATTCGCCGCCAACCTGAACTTCAGTTTATAACCTGAATAATATTGGTGATGAGTAGATATCATGTAGCCGCTCAAGCTGTTGTTCCCAGCCTGGTGCTTCCTCTCACTTAGGCCCAAGTATCTTCTTCTGCACCCTGTTCTCCAACAAACAGGTATTTGCCTTTCGACCGTACGTTTATTTTCTGTACTCGTGAAAATAAAAGTGTAGAAGACAATTTATTAGCCGCCTAATTCGACCTCCTAATTAGAACAGCTTCCAGTGGCCTGCACATAAATAAATGAGGTGCTTTTAGTCTCTTTAAATATTACAATGTTTTAAGGAGAAGAATTCGTAATGGAAATGCCCTTTAATAATTGACATTCATCTAAATTGTACACAACACTTTGGCTCGTACCTCACAAAAAAATGGTTAATGCTGTTTAGGGACATAATCACTGTCTATTGTGGAAACCATACGAAACACATACATGCACTGTGTGGTAAAAAAGCCATCGTTATCTAATGTCACAGCAAGTGGACACATAAATGCCACTTGACCTTAAATAGCTGATACAGGATAAACTATTTAGCTAATGGAGAAACTACGCGGTGCAGAAAGGTCGTAGATGCCCACTACGAAATTATAACAATTACAGCAACATAACTGTTCCGACGGTTGAATAAAAAAAACTGGAGGAGCTGGGATTTGAACCCAGGACTTTCTGCATGCGAAGCAGACACTCTACCACTGAGTTACACCCCCAACGATCGCTTGTGTATGGCTAGCGGTGTAGTTCAATGCAAGAGTACGTCTCGCGTTATGTTCAGTATTAAATACCTGTTTCAACCTGCGCATTAACAAGATATGAATGAGAAGTGGATGCACAGTAGTTAACACACGACGTGTGTACACAACTGTGACATCACAAACGACTCTGAACTGCACTGGTATCCAATACAGAGGCTTGCACGCAGAACAGAAACACACCAAATCACTCTACTTACTGCGACAAAATCAAGATAACCTTACTCTTTACTCGCAGCATGCTTTTATTAATATAAAAGTAATCATTATGCGTTCACCGTTTCATATTTGATTTGTATAAGCACTTTTACCTGCTGCTGTGTATTGGTGTGAAACGTTTTTTAAAACAGGATGCTGAGGAAATTGCTAGGACGTGAACGAGAGGAAGTAACGTGGAGGCCAAAGGAAGTTACGTGGGCGGGGCAAATAGTACGCAGTTCTGGTCGGAAATCATGAACAGCATGCGTGGAAAAGTTTCGCGCAGGTGGAAAGATAATATTAAAAATTGACCTTAAAGAAATAGGGTGGATGGGTATGGATTGGATACATATGGCTCTTGCAAACGTTAACTGTGCTGAGGGAAGTTCGGGTTCCCAGAAAGACGGGTAAGTTCTTGGATAGATCGGCTATATTAGCGTCTCAAGAAATTTTCGCTATAGATTTCGCTCGTACTTGTATGGGATGTATTTTCTGACCACACTACAGATACAAGGCAGAGGTTATTTGAGTCTGGAAGTGACCAAATTTCCCAAAAATATTGCAACCGTGTCCAAATTCTAGGCTCGAGAAGGGTGGCATGAATTAAGTTCTATACTGAGGACACACATTTCAAGGGTGACCTACGAACCTCACTGTTTTTTGGGCGCCTTCTCGATGCAAGTGACATACACACTTCTGCAGGTAACAACCTGAGTAATTACTTTAAAGAGGCACATCCTCGTTGCATAATTAAATACAATAAAAGTTACTACAATCAATCAATCAACACAACATATATTTCAACATGAACAAGGTTACATGTTTGGGGTTTAAAAGGGACAGTCATAATCGGGCCTGACATACAAGATAAAAAGAAGGGGCCTTTGACATCTGTAATTAGGTTACTATATACAGGGTATCCCAGGAGGAATGTGCCAGACTTCGGGAGGGTGTTCCTTATGTTAAAGTATACCGATATAACCCAAAACACCTGTATCCAAAGTTGAACGGTTAAGGAGATAATGGCCAGAGAAAAGTGGGGGCTTCTTGCGGTTCCAAATACTGCAACCTGCACAGCTGATACGTCACGTGACAATGCTAGCGGCCTTGAGAGGGG
>Ga0136643_10016889_pt1 | contig 10984 bp, 3 predicted proteins | sample TergutLab28metaG_FD_96883 | JGI IMG/M metagenome (GOLD analysis project Ga0136643, IMG submission 96883) | Labiotermes labralis P1 segment gut microbial communities from Petit-Saut dam, French Guiana - Lab288 P1 (version 3) (version 3) | ecosystem: Host-associated > Arthropoda: Insects >... | reverse complement strand
TCTCAGTAATTAACCAACTTGATGCACAAAATTTTGTTTTACAATAAGTTTATTTCATGCCTCTATATGTTTCGAGCACATGTGCTCATCATCAGGAGGTCACAATTGCATTATACAGCTTCTGGTATCATCACACCTATAGGTGTGATGATACCAGAGGCTGTGTAATACAATTTTTACCTCCTGATGATGAGCACATGTGCTCGAAACATATAGAGGCATGAAATAAACTTATTGTAAAACAAAATTTTGTGCATCAAGTTGGTTAATTACTGAGATAAATAAAAACTTCTCTTGAAAGGTGAACCGCCATTTGAAACCTTTACGTACCTTATTCATCAACATCAGCACTTTCTTATCGCACTAACTCAAATTTATGTACTTTTTAAATTATTAGTTTCTTTGGTTGTAATTACACTGTTGCATTTGTTTTGACATATCACAATTTCTGATATATATATATATATATATTTATACATTGATTTTATATTTTCAATGTATATAACCTATGTATTTTATATCCCTGATGATGGCCACATAGTTACCAGAAACATGCACCAAAAAACTAATTCTAGTACTTATATGTGCATTTGTTGGTAACATTATTGTATAAGTATTGTATTAATGAATGGAACTTGGATCATATGAACAAAAAATTCTTAAAATAAATTAGAGACCTTCATACTAGTAGCGAAAAGTCTGTATTACCTATAAACGAACAGTATCAGTTACAATGGTAAATAAATGGAATTTTGATAATAATGAAATGTGGTCACCGTATCGTTACAGTACTAATTAACAAACAGTATAAGCACGAGTATGATCCGGACGGAATTTATGATGAAGGCTGATCGTGAAAGAAAGCGCCATGAACGTCTATCCGCACAGAATGCATAATGAACGTCTCACCTGTCTAGCTATTCTACTCACGTGTAACATGGCACCGAGGGCGTAATTGCTGTCCAAGAGCGGTCACTTCATTTCTCAAGGTTAAGATCTTCTCCATGACGTTTATAGGCCCAGAAGCTAAATGAAAATTGCTTTGTGATTATGTCGTGTGTCTGTCCATCCGTCCATGAGATTCTTGTAGGCTAGAGGTCCAAAAATGTTTGCTGTCTTTCCGTTGAATATTGCTCTCGTCAATTGATATACAACACAGGAACGGTAAAAATTACAGAGGTAATTCCGTATGCCAGAGTCTTGTTTTATTCCTTTACTTCTTTAAGGTTTTGTTGACCGTGCATCGTGATATATCCGTACAATAAGAACCAACTGGATGCACTGTTTACTTTAAATTTATTTCAATAATTAACCTCTACATGTTTCGAGCAGGCTTACTGCTCATCTTCATGAAGTACTACTGTGTAAACACAACAGTTGCCATATGTCATGCGTTTATATTGCCTGGCTGTTGGCAGGATCGGGATCCTGCCAACAGCCAGTCACCATAAAAGCATGACATATACCAATTGCTGTAAATACAGAGTAGTACTTCCTGGTGAAGAGCAGTAAGACTGCTCGAAACATGTAGAGGTTAATTATTGAAATAAATTGTAAGCAAACAGTGCATCCAGTTGGGTCCTTTAATTTTGTTTACTCTCCTTTTTTCCCTTTCTCTCAACTACTTCTTACTATTTTTAATTCATCCTGTCGTCAGGTGCGCTACATCAATGCATGGTCTGCTAGGTTTTTTCATGATTTCAGGATGCTGTGAAGACTTCGAAAGTACATTGTCTTCAAGCGGTGGTGCCCACACTGTAGGCTACACGGTGATATAACCCGGAAGAAGGCAGTGCGAATCTCCACAGACATGAATACCTCAATACAATCTCTCTTCCTTCCTTTCAGCAGCTATTTCGTAATTTTCTTCATTATGTCTCTGCGCCTTAGTTTTTTTTAATTGTTAATGGAAACAGGGAGCAGAATCAGCTCTGTCTTCAGATCTAAACGAACAATTTCATGATTTTTGTTTTTCACCCACAGGTATTCGACATATCTGCCGCATACTTTATTAACAGACATTTTAGAAAAGTTCTGCAGTAATGCAACTCTTGTGACGTCATTAATATTATACAGCTGATTCAAAACAAAAACAAAATATTCAAAGAGAAACAAGAAACAAAAAAGCAAATAAATACACAAACCATGAAATTTAAAATTGATGGAAAGGATATAGCATTGAGACATATTTAGACACTAAGTCTCATAGAACTTCAACATGCACTACGCTCTGGTGCTGCCTTAGAAGAGCTCAATAAAAGTTTTGGAAAAAATGGATATTGTCGTTTATCGCTGCCCCTTCTGTATTTCTGATTAGGACTACTGCTATATACCATATCTACTGATAAATACATTACAGCAAGCATTAGCTGTTCGTATATACATACTGGAGAGGGTCAAATGCGTGAATACCAAATGAATAGTCAATGTAGCAAATGGGATAACTTCTGTTGAATTGTTAGTATCATTATATTAATACAAGAAACAACTTTCATTCATTAGACGTACTGAAAGAAACATTAACTTACGCTTCATCGACAATTTTGGGAAATAGTAAATATCAGATTTTTCCACCTACAGAAGCTGTAACCTATATATTTCTGATATTTTTGGTGAATACTAACATTTATTTTGATATCAGAAGTACTACTGTATCAGCTAACTTCCTAACTAGCCAATCCCATGCAGCACTGCCCGTCTTAAGTACCTAATAATGTTAAGTGAATCACAAATTTACCGCGTTGTTTGACAGTGAAGTTTTATTGAAACTAAACAGCACTGGGTTCACGAAGGCCAAAATTAATTCTTGTTGGACTAATTGAACGCTTTAGATGCAACTGAGGGTTTGCACCGAAACTTCGGTAACCAACTGTCTACCTACGTCGCAGATCATCCCAAAAAACAAATGCCCCAACTATATTGCGTCGGAAGGCTGAATTCTCGCATGTTGTAAAGGTAAAGCAATCCCATTACAGGCCTGGACAGGCCCTAAGGGTTCCAGCAGGCTGAGGTTCCCAAATTTCAAGACAGTCGGCACATGAAGGTGGTAAGGCTGTCAGCCCTACGCACCGGCCGCCTTTATCCCGAGAAAATATTCCTGGTACTCAATTCCGTTAGAGGCTGCGTCAACACCAGGGCCATAGTGCGGCCGGAAGGATTACGTCAATGAAAAATTCCAATGACACTATCGAACCCGCGACCTTACGGCTTGTAACGCAGTGCCTCAACCAACTGCGCCACTGCGTGCCCCTCTCGCATTTTGTACGCTCTTCTATCTTGAGATTAGAAGATCCATCTTAACATTATAATGCCATCTACGTCTATATCACACTATGGTCTCTTTCCTTCAGTTCTTTGTCTCATGTTGTTTCAACTGCTATGTAAAATTTATAGTTCAATTTTCCAACATATTCCTCTCCCACTATTTGCTGAGGGTTTAGCTGCTCTGTTAGCTTGTGTCAACATTTCTACCGTTTAGAGCGAGACTACTAATCTTGCAAGGTCTGTTTATAAAGTCGTTTCCATTACGGGATTTACAATATGCTTCAACTAAATAATGTTATTATATATATATATATATATATATATATATATATATATATATATTGCAGAACACTGTTCATTTTGTAATATACAGTCACTATAACACACGCGATTTCGAGAGGTGGGTCAAATTGTGGGGGAAACACGAATGATTTAATTATACTCCACTAACGGTGCATCCAGTAGTGTTTTGGCAACACAGATATACAACAAACGGGACAGAAATCCAAGGAAAGATAAAACAAACTAACTCTTACTGAAAATTAGATGCGCACTTATTCTGGACCTCGTTATCATGTCTGGAGGAGGGGAGCGATATATACCAAAGAATTTCGAAAACCGGGTCTCAAAAAAAAATGGCAAGGGTGCTACCTGATGGGCCAGTTTGAAATAGCAAATTTCTGTCCAATGACATGCGTCCCGTAAAATTAGGATTCCTTTCTCCAGTTTGCACTTCTAGTGAAAGCAGACCCAATTTTGTGATTTAAAACATCCAGGAAGAAAGACCATGTCCAAAATATATGTTAAGATCATTGCAAGAAACTGTCGTCACAAATTTGTTTTTGGTTTACCGCGCATACTTCACTATGTGAGGTATACGTCATTTCCTATTACGCACCATGTTCCACGCGCTCTTTCAACAAAGTGCATATAACAAACACATAGTGAATTTGTATTTCTTGCTCATCAATAGTTTCATCTCAGAAACTTTATTGGAAGCTGTCCAACGACTCTAATTTCAGCTCAGATTAGTTGAATAGAACTAAAAAGAATTTCTAAACTTAGTACAAGACATTACAGATGTCACTCAAATCTCTATTTTTTATTACAAACAGCTACAGATATGGCTAGTATCTAACAAATAACGGGTACAAGAAAATGTGTATGTCTGTCCCTAATCATTGTCTTTAACCCTTGCGCCCATAAAAATGTGATAACAGCAATCCACTCTTCGGTGCACTGCAACAACGGGGCCGCCATGTTGGAAACAACCTTTCTCGCTTAATGCGAGCTAAGCGCTGATGTTGACCATATCAGCAGGCTTGCTAAAGTGAGGCTAACATTGCTACAAACCGCATCGCCCGAATCAACCTCCGTCGGAAGTAACACGGATACTGCCTTTCTTTATTGACTGTCCCTCGTACTTGTAATACGTTTAGCTCCGTAGCAATAAATTAATATTTTAAATAAATAAGCATTTGTCATAAGGAAATGTGCAATACCATGAGAAGTACATTTTCCCGTTATGTGTAATCTACTCTAGTGCACGCCGTACCACGCATCATTTGTTACCACTCCCTGTAACCTATACCACACCTCCAATTCTTAAATTCAAACACATTCAATTCCCCTTTTACCTTCAGGACATTTTACTGAAATGTTTAAATCTGTGCACTTCCCCTACCTCCCATGCGTGCCACATACCCCGCCCAAGCCATGCTTCCTTGTTTCATCAACCCAATCAATTACAGAAACATAAATTATGAAGCTGTATGGAACGTATTAACTGGTTTTCATAGATCATCGTGTAATTCCCATTTTTAAGTACATCAGAAGGGTATCGAAACTCCTTAGGATGCTGCAAACATTTTCTCGATTTTTTTTTCGTTGTCAAAGCACACGCAACGTACTTAACTTGCCATTTTTAGCAAGCAGGTACCTCAGTATTCACTCACAAGTAACATATTTCACAAGCCATAACTCCACACACACACACACACACACACACACACACACATATCTCAGCATCCATTCACACATAACACATCTCATAAGTCAAAATCTCCATCAGTTTCAGCGGTGTCCTTGAGATTCCCCCCATTCCAACTCAATAATCTTGTAGTGCCACATACGATGCGACTGTGACCGTCCTAGTTCCCTCAGAAGTCTATGTAGAATAGGCACAAGGGTTTGTATTAACCACACACCGCTTATGTTCAGTGCAATAACATATACAGCAACAGAGCCAACGTGAGCAGACAGAACAAGGGATGGTCATGAGAAACACTGAATGCTTTTAAAATCGATATCGAAAGTTTCACCGGCGAAGACATTTGCTTCAGATTTAGTCAAAAGTAGATCGTCGACAAAATCTGAAGTAAGAAAGAAAATAACGTTCACACATTATTATCAATAGAGTTACAACGGCCGTAATTTTAATCCACACTCCTTAGGTTTAGTAAGTCAGGAACGTTAATTAGCAGCAGAATTACAAATTGTCCTTATTCCCCTTTAATTACTCGTAGGACTACAATCAATAAAATAAAAGGTAAAGGTAAAGGTAAAGGTACAGTTCACCCTAGCACAGATCACGAAGGCCCCATAAGGGGAGTAGAAGTATACCTATACTATTTCTTTAACTTCGGTACTAGATACGGTGGGTTGTCAAAGCCACGCCTCGGACGCTTTACCCCCTGGAAAGATTCGGTACCCAATGTATAGGAGGCTGGGTGGGTCCCAGGGTCAGTCTGGACGAGGGCGAATATCTCGCCCCACTGGGATTCGATCGTCGAACCGCCCAGCCCCTACCCAGTCGCTATAGCGACTGCGCTATCCTGGTCAACAAACAATAAAATATCAGCGTATATATATATATATATTACATATAATTCGAAATCATATATATATATATATATATACCATTAATTATAGGCGCTTTTGCAAAATTACGAAAATTAGTCATATCTGGCTGTCTGTCCGTCCGGCCGACCGTCCACATGGAACAACTCGGTTCCCAATGGACGGATTCTCATCAAATTTGATATTCGTGGATTTTTCGAAAATCTGCCAAGAAAATTTAATTTTTATTAAAATTTGGCAAGAATAAAGAATACTTTACATGAAGACCTTCGTAATACATGATCATATCTCGCTCAATTCTTCTTAGAATGCGAAATATATCAGACAAAGTTGTAGATAAATCAAAACACACTTTATGTTAAAAATGTTTGTCCGAAAATCGTTCCTTTTATCAGATAATGTGGAAAAAAATATTAGAGCCAGACAGGACACAGATGACAAATAATAGGACGCGGGAATAATGCGATTTGCATGCTGGACAACTAATGCGCGAACACAGAAACACACTAATATATATAATATTATTGCTTTATTCACGGTAGCAATGGACATGCGAACGCGCATCAATATTACATTATACTTGCATTGTCTGTCTTCTTCTATAACAAGTGAAGCACGAACTTGTAAATTTGTATCTCCACAAAAAATGTCATTCTTGTTAGAGCGGAGGGCGTGAATCTAATCATTCACCTTTACATACTGCCAAAGTTAAGAATGCATGGATATGTCTATACTTGCACTCCTCCCACACGTCTTTATGTTAATCCGCTTGGATTTCTGCCAGTAAAGCAATGTGTATTGCTTCTATGCTTATTGATGAAGATTAGCTTTACTAATTGGCTGAAGGAGGAGAAACAGCCAGTCTTGAAAGTTGTGTGCTGTGGACGATGATTTTAAACTTATTTTTAATACATGAGAAATACTTACTTACTTACTTACTCCATGGTGCAGAGTCCTTCTTGAGAAGCTAAAGGTTTGCAGCTACTCAAGAAATTACCCGCATTTCACGGAACCCGAAGGTTCATTACCGCACTCACAAGCGTCCGCCACCTATCCCTATCCTGGGCCAACCCAATCCAGTCCATATACTCACATCCCACTTCCTGCAGATCCATCCTAATATTATCCACCCATCTACGTCTAGGTACCCCAGTGGTCTCCTTCCTTCCGGTTTCCCCACCAAGACCCTATACGCCCCCCTCTCCTCACCCTTACGCGCCACATGCCCAGCCCATCTCATTCTTCTCGATTTTATCACCCGCACAATATTGGGTGAGCAGTACAGATCATTCAGCTCCTCGTTATGCAATCTCCTCCATTCCCCCGTTACCTCGTCCCTCCTAGGTCCAAATATTCTCCTCAACACCATGTTCTCAAACAACGTCAGTTTCCTATCCTCCCTCAATGTCAGCGACCAAGTTTCACACCCATACAAAACAACAGGCAAAATTATATTTCTATATATCTTGATCTTTATATTTTTGGATAGCAACCTCCCTGGAAGACAAAAAATTCTATACCGAATGATAGCAAGCATTTCCTGACCTCAATTTGCTCTTAATTTCCTCCGCAATAGAATTTTGATTTGTTAAAGTCGTTCCTAAATATTTAAACTCTTCCACCCACTAGAAGGTACTATGTATTAATTTTCCAAACTATCCTCAGATTTTTAATATAGTATGGAAGATACGTATCTTGCAAAAATGTAATTTCGTATGAGAGGAATTGCGTAAGGCCTAAAGTCCCGTTGTATAATAAAAAACAATTCAATATTACTGCCCAATAAAAAAGACACGTCGTAATATTGATACAAGTGAAACAAACAGAATATTAATTGTCGAGTAACGCAGTTCTGTTCTGATCTTTCGTTTCGTACTTTGGATGACATGTGCTTGAAAACTCAATTACATTTTTATATAAAGTAACAGAATGAAGCAAAATTTCATTCTCAGATCCTTTTTTTTTTATTTCATTCAGTTACTGCAGTCTGAAATTTAATCTCAGTCCTTTACCGGACACAACATTAACACTAGAACTGAACGGTGTAACAGAACACTAGATGCTAGGTCGAGTGACAGGCTCTGTGCGACAGACACGCTAGCCAAAAATGCAGTTTTACTTTCGAAAACTTTTAAATCCTTTTTGAAAATTTGTCTTTCTGAATAACACCGGTGCCTATTTATTGCGGGAACTAATAATTTATTTACATAAAAATTTGAAACTGAAGTCCCCGTTGCGATTTACCACAACGCGCTGCATGCCAAAGCTTAAATTAAAATAATGGCATATTGTATGTTATGGATACAAACCTTTATTTACCAATATATTTTATTATACAATGGAATATTATTAGCCTATATTTGTTTTACATGTTGCGTACCGCAAGGTGCATCATCAGGCCTTAATATATGTGAATAGAAATATCATGTGTATATTGTTTTTGAAGATGGGACCGATAAGATGTCCCGAAACGTTCGTATGAAACTGCCACCCTAAGCTGCGTTGCTTAAAATTCCAAAAGTGCGCAGTTCTCAGTTACAGTGCGGCGGAAGCATGACGACATGCACACAAAATTACATTAATACATAGTTAATGTTTCAACAGATAGGTCAAAATTAAAATAAGAGAGGCAATGTACCATAATGCAACAACGAGGGGCGTTCTTGCAACCATTGTTGTAGTGGAATAACAATATGCATTAAATATTCTGAATGCGCTCTTGTAGCCTTAGTTATCCAGCATGCAGAACGCATGCGCCGTATTATATTGTCGTCTGTGGCGCGTCTGGCTCTACTGTACGTTTCCACATTATCTCATAAACGGCACCGTTTTCGGGAAAAAAAAAGTTCCTGAACATAAATTGTGTGTTTTGGTTTTCTCTACAAACTCTGTTTGAAAAATTTCTCATTAGAATAAATGAGTGAGTTATTATCATAAATGTACTTAGATCTTCATGTAAAGTACCCGTTATTCTTGTCAAATTTTTATAAAAGTTGAATTTTCTCATCACATTTTCGAAAATAGTCAAATATCAAATTTCACGAAAATCCTTCCATTGGAAGCCGAGATGTTCCATGTGGACGGACACAGACAGACGGACGGACAGGCACTCAGACATACAGACAGACGGACGGACAGGCACTCAGACATACAGACAGACGGACGGACAGGCACTCAGACATACATACATACATACATACATACATACATACATACAGGCGGAGAGACACTCGGACAGACATAGACACAACCAAGCTAATAGTCGCTTTTCGCAATTTTTTGAATGCACCCAATTAAATTTACATTGTTTTATCGGTGTGACTTAGTATTCTTCTTTAGCGTGCGTTACGGTAATATGCTGACACCCGCGTTAGAACCTGAGGACAAAAGCTCCGTGGCTGCTGAAGAGTGCTTAGTTCCACATATTCGTTATCTACACTCCGTACCTGGAGGGGATTCCCTCCGTTCCGCAACGTCAGCACGTACGATGCTGTGTGCGCATCTGATGTGAAAAAAAGAGAAAAAAGGAAATAAATAAACCAAAGTAATAAATCACGAGAAGAAAATATAAATTCTCCATTCTTCTAAAACATGATCCGGCCCTATTTGGCGAGTGGTGCCCGACGTTGTGAAATGGGCGTCCAGTGTACAACCAAGATGATTCATTGGATATTCAAAACTTTAAGATGAGGCCACGACGCTCTCTCGAATCTCCGGACACAACATCCAGCAGTGGCCTACCGAGGGTGGGGGTTGGTGGGTTCAAACACCCCCCCCTCCCCCGAAATTCCGAAGGCCCTCCAAAATCGTGCCAAACTCAACCCGATTGTGAAAACTGTTAAAAATTGCTGAATTTAGGACGCCAACACCCCAAGACGTTTAGAAAAAAGGCACTAAAATTCTAAAACTACCTAGGTTCGCAATTGTTTTACATTAGCATTGACAAATAATTTGGTCGTCATCATAAACAGTCTTAACGTACCAAAAATTAAGAAACTTTTACTATATGAAATGAAATTTCTTGTACCAAATTACAGCTGCTTCCAGAACCCCTGACTAGGGGGCTACCGCCCCCAGATCCCCGTTCCCTCTGTCCACTGTCCTCAACTGAATTTCTTGAAACCCCCCCGCGCGAAAAAATTCCTGGGTACGCCACTGACATCCAGTGACGCGGCCTCATATCCCATAAGAATGGAGACTTCAGATTTACAGCTGCCAAATATGAAGAACTCGCAAAACTACGCAATCCTCCCTAAGTGTTTCCGTCTGTAAATCAGGCCAGATATAATCTGCTTGGTATGTACGCATTATTTCGGACAGCACAGTACTACTTCAGATGATCCACTAATTTAAAATGTAATTAGAGTGCCTTCCACACGTGTCGCATCACAAAACGGGTATACAGCGTCGCCAAACCATAGAAAGTGAGGTTATGTGGGGCAGTGCGAGTCTTACATCTCGACCGAAAGCACTCCGTTTGAATAACAATCAGCTCGCACGCCGGCTCCGTCTTGCACTCCGGTAAAAAACATGGCGCGGTCTTGTCCGGAAATAAAACTCTCTAGTTAACGAAAGCGTTGTAAGTAACTTGAGGGTGAACGGTCCTTCGCGAGAAGCCTCTAGTCGCTCAGCTACTTAAAAATAAAAATTCCGAGCCTTTTTATAAATCACGAAAATTCGCTGCCGTATTCGAAATTGCCCGCCTCTACTCTATCTTGAGCGGCAAAAATTTAGTCCATAACACTAAAACTAAACTAAACTCCGTGGCCTTAGTCCGCACGCGAACTATACCGACAGAGCGGCCGCCGCCTGTCGGCGAATTTAGTGCCAACTTTTGCGGATAGAGGGGTGTCACGTGGTC
>Ga0136643_10016888_pt1 | contig 10984 bp, 6 predicted proteins | sample TergutLab28metaG_FD_96883 | JGI IMG/M metagenome (GOLD analysis project Ga0136643, IMG submission 96883) | Labiotermes labralis P1 segment gut microbial communities from Petit-Saut dam, French Guiana - Lab288 P1 (version 3) (version 3) | ecosystem: Host-associated > Arthropoda: Insects >... | reverse complement strand
CGTCACTCACATCTCTCTGTACTCCCTCACTCACACCTCTCTGTACTCCCTCACTCACACCTCTCTATACTCCCTCACTCACAACTCTCTGTACTCCCTCACTCACACCTCTCTGTACTCCCTCACTCACACCTCTCTGTACACCCTCACTCACAATTCTCTGTACTCCCTCACTCACACCTCTCTCTACTCCCTCACTCACACCTCTTGTACGCGACTGACTTCCTTACTGGACTGCTAGCGTCCATTATCAGCCCCTAACGGTTTCGCATTTAAATATCTCCCCTCCTTCCTATCGCCAACGGTCCTGAATATACACTGACAGATTAACTTAAAATGCATGCCATGAACCGTCCGTAACTGACGCCAGCAATCCTAAGAAACAAATATACTAAAAATGATGGGCTGTATATGGGAGGCGAAACTTAATAATGTGGTACGTTTGGAGCACAGTTTTATGTGGTTCTTAAATTTGTACACCTAGTAAAATAGAAATACGTGGGAAGTTTTGGAATGCTGTGCTGGAGACGAATGGAGAAGATCATTTGGACCGATAGTGTGAGAAATTAAGCAGTATTACATAGAGACAAAGACGAACGGAATATCTTACATACAGTTAAGTGAAGAAAGGCTAACTGGATTTGTCGCATATTGCGTAGGAATTGCCTTATAGAACAGGATATTGAAGGAAAGATAGAAGTACTTGCTTTGAAAGTGTCTATTATAATAATAATAATAATAAAAAACTGCAATTGGGTTGTTACCCGGTGGCAGTGGTTATTTTACATGTATATGAATCTGTCTTAATACTGCGGAGTGAGTGAATGAATGAATGAATGAATGGTATGGGAGTATGGCTGTGCGAAATTACTTAAAACTCAAAATAATGTACTAGTAATATATTAATTCACAATCAGATCGGATTAAATGCATGAAAGTCTTTGGAAGGACCTGACGTGGACCTCCAGATCACAAGCAGATTGAGCCCGCTCGATAACGGGGCGATCGTCTTAAAATAGACGCAGATATTGCCACCCCAATTCTGTGCCGCTCCCCTGTCACCATCGTCCTAATATTAACCGCAGTATCTGTGGTGTCAGTCTGAAAGAATAAACAAATGTGAACTAAATTTTTATTTAACAGCCACCTCAGGGCGTCTAGCGTCTCAGATGTAGTGCGTTACTGAGCTGCACAGGCGGCTGACGAATGCTATGAGACAGATACAGACATCATTAGAGAAAGAAGTGAACCGCCGCTTTGTGTAGCTGCGTCCTTCCCCGTGAGTGAAGGAGATATACCGAGTGTATCCAAGACGAACACACGGAATATTTGGGGCACAGTCGGAGGCTATATGTTGTGTAACGATTTGCAGGAAATTTGGATAGGTGAATGTTTGCATCACATTGTCCTGTTCACAAATAAGGATTGTCTACCTTAAGATGTGCCTACATTTTTGTGATAGCCTCCTAATTAAGTTATTGGGTGGGGCCTACGGGAGGCCACATTGTTATTATGTAAACATAATGTATATATATATCATTATGTTTATAAACATAATATATATAATATTATGTTTAAGTTTTTGATCCAACAGCTTTTCTAAATCATCAGCTGTATACTTGGGCCCCTTATTATGTTTAATAATCATCAGCTGTATACTTGGGCCCCTTATTGTATTTAATAATCATCATCTGTATACTTGGGCCCCTTATTATGTTTAATAATCATCAGCCGTATACTTGGGCCCCTTATTATGTTTAATAATCATCAGATGTATACTTGGGCCCCTTATTGTATTTAATAATCATCAGCTGTATACTTGGGCCCCTTGTTATGTTTAATAATCATCAGATGTATACTTGGGCCCCTTATTATGTTTAATAATCACCAGCTGTATACTTGGGCCCCTTATTATGTTTAATAATCATCAGATGTATACTTGGGCCCCTTATTATGTTTAATAATCATCAGCTATATACTTGGGCCCCTCCCAGTATATGTAAACATATATTGGGAGACGCCTATGGGAGGCCACATTATTATTATGTCAATGTTATTATTACATCAATTAAGTTATTGAGAGGAGCCTATGGGAGGAGACTCCTAATTAAGAATTGGAGGATCCTAAGTGCTTTATGTAGCTGCTTCCTTCCCCGTGAGTGAAGGAGATATACGGAGTGTATCCAAGACGAAGACATGGAATATTTGGGACGCAGTCGGAGGCTATATGTTGTGTAACGATTTGCAGGAAATTTGGGTAGGTGAATGGTTGCATCACTTGTCCTGTTCACAAATAAGGATTGTCTACCTTAAGATGTGCCTAAGCAGAACAGGTCTGTTGCATATTTAGCCTGCGTCGCTTAAGAATTTACACCGATTCGAGGCTCTTCTATGGTAGACTCCGGTTGAAATGTGACGGCACACGGTGACGCACGGGAGGGGAAGTAAAAGGGTAAACTGACGAATGGAGTGGGTAGTCAGTACTCTTCACACTACCTCGGAACATGGTTTATCCATCATTACTACCGCTGATGCGCACAACTCGGCTGCCAGTAGTCGACTGAACTGACGCCCCCGCCGATTTAAATGGACTTGTCCTTTTCGCCGAAAGACGAAATCTGGTTTCTGTGCGTGTTCCATCACATTTTAACTGGCCCCTACAAAGTAAATTGAAATGCAGTGGGGAAAGCGGACACCAAATTGCCAGAAGTTTGTCTATGCGACAAAGATCCCGTGACATTTGTTATATTCAGGGACACGATAAAATGGACATCCTGTGGTTATTTTTTTCTATTTGTCACAACAGCCCCCCCCCCCCCAGTGGGTCAGGGCTCCCTCATTCACGAGGTTTCTATATGACACTCAACGAAGCACCACAATCGGTAAGATTCCTCTGAGCGAGTGATCAGCTCACAGAGACCTATACCTGGCAACACACAACCCTTACAACAGGCAGACATATATGCCCACTTTGGGATTCGAACCCACAGTCTCAACAGGCGAACTGCCGCAGACCTACGCCTTAGACCGCGTGGCCAATGGGACCGGAAGCTGTGTTATTACGTTCATGAAATAACGAGACAGGCAGTGGACGTATAAATGCAACATGGAGTCGCGTTAGCGTAACCTTTTTGCCGTGTAAAAGCAAAAAAGTGTTACATATTCTGAGTGCGTGTCTGTAGCCTTAGTTATCCAGTAAGCAATTCGAATGCATTGTATTACATTGCTATCTGTGGCCTATCTGGCTGTACAGAATCTTTCCACATTATCTCATAAACGGCACGATTTATAGGAAAGTTGTTATTGGGATAAAATGTGTGTTTTGTTTTTCCAATAAAGTTACTCTGAAACATTCCTCATTATAAGAAGAACTGAGCGATGTGTTATCATAAGTATTCCTAGGTCTTTACGTGAATTATCCAATATTCTTGTCAGATGTTAATGAAAATTGCATTTTCTCGTCAGATTTTCGAGTAAATACTCATATACGAAATTTCATGAAAATTAGCTTAATGGGAGTAGAGTTGTTCTAAACGGACAGACATGGCGAATGTAATAGTTGCCTTCGCACTTTTGCGAACGCTCAAAGGAGATAATAAAATTATATTCGGACAACCCGAAGGAAAGACAATAATTAGGTTTAAGTTTGAGGATATTACTAAATTGGACTGGAAGGAAGTTCTGTAACGGACTTAAATAGAGGGCTGTTGGGACCAGGGTATCGAATTTTCGGGTATCTAAGAGTTGGAGATATCTCGACCAGGAGAGCGATGGTATCTAATGAATCAGGGATCTAATTGATTTCAGAAAAGATTTTTCTTTTGTCATGGGAAAGAAATTTAAGTGAAAGTTCGTACATTATGAAATAACGGTAACTGTAAAGGGAAACATTTGCGTAGAATATTGCCACAAGTTACCGCGTCACGTCACCGACTATTCTAACCGAATTTATTCACTTGATTTTCCCCGGGACATGCAAATTCTAGTGTAGAAACTTGAAATTTGGCACTGTTTCTCCACGTTGACTCTGTATACAGTCAGCATTCAGAATAACCTTATCATAACTTCGATATCTGTAATTAAATCAGATTAGGCTACATAAATTGCTTCGAAACCAGTCGTGTGGAAAAGGCATGCCAAACTTGATAGATATCTAGAATCACTGCACAACGTTTCTCTCTCTAAATCTACCAGACCGACGCTACTACTGCTATATAGACCATTTGATCAAATGGCAGAAGCGAATATCTCCACTCAACTGCATGAACGGTGGTGTCAGCGACCCCTGGCTTTGGGAAGCGATACAAGGCGGACTGGAGGGTGGAAAGAATGATTACGTAGCAGAAGGGTGCATGGTAGGGATGGTTAGAAGGGTAGAGAAGGGTGCAAGGGGATGAGAGTTTCGGGACATGCAGTGTTCCTCAAACCCCCTCGACTTCTCTGTTATTGATCGGATGCTTCCGTGCTTATGGTCAGTATTAGTTTCAGAGTAGTTCGGACTAAATGGCGTACACAGCTGGTGGGTCTTCTCTAGAACAGGCCAAAGTAAAATGCTTTTCCATTCCACTTTGTACCAGCTGAATACAAGGTACTTTAACAAAGAGTGTTTGTGTATTACACATACAGTCGAACACAAGTACATTTCCCTCAATAGTACAGTAGGCATACAACTACGTGTTTCGGTCGTATATTTTGGCTATCTTCAGGTTGTGATTTAAATTACAGATCAGCTATACAAGATGTGTGGGGTGTTCTTTTAGGGTATTGGGGGTTGAGTGGGGGGAAGGAGATCTTGTTGTTTCAATAGTGGGTACCATGACCTAGGGTTGTTATGAGTGAATTATCATTAGTTGTTTATGTGTAAATGTCAAAGTAGGTTACTATTCTTATGGTAAGGATGTTATAAATAGTATCATTAGTAATATTGGTGTCAATATGCTTAAAACTAGCTTTACACAAACTTACGTCAGCACAATCTATTTATTTTAGAGTAAGGCTACATGTTTCGACTAGATGTTAGTCATCTTCAGGCCCCTACAATTTCGTTACCAGTTGCTTTGTCCACTTTGGGATTCCATAGTATTTACATGTGGATTACTTATTAGCTAAATACCTAATAAATTATCCACATGTAAACACTATGGGATCCCAAAGTGGACAAAGCATCTGGTAACGAAATTGTAGGGGCCTGAAGATGACTAGCATCTAGTCGAAACACGTAGCCTTACTCTAGAATAAATAGATTGTGCTGACGTACGTTTGTATAATACTAATTGATTTTCAAGCATATCGTGATGCCTTCATTCAGAATTAAAACTAACTTGCTATAATGTTATAGTTAAAACAACTGTACTACTAGGTGAAATATAGTTGTGTTCGACTGTATGTGTAATACACAAAAATTCCTTTTTATTGAAGCAACACAGCTGGGATGACGCACCTCAAAATTATAAGCGCAAGGTAGGTTGAACCTAAGGGTTTAGAGCCTTTGAGCGTTCTGGAATCAAATTTTATACTGTTTTATTGCCAAAATGCAACTAATATTTGAAGACGTAACCACGAAGGGAAAAACACTGCTAATTTCCTGGATTTGTGAAATCGTGAAATGAAGTATTGTCACGCCTATGCCTTGTCCCCATGTTACAGCCAGAAATGAAGAAAAAGAATCACGGAATTTGACTGGCGTTGAACCCTAGATATTCTACACAGAAGGTAATCGCTTTACTATAAGCAGCGACGTAATCTGTGTCCCATTGTTGAAGATAAATGAGTACTAACTGGGCAGGTTTCAGGTGATTCAAAAAGATGGACTCAATTGAAGAGCAAACGGCGCCTCAACACAAGCCAGACAGTTGGTTGCGGTATTCCAATTCCTCTGCTCGCTCTACGGGTTGACTTGCGTGGGCTACGCTCAAAACTCTCTTGAATTCATCTCACGTTCTCCACTGATACACGTGGTCGGCCGGAGCTCTTGCCTTTACACAGACAGGCTATTTGCTCAAATTGGTGATTCCAACGACAAATGCTCTTCCTCGTTGAAGGTTGAATGTTGAAACGAAGAAGTAACGCACGCTGCACAGCAGTCGCCGTCTCAGTTTTAATGAACTCACAAACGCAAAAAATCTTGTGATGCGTAGTAGCCATTTTGCTCTCAACTGACGCTGCTGCACGGCTATGCGCTAGGCGAGCGCTCTAGCGATGATATTTAAAAATATAAGGATCTTTTCTTTCGAATGTCATGTAGATCATTCACATACCATGTATAGTTCAGGAAATATAGAAGTACGAAATTGAGTCCATCTCTTTGAATCACACTTTATTACCGGTCAACACAGGAGATCAGTTCGGCAGCACTTTAATCATGTGTAATCACGAAACTGGAAATTAATTTCTCCCCAGTCTCTAATTATTTTTCAGTGTTAACGTATACAGCAAGTGTGGCTGTGTAGTCTGGGTATGAGCTGGAATTATTTTGAAACGTAAAACCGAAAGTGCTACGGTTCATTAACCTTTCCTCTGTAATGAACGTAATTTCAGATAAGCCGGAACTTGCTTGCCCTGTCACCGGGCTGCGTATTTGTACAACGTCTAGTTGTGTTTACCTTCACCATACTATTTCTCAGCAATCCAACCAAATGCTTGTACAGTTGTTGAACATTCCAGCAAATTTTTGCAATATAACATTCGCGATTTTTATCCATTACGCCATTCATTTTATTCTCATGCCATAAAGTGTTATATAAACCTTCTTTGAAGCCAGACCTGGATTCCAACTACTGCCCAGGAAGGGGGGGGGGAAGCTTTAAATTTATAGCACCCTTAAATGCATTCATATAGGCGCAGTGCACCGAGACCGCCAGAGTGTAAAGAATTACAGGTCCGTAGAGTCCAGTTGAAATGTGATGGAACACGATGACGCATGGGAGGGGAAGTGAAGGGGAAACTGGCGAATGGAGTGGGTAGCCAGTACTCTTCACACTACCTCGGAACGTGATGTATCCAGCGTTACTACCGCCAGTGCGTACACTTCGGCTACCAGTAGTCGACTAAACTGACGCCCCCGCCGATTTAAATGGACTCGTCCGTTTCGCCGAAAGACGAAATCTGGTTTCTGCGCGTGTGCCATCACATTTCAAACGCAGTCTACTTTGCTCCGAGGTGGGTCGGGATAGCTTAGTCAGCATAACAACTCGCTACGAGATGGACGGTCCGGGGATCGAATTCCGGTGGGGGAGAAATTTTCTGCTTTCGTCCAGACTGGCACTGGGGCCCACTCCATTGGTACCGGGTCTTTCCCTGAGGTAAAGCGGCCGGGGCGTGACGTAGACCAAACACCCCATCTAGCGCCGAGGTTAAAGAAAAAGAATAGAGATATACTTCTACTCCCCTTCCGGGACTTTAGTGGCAGGTTGCACGGTGGACACTTTGCCTTTAGTTTATACCTTGCTCCGAAGCCGAAACTGAAGTGTTAACGACGCTGTTTATTAACGCAATGTAGCATGGATGATGGATGAATGAAGTAATGAGCATCGAGCATTGAGCATTGGTTCTGTTAGAGAGACAGGAGGAAGCCACTTCCATTGCCACTTTATTTACCACAAATCCCACATCAACTGGTCTGGAATAGACGGACCTTCGCTGTGAATGGCCGGCGTCTAACAGCCAAAACATTGTATGATCCTCACTGTGGGTACGTATTCTCGCCTCATTAAATGACAACAGACAAAACTAATCTTTAATTTTTCTACTATTCCTGATTACGCCGCAAATTTTTCATGCCAACATTTTGCTTGGTCAGACTTTTGGTCTAACTTTTTTGGTGGGTTTGGTCAGGCTTTTTTTTGGTATGTTTGGCCAGACATTTTTTGATATGTTTAAGACGTCTCTTCGTGGCTTTAATTTATGAATTCAGGTAATTTTAACCTTTCTGTCATTCGTCTTCGTCTAAAACTGTCTCCTGTGGTTGAATAAATTGTTGTGAATGTAAATTATTGTCAATCATCCTGATTTATTTGGCAGTGTGTGCCCTACCAACTGATACAGGGATCCGTTAAAAATCAAATCTGTTTTGCAGAGTGGCGTAAATAGTATCTGTGTGTCACTAAACAGAAATGTGGAGCTTTTTTTCAAAGTTCAACAACATTTTGAATTATGAAGAAGTAACACCCCAACACAACATTCTTTCTTGATATATTTTTTGATGCATGAGACAAATTTATGGTTACGAGGCGTCCTATAATTCATCACGTAGGGAGTTCAAAGTTAGACCGCATCCTGAGCCACTTCAGTCCAGTAAAGTTACACACAAATTTATCCTAAATTTGTTAACACGTCAATTTGCTGTGTATTTGAATTAATGTGCAGTATTTGTTAGATTCGTAGTCCGGTAGTGCGAAGTTCGGCTAACACATAAGCTGCGAAGTTTGTATAACACATAAGCTGCGAAGTTTGTATAACACATAAGCCGCGAAGTTCGGATAACACATAAGCTGCGAAGTTCGGATAACACATAAGCTACTAAGTTTGGATAACACATAAGCTGCGAAGTTTGGATAACACATAAGCTGCGAAGTTTGGATGACACATAAGCTGCGAAGTTTGGATGACACATAAGCTGCGAAGTTTGGATAACACATAAGCTGCGAATTTCGATGCGATTTTTCCGTCACCACCAATACAAAATGGAAATAAATGGTATTTCATGATGAATAATCTGGTGATTTACATATGTCGCCTGTTGTTTGGTGGTTATAGAAGTGTGAAAATTAGTGTTGGTTCAATGACAGAGAAACAGATGGGGGAGGGGTGGTTGGGTGGCATCGGATTGGATCGTGGGGACAATGAGGTCGCATTTGGAAAAGAGCATACTGTCTGGGAGTCACGTTGAGTGGGTGACTGTGGTATTGTTAGCGCTGTTAAACCGTCTGGTTAGTAACTGATACCGCTGCGATCATATTGATTGCCGATTCGCGTGACAAACTTTGGAAAGCGGCTGTTAGTGCCGCCACAGGACACCGTTCAACGTAAAATCCTTTCAAACTATGTGGTTTTGAATGGCTTTTAGTGAATATGATTTACGTTAAGGTGACGTTTATTGTGAATAGAAATAACTCATGTGTTGAATACATGTCTGGTATATGGATATAATACAAATTGCGATAGTGACAGGCAGCGGACACTTGTGAATGCTGTAATGAACGTTCGGGTTGTATAAAATGCGGGGAATATCTTGACTAGTTGAGAACGGGTTAGCTTCTCAAGAACGACTGTGCTATATGGAGTGAGTAAGTAAGTAAGTAATAAAGCAAGTAAATAAGTAGGTAAGTAAGTAGTAAAGTAAGTACATAAGTGAGTAGGTAAGTAAGTAAAATAAGTAAATAAATAAGTAGGTAAGTAAAGTAAGTAACTAAGTACGCAATTAAGTATTAAGTAATTAAGTAAGTAAATAAATAAGTAGGTAAGTAAAGTAAGTAAGTAGCTAAGGAAGTAAAATAAGTAGGTAAGTAAAGTAAAGAAGTAAATAAATAAATAAATAGGTAAGTAAGTAAAGTAAGTACATAAGTAAGTGAGTAGGTTAGTAATTAAAGTAAGTAACTAAGTAAACAAGTAAGTAAGTAAGTAAAGTAAGTAAGTAAAGTAAGTAAGTAAATAAATAAGTAGGTACGTAAAGTAAGTAAGTAAAGTAAGTAAATAAATAAATAAGTAAGCAGGTAAGTAAGTAAGTCAGTAAAGTAAGTAATTAAGTAAGTGCAATACAAATTGAAGTACCCGCAAAAGTGGCGTTTCGCGACAAGAAGGCAGCCACCTCCCTCTTTTTTCAAAAAAATAAAATAAAGTAAAACAATCCTGATAGACCCGCTAGACCAATGAACTATAATTGTCTTCGTCCGACCAACCTTAATTGCACCTACTGTACATAACAAGTTACATTATTATCTCAAATCATTTCGGCGCACGTTGGCGCCGTCTCCAGGAAGTCTCATATTTGACTGTTCGATTTTCGACTTCAACAGCTGGCCGTCGACATTTCCGATGAATGCTGCCCGTTTCTTCGAAGACAAGAGAGAGAAAAAAAAACAGGAGAGAGTTTCTTCAACTTTGTCGTAAATGCCTTTCCCGTTCTACTTCGCTGAATCAGTGTAGGTCACGATTTGCTATTTTTAGTACTTCTGAAATAGTGTAAACTGCGACACTCTTTGTATTTCCAGGTTTTATATTTTGTTACTGTCAATTAACTCTTTTTATTGGACGAAGCGACCTTTCAATATGCTTGATCATTAAGAAGGCCGTGCAGGCTGTGGATTCCTGTAGGTTTTAGATCATGTCCTTTGGACCGACTGCCCCTTATTTTCTCAGTGCGGAGGGCCTCTGGGGAGGGCTTCTTTACTGGGAACCCTGGAAGATGTGTTAAGAAAGGCTCTGGATACGGGCATCTCTCTCCATAGGGGCCCAATTGGGGAACCGTTAGGGTATTCGCTTGCCGGGACTTTTGAAAGAAAAAGTTAGTATATCTGGGTTCCTTTCTTGGACCCAAAGGACATTAAGATTTTAAGTCTGGGACCATCTGGAACTTTGGTAAAGGGACAGGGGTTTCCTGAGCTGTTATCAGATCATGGGGTACAAAGGGCCTGTCTTTAAGACCTAGGTGCATCGGGGCCGTTAGGGCTAAAACCCAATATAAATCAGTCAATCAATCAGGCCCGTTCTGTTTAATACTGAACCTTATGCTCACCCTCGAAAGAAACATTTCTTTTAATTTATAGGTGATTTCGCTGAATTGCAAAAAGCAACTATTATTGACTTCATAATTTTATATTTTGTTGACCGTGCATCCTAATATCATGATAATCTCTTTTTACCAACTTGATGCACAAATTCTTTATTTTAATACATTTATTACACTCCTCTACATGTTTCGAGCACTATTATGCTCATCTTCAGGAAGACAATTGTATTAGTACAGCATCTGGTATCGTCACTCTCT
>Ga0136643_10016886_pt1 | contig 10985 bp, 3 predicted proteins | sample TergutLab28metaG_FD_96883 | JGI IMG/M metagenome (GOLD analysis project Ga0136643, IMG submission 96883) | Labiotermes labralis P1 segment gut microbial communities from Petit-Saut dam, French Guiana - Lab288 P1 (version 3) (version 3) | ecosystem: Host-associated > Arthropoda: Insects >... | reverse complement strand
TCGGTGTTTATGTTTTCTAGTTACTTTTTTTTTACATCGGCCGGGGGGGGGGGGGGGTGTGCTTATGCATCTGAGTTTAGGCTGGTTATTCATCTGGCTGTAGTTTTGCCTGTGTGGTGGGGGTGGATTTTGGGTGGAGTATGCCAGTCCCTTGTCCTAGCTTAAGTAATTATACTTATATATTGCATTATATTATACCCACTAGCATAAGATATAGTCCCCATGGGGAATAAAGAAAAACGGTATCCAACCAGATACACCCGGGACCATGGTACCCTGTGTTATAATGAGATCTCGAACCTGCCCCATTACAACCAAAAACCACTACACACATGCTAGTATAGCCTAAGCTGTAAGTCTAACCACAACCTGATGTTGGCCCACATATAGGGCCGAAACATGTCGTTGTTGTAGACTCCTTGTAATAAAAACAAATATAGTTGTGTTCGACGTTAAATGTTAACATACCTAACTGCTTACTGTCGTACAAAACACAGCGGGGATGACGCACATCAGAATAATGAGTAAACTATCATTTCAAGGACTGTCACTGTCCTCGTCGGAGATATTCACTTCCCTGATGAAGAGAGACAGATGGTCTTCGACGTTTATACACTCGCCGTTCGACCGTCTGATGTAGATGCTATTTTGAGAATATTTTGTTGGGATCAGCAAAATATGTGTGCATACGTGCCATTCTGCCTAACACTTGCTGCGGCCAGTATGCGGTCTTCAGCCATACCACCGCAAATGTCGGAAAGCATAGCAAGTTCTCAGGATTCTGTTCTAGGCTTATGGTAGGTAACACATCATCATCAGTGTCTGAAGATCAACAGTTTGCCTTTGGAATTAACAGAAACAATTTTTTTTGCTTCAGGCACAATACTGCCGATTTCGGCAGACACGCACACAAATTGTTCTGGCCATTGCAGTTTTTATATTTGGGCTCGACATTGTTCTTTTATCAGCCATTTATATCTTGAACAGTGCGAACCATGTAGTTTGAGGTTTTGAGTATGTGGATTTTCGTCATTTACCAGCTGTTTGAAAGAGCTATCAAAATTTGAACATTTTGATCCTTTTTTCTGTTGTACGAATTTTTTCCTTCAATTGTGGTGTCACTTCACTTTCACCTGAACTGCAATATTTTGCATTGATTCCTTTTTTTTTTTTTTCTTCTCACTGTTTGCTCGTTTTTCTCTGATTTTTCCCTCAAGTATCTCTTTGACAATTTTTGGTGGGAAATGGTGATATTTCTATTCCACTCATGCTCAAGGAAGAAATGCAGGACTGTTGAACATTGACGCTGCCAGATTTTACGTTTTGTATCATATTCTGCATTTCAAGTGACAGTCACTTCATTTTCAAACATTTTGCTCAGATTTGCAGTGTTTGTCCTGTATTAACACCAATTCTGTGTTCTTGTGGTGTGCTAGGGGCCTTGTTTACCATCCAGTGTAACATATGTGTTACAGGTCATTTCTGAGAACTTGCACTGTACGTGATATTTGGTTATTCGTAGTGGTGTTTGAACCTTTTTTGACTTAGGAAACCATATGCCAGTCTGTAAAATGTACTGGTGAATGGTCTGGCTTGCCATGTGCTGGTCTGTCTGTGTTTACTTGGTAGCACTTGTCCGTGCTAAGCCAGAACAGCTCTTGACTTGGCATTCAAGTCTGTCTCCTAAAGATTAAAACATTTACATGTTTGACACTTGTAACACTTACATACATTTTGAACACCTTGAATGTACAAATTGATTTTGTGTTAGATACAACCACTACAGAACTTGCTAGACGAGGAAATACAGCTCTTCTGGAATGTGGTGTCAGCTGAAAGGCTGCATGAAGTATGATGCCTTGCTGTAGCATGTCTGTAATGTCGCATGACTCCACATGTCTCACCGTACAGTGCAATATCAGTTAATAATGTGAATTAGTGTGTCTCATTACACCCATGTCCCAACATGATACTGCCCATCTCTTCATACAAGTACTGAAATTGTAATGAAATGTTGAGGAAAGGAATAAGTCTGGTGATACATTGTTTCATAAATTGGGTTTAAAGGTCAATCTCAAATGTGAATGGTCCCTGAAATATTGTAAGTAGATGGCAAATGAAGGCCCCATTTGTGAGCTGTTAGTTGGTACAAGAATGGACTCTTGTCATAGTGAAGACCAGAGTGGCAAGCTTGTAAGTGAATCAGAATGAGGGAAAAATTGAAAGAATGCTTAACAATATAAGGTGCTGTCCCTGCAGATAATGGACCCTGAAAGGTAATGTACCAATTCTAGGGTTTATTTTCATTAGGATCTGTGTGCATATTTGTATGCACAGAACAAAGCCATCAACTTTTCTAAGGTTCAGATTTTCAGAATGTTTAGACAATTCAGCTGAAATTGTTTTTGAAGGGTTTTGTGTCTTCTCTCAGCCATTATTTTGATCTGGCAGTGTGAGGGTGTGCGCTGTGTGACAAAGTCTGCATGTCTCTACTTTTCACGTTATGAAATTCCATTTAACTCTAAATAACGTCTGCTTTTGATTCAGCAACATAAAATACCGTGTGACGAATGCAGTAAATAATGCTTTTATGAGTATATTAATATGTTCCTCTGATTCTCTCTAAGTGCATGTAAGAGTGGTCTACATTACCCAAAAATATGGCACCTTTAAAGTCATAGGATTTTCATTGTAGGGTGTAAAGTACAGCCAGAATGTGTTTTATGTCTGTTTTTGCCTTAACACTGACAGTCCACTCTGTTCCTCAGTTTTGGTTTACTGCAGTTTGAACAATAGGTGTGGGTATCAGTAACACAACAATATCTAGAGAGCACACACAACCTATAACAAAAGCTCACCAGCAGTAGACATCGGATATGGACAAACAGTAGCAGGGGACCCACATAGGACAGCATCGAGCAGACATACTTGAGCTGCACACCCCAGGATAGCGCACATCACAGATACCCTGCCCCCCTATAAATAGCATATAACAAACATCACAGATGCTTAGATCTCACCATCGTGACATACCCATACCAATCCTATAAAGCACTATCACCATACTTTCGGATGAAAACCTGATGATGGCCACATTAGGTCGAAACATGTAGTTTACTTCATCCTTTATTAAACATCTTTTTTTAGATATTGTTGTGTTATTGACTGATACCTACACCTATTGTTTATATACACACAACGGGGATGGCTCATTTTAGAATTACTGCAGTTTGGCTGGCTGTGTGTTAGGACACTGTCCACAGTGTTTGAAACAGCATAGAAAAAATGTGAGAAGCACTGCACACCGTGAACCACCTCATCCACCTTGCACCCATTTTTGTTCACAGTGATCTTTTGTGGTGTGCTTATTAGACTTTATGTAATGGTGTTTGTTGTTTTTCCATGTCAAAACGAGACACACAAAGCTACATCCCATGGTGCAAGCCCAATGAAGACAACAACAAAAGATAGTCTTTATTGGAGAGGAATTATGCGTAATAAATCAGCTTGAAAGAGGTGAAAATATTTCTAATATATACTGTGCTGTGGTCTTGAACAAAAGTACGGTATTTACGGTTTTTAATTATGCTGAAAAAAGTGTTGAGTCAGGATCTGAGTTGTGTGCCATAAGAATTTGTTTTTCAAGAAGTTCAACCGTGGAACGTAGGAAAAGATGAGTAGCCGTCTTATGTCAGTGAAAAACACTCCACACTGCTGCATTGCCGTCACTTACCTGCTGCTCATTTTGATCTGAATGACCCCTTTCTACATTAACTGTAAGATGGCTACCACCACTGCCAGTAGCTTTCTCAAACTGTCTTATCTAGCATTTAATGTTGGTGTACGCTAGTTTTTTTTTACAGAGCCTTTCGAATTTTCTTAGCTAAGAATGAATTGCTTTTGTTTAGCATCAGTAGTGCAGTATGTATATACAACCACCATATATGAAGGGGCTGTCATTGTTATGATTTCTGCTAATGTCTACTGATTCCATTATATGTTAATTGGAATATCTTTGATGTATGGCTTTTTGATTGATTTATGCCCTCTGCTTCAGCAGTGAGGGCATGAATGAAGGTCCAGCTGCATTTGCTAAGCTACACAAGTTGTCCACTAATTAGACTTATGTAATATTTCTGCTTTTTAGTGAAGGCTAAAGTAATGAAATAATTATGTTTAAACCAAGCAATTTAGGACTACTGAATGGCTAAAATTAAGGATATTGAAGTTAATTGAATTACACATTCTTCATAAAATTGCTAATGCACAGAAAATATTGGAATAATAGAAATTCTGACTTACATGAACCCTTTAGTGAATGAGCCATCACATATATCCAGGGAGCTTGGCTGAGGTGTCTGCTGCCATGAGTTGTAAGAAAGTTTGTACTGCTCTCCGAAATTTTACGCAACATTTATTGAACCATAGGAAACTGAACATGTTTCTCTGTTTCTTTTATTGTGATGTACCTCAAAATGGTTCTGATCATGGCAGGCAGCACTGGCTTGTTTGTGTGTATGTTGTACTTCTTACTGCCCTAGTAGTCTGTTCTCATTTCTCGGCTGTTGTTTGTATGACCCAGTCATGTCATGTGGTTCACATCCTAATACAGCAGCACACTGCAAGTTCTCATTAGGCTGTTGGAGTTGGGACATTCACATTGTCTAAATATTTGTGATGGTTATGTTATGAAACTGATATTTATGATGGGCTTTTTATATCCCAGTGTTTTGGAAGGTTGTTCTGCTTCTGTCATGAAGTAAAAGTAAGAAACCTATTCTGTTGGGTCCAGTATATTCTTTTTTTCTCCAGTAGGAGTGTCAGAGCCATCTTCCAAAACAACATACTTTTAAACTGACAATGGAAAATGTCCACAAATGTATTAGACCAAAAACTGTGTTTCGAAATCCCTTCTTATGTGATATTTGAGGTTTTTATGGTAGGGGGTACACAGTCTTCAGCGACGTAGTACATCTTGTAGTTTGGTAGGTTGGTGGCATTACATTTTGTAGCATTGTCACCATCTTCAGACCTTCTTCTTCTTAGGGCCCGTCAGCTTACTGCACCGAATGCACTGCAGCCTTTGGCTTATTGTGCAGCCCTAATATTTCATTCAGCACAGCCTCAATAGCCCTGCGCCTCGTTTAAAAGAGGCAAAGGTCCCTTATTGAGGCTGTGCTTATGTCTTTTGGTTCGACAGCCAGCCTCCCAAAGACATTATAGCGCTGTCGAGCCATCGCCTCGCAACAGCAAATAATGTGCTGTACTGTTTCAGTCTCCATTCCGCGAAATCTGCAGATTGGATCCCCATCAAACAGGCCCATGGTATACAGGTGCCCCCTTACAGGAGCATGGCCTGTGTAGATCGCAGTTACCACTTTTAGTTGATGCCTACCTAACTATAGTAGGTCGTCAGCTCTTTTCTTACATGGTCCACCTATAAACAGTTTGCCATGTCTGAGGCCTGGCAGGTCTATCCAGACTCTAAGATGTTGCATTTCAGTCCAGTTCTTAATAGCTTCTCTTAACGAACACTTAGGTATTCATCTTCAGGCGTTACGTGTAAGTGGTAGGTCAGTGAAAAGTGTTGTGGCTACCTGTCTACGAGACTGCAAGCATCATATCCCAAAAGACAATCTGGATCCTGTAGAGTTACATGTCTGATATAAGTCAAACTCATAAAGTAATGCATAGATCATCACAACAGATTTCCAGCTTGACAGCTTCTATACCGTGCTGTATGAGGTGAAATTGTAACGTGAATAGAGCATTTACGTTTCACATTGTAAAGAGGTGCAGATTCTGCAAGCTTAATGCTTTTCAGTATGTCACAGTGGCTGAGTATTCTACTCTGTTGGGCTTTGACAATGGTGTGTGACTCCCTGACACAATCTTCTTGTTTTGGATTTTTGTTGTGTAATTCTTAAAGAAACATGACATTTCAGAAGCGGGTTTTGCCTCTGTCTTCAGGCCAAGAAGCATCTACTCTGGTGGAACCCTTAGACTGTGCTGTTCTCAGTCATCAGGCCGACTTCTTTGCCTAAAGACAGAAGCATAACCGGCTTCTGAAATGTTACACTTCTTTAGAAATTATACAATGAACAAAATCCGAGAAAGGGGGTTTTTATCAGTGGCTCAAGTCTTGATTTTTCTCAGTTCAACAAACTTCATTTATGTGGCTTGTGCATACATACCTCTTCCATCCTGCCACATGCACAGGAATTAATATTTCTGGATTATTTATATATATAAATTATAAATTACATGCGTATTTATCACCTGGAAGTCAGTCTTGTGTACTCCCTGTCATTGTATAGGTATAATGACTGTTTCTAATAATATGAACTGGTCACGTCTATCGACACTTTAAGTAAATATTCAAATGAGTCGAATCTAGATAATATCCGGTATTATGAGTTTGTAGTGCGAATCCTCTTTGTTTGTTTGTTTGCAGTTGATTTAATTACTGAGCATTTCTGAGTATACATTCGTAAGTAAAATAATGATAGTGATATTTACCTGGAAGCACTGACCCACACCACAATAAATCTCATGGTACCTAGGTGCATATAAACCAAGAGCTGAACACAAGACCCATGTATTAAATATACAACTTCCACTAAGAGTCTGCAGAATTCTTTTCAGAATATAATGTGATTGTTGGCATCATGTATATTGAGTTTGTTCCAGTTACAGTGAACATATGACTGACATTCACAGCTCACAGGGAGGTCTAAGTGGAAACAGTTTTGCATCAAACTTAACACTTAAGATTTTTGAAACATGATACACACATAATGGAATAGAAACTTACAGTGGCTTAACGTGATTTTATGGCAGTCAGATTTTATTTTTAGCTTTTGATGTAGCCTGCAAATGTTTGTTAAAAGAAATCACAAGGGAACCATTTACAGTTTACAGCAGAAGCGTGGAGAATTTACAGATAAAGTGCCATTGTTACAGGAAAGTAAAGATTGTGTTTCATGCATGAGACAGAAGAACAGTTCGTTACCCTAATCATTAAGTTATTTGATTTTCAGATATTTAAAAAATATATACCAAGAAATTTAGAGAGCTGTACAGGTGACATGCTGCGAAACAACTTGATATTGCAGTTTCTCTGGTGCTACTGGATGTACTATCCGAACAAAAGTGCTTGCAGTATGCGTTAATATGTTAGGGGCAAGCCATGACTTCGGGTTTCAATCTTATCAAAATGGGTGTTAAATGTCTTGAAAAATATTCCTGATGGAGGAGTTTGAACGCTGCCCAGAAAGATACGTTGGTGCAGAATGCTTCGTTGATTGATTCCATACTGCTGTAGTGACACTAAAAATTATAACAATAAATGGTTGATTCTTTTATCCCCTGTAATGATCAGTTTTTGTTATTTTTCAGATTGTGAATTTTAAACTAAATGGGGATAGGCCTATCGTGGATATTGATATTTATTTTTTTTGGCCACTGAATTTGATAACCCAACAGGAAAACAATAGCGAAAAAGGGCGTGTTTTGTGTTCTCAATTCAAGGTGCATTTTAATAGATGGAACCTTGTATAAGTAAGGCATACCACAAAATAAGGAAATATTCAAATAAAAACCAGTTGTGCATTTTTTTTTTTGGAAAGGGGGTACATGTACAACAAATTATGAATATGAGATCATATATTAACCGGTAGACCCATAGCATGGAATCCCTATTGCAGTACCAGGGACGTGCATGTACACATCTCAACCTTCATTGCTGTCGGTGGACTTACACTGACATGCGAGACTACTAACCGCTATATGGGGTGGTTTCTAATGTGTAAACCTGTCACGTGACTTTTATCATGATGGAGCAGAATGTGGAACTGCCAACACTTCATCAGAACTGTCATCTAAAGACATAGCACATTGCTCCTGTGCCAGGAAGATGTCTGCATTATTAATTTTGCAGAGTATACGTTGTAATTTATGCCACCTTTTGGAACCTTAGCTCAAGCAGTAATGCTTTGACTGACACAAAAATGCACACTTCAGGTTGTGACAGAACTTCCTGACATTCTTAGCCCTGCCGGATGGGTGTTGGATGACTGCGTCAACGGAGGATGTCATTATTTTCCTCTTGGTCTTCGCGGTTTCACTGTGTAAGGGTCTGTCAGTAAGCGGTGAACCAGACCTGAAATCTTGTGTTGCTTCAGTGACTGATTCCATGTGACTTCCAAAATGCCTTTCATATATTTACTTTGTTATTACCCCAAGATGTTCTTTTGCAGACTGTTATCACATAATTAAACATACCTTACCGAACTGCCATGTGCACATACACACCCACACAAAACCACGCTTTTCTGTTAGGGACAGGCTTCATAATGGGAATCCCACCCATGTTTTTCAGATGGGAAGTATGCATTCATACATGCTGAATTTGCTTAGAATTAAACTGAATATGTAAACTTATTTGTTACCTCACCCTGGCATGGATTACAGGTGGAATGCTGTGGATTAGATTCATGCTGTCACTGTATCCATGGGGCACAGTCCTCCTTGGACGTTAGGTAGTTGAGGTGTTTCCCACCAGTTGGGTAATGCAGGGGCTTAACAGGTGTGTTCAGAAGAGCTTCGTCACATTTCCCTACCATGAACTAGATGAATCCATATGACATTGTGCACTGTTACTGTAAGACCTTTTCTAACAGTATCCTGCTGTCTGTACCTGTCTCGTTCTCATGCTATCTTTTCTCATAGTGACAGCCATGTCTTAGACCTGCTCTTAACCATCTGCATTTATTGATGGACTGGTTCTTGTATGGTTTAGTATTTTCAGTCAGCACACATCTCTGTCACTATGTATGTGCGTCTGCTTTGTAGTAGCTGAATGTATGAACTGTGTTATTAGCTTCAGAGGCTGATATAATTTTCTTACAGAGTGCTGTTTTTCAGCTAAAGCATAGCTGCAAGAAAATAACTGAAGCTGGCCAGCAGGCATGTCACATAAATAGGTGTGTGTGGGTGTGCAAAGGTCTAGTGCTGATGGCTGTTTTTGGTGAATTTCCTACATGAGAACAGAGCAGAACAGTGATTCTGTGACATTACATAGTCTACATGTGAATGGCCAGTGCAGCTAACACGAAGTCCATCTGGCAATACTGAGATCTGAATATTAAGTAGCAGTCTGCTTGGATGTGGTGGTGTATGTTGTGGTAGGAGAAGTAACATTTTAGTAGCATGTGCTGCCTTTGTCTTTGGGGTAGGTGTGACCCCAAAAAAACTGCTGGCATCACATCCCAGACACCTATAATCTTAGATCCTTCAGTCCCCCAGATAAAACTGTTGTCCATATCTGGTTAGAGTGCTGTGATCAAGATATTGCAGATGAACGAATGGTGTTGGGTGTGGATACCTGTTCCACACGGGAGTTAACATTTTTCTGACAGGATCCACACCTGAGGTCAGTTTCCCAATCTGCTGTTCTTGGGCTCACGGTTTTTTCTTTGTCATCCCGTTTGGTCTAGTTTTTCTTTGTAATCCAGTGTTCACTAAAAATGTTCTCTTTAAGATTTTGGGGCACATAAAATACCAGACTCAAAAAAAAAAAATGGAAAAATTCCTAAAATTGACTGAAGTGTGACTGGAATGTATTATAATGGGCTGCACCCGTAATGCGGAGGTAAATTTCTAAATTGTGGGTGTTCCATCCCGTTGTGCTAATATAACAATGTTATTTATTGTCCGTCTTACACCACAATATGATGTAAATAAAGTTATGAACAATTAACAGTTAATTGTTTATAACTTTATTTACATCATATTGTTGTGTAAGTGGGGCAATAAATAACATGAATGTAAAATTGTTGCATTTGACGTTCACAGGGCCGTGCATCGTAATATATTCGTATAGTAAAACCAGATACACCAATGTATCAAATTTATTTTATTTTGGAATTACACTCTTACATGTTTCGGACGGTCTTTTCTTACATAATTAGGAGTTCGAGGCTGTACATACAGCAACAGGCATTTGTCAAACAGATACTGCTGTCTGCCTGCTAGCAAGCAGACAGCATTTATCTGTTTTGTTTGTACAGTCTTGAACTCCTGATGATGAACGGAAAGACCGTCCGAAACATGTTGGGAGTGTCATTCCAAAATAAAATAAATTTGATACATTGGTGCATCTGGTTGGTTTTTACTATAGAAATGTATTAAATTTTGTTAGTTTGGACAGGCCTGCTGTATGAAATGCTTGTGATGTGTTAGGGTATAATGGTTTGTCAACGTATCACGTGATGCTGTGCGGTGTGGAGGTTTATGTAACTGAAGTGGGGGATGGTGTGTTCCTCCGTAATGTCAGTGCGTATCCCAGGCTACACAGCAGTACATCCTAGAAGGCTTGAAACACCTTTGAGAGGCTGAATTTCATACAGGAAGTACGTTCTGTTCATATTCCCTTTCTCTAATTTATCAAAATACCAGCATAACACAAGTCATTGTATATATAACGTTGGTTGTAAAATGTGTCATTTCTTGCACTCCAGAGCCAGAAGTGTTTGTAGTCAACATGTTATTGCGACCACATAATATATAGCTCACAATTGAAAGTTACCTACTCGCCAGACACGAGAGAAACTCCGCCTGCCCACAGTGTTACGTCACTCCAGCCTGCTTACCGTCACGTAAATACGTAGGACGTACAATACGCTGTTTTTATTGTACAGGGTGAGCATAAAGTCTTTCCCCGATTACAAACATTTATTACAAGAAAACTACTGTAACTGGAATACATTTTTTTTTTCAAAATGTAACTCAATTCTTTTTTTTACAACACATCAGTACACTTCAACGTGTGTTCCTTTTGTTGCACGGAGAACGTCTAATCGATAATCAGTTTCTCTCCACGTGTTCGCCAACATCAGTTACTGTAATAACAAAAGCGTCTGTTATTCTTGCCTTCAAATTTGTAATATCTGGAACTGTTGTCGAAAACACTTTGTCCTTAACAT
>Ga0136643_10016884_pt1 | contig 10985 bp, 10 predicted proteins | sample TergutLab28metaG_FD_96883 | JGI IMG/M metagenome (GOLD analysis project Ga0136643, IMG submission 96883) | Labiotermes labralis P1 segment gut microbial communities from Petit-Saut dam, French Guiana - Lab288 P1 (version 3) (version 3) | ecosystem: Host-associated > Arthropoda: Insects >... | reverse complement strand
TTGCAGTGCAAATGTTCAGGTTAACTCACCATTGCAGTGCAAATGTTCAGGTTAACTCACCATTGCAGTGCAAATGTTCAGGTTAACTCACCATTGCAGTGCAAATGTTCCAGCACCATCAATGTATTAAATAGTTTTAACTCAAACCAAGTTTCTGTTACAGAAACACTCTTCACAAGCACAATCTTAAGTAAATGCTGTAATAGTGTCGACACTGGCCAACACAACCACTGAGTGTATGAACACAATTTGTGGCCTCTGACAGCCAGATTATGTTGGATCATCAGAGATGCACATACAACTGTTTCACACAACAGATGCAGCACATCTGTGGCTTTGAAACCAACTGAAACAATAATGTTCCACCTATAACAGGCCACAAAGGGACCAGAGAGGGAATAGAGGAATAGCTCTACTCCATCTTTAACCTCAGCAATGGATTCGGATGGGTGGTTAATGACTGAAGTGTGACTTGATGATGAGTATATTTTAGCTCAAAACTGCATTATTTTGGGGGAGTGATTTCATTAAATTAGCACTAAATGTCACTAGCACATGGTCTGCTTCTAGCAGTACACATCTGGTACACTACATGGCATATCATGATAATCTTTTATTTTAAAAGCAGTCCATCTGTTCTTGGACTGCTTGACAATCCACTGACAAGTCATTACCTGTTTCACATATGACAAAGAGTAATAAACCAGAAGAACTAAATTTTGTACTTCACATATGTTATTGCCCAGTGCAAATGAGACAGCTTTAAACATAATAAGCCCATGTGTGGCCATTTGCTCCCATCGAGTAACCATTAATTTACAGGTGCACATTGAGACACAGGATATGGCACTGTTTGTCATATACATACATTTCCTGGGAAGCTTGTCAGCCCATGTGATTTTATATGTGTACTTTTTCACATCACTTTGCCCAACATGATCATCAGGCTGCAACACGTCAAGGCGGAGAACATCTGGACTGGGCTGTGGAACAGCAACCTGTGGCTCCACACCAAGTATGTTGCAGTAACTCAAATCCAGGTACTGATCTGAGTTGAGCACTGCTCGGTAACATGATCGTGGTACTAGTACCTGCCATTTAAACAGGAAGAAGTCCCTTAGCCCTTGTCCTTTAATATCAAGGCAGCCCTGACATAAATTTCATGTTCTGAAAACTGTTCAGCTGGTCAAGCAGGAAAGACAAATGTTTTTGATAATAAAATGTCAGAAAGTGGGTTCAACAAATCATGAGTGTATACACGTTACAGTTCTCTTTATATTGCCACTGAAACATCAATATTCATGCAGGATGCCTATGCAAACAGTGGCTGTGTAAGTAAAAGATAATATACTGGCATTAACTTCAAGATGATGTAATTCCAAATCTAAAAACTGTTTACATAATCATGAATGAATAAATAAGTCATAATGAATGGTGTCATTATTGGACAAAAAATGAACCAATTCAAATTCCTGTTCACCCAGTGAGGAGAAATGGATGAATTCAGTGCTAGGTTAAAATTGTCTCAATTGTTATTCCAGATTACATTGCAGAGGAGACTGGGATTGCAAAAATATCAGCACAAACTACCACAAAACTGTTCAGACTGATAACTATGGACAGTGCTAACTGGTGTACACACAATGCATAAGGTCACTTTGCAGGTTTTGTTTTCTCCCCAGACCCCCCCCCCCCCAAAAAAAGGGGGGAAAAAAAAGAAAAAAAAAACATATTGTAGCAGAAATGATAGAGGATGAAAACACGTTACCTATATTACCTATTACTCAACTTTGAGGGCTCAGTCACAGATGTAACAGAATTTTTTTGTAAGTGCAAAATTTTTGGAATTCCTGGAGAAGATATTGTCTGTGACAGATTATTCAGTAAAATACCATTTTGATGCTACAATGTGAGATTACTGTGTTGTCTCAAAATGTCAGGAAGTGATTACCCAGTGGCACTGCATCATACCTCAGAAGAACGGAAACTTCCTTATTTGTCGTTATTGACAAAGTCCTGAATATGACACGTCTTAAAACTTTTATCAGCTACTGTTCCACCAAAACTTCATTGCGACTACACCAACAAACAACGAGACAGACAGAAGAATGGTCTGATGAAAAAATACTCACAGTAAGGCAACTAGTGATGCTGGCTATAAGCCCTGGAGGCTTCCCACGCAGTATTAATTGTTTCCCCACCATTAGACTGTATGCCAGTGACAGGAAAGCTGTTGGCCCCAAAATCTCATGAAGGTGGCGCACATTATTAACCACTGGAGCAACTGGATTTGCATCATGTGACGCACTCGCTTCCAGCTCTAGTACTGCAGAATGAACCTGCTTTGCTGTCACAAGGGTAAAGCCATCTTCTGTGTCTGCAAGCATCAAGCAATACAGTGTGTGGTCAAATAAAATCAGAATTCAGTATTATTAGATGTGTAGCAATGTAGTATGCTGAGTGCAGTTTCAGCTCTTTATGTTGAATAAACAGGCAGTTATGTTCTTTGGAAGTGTTGATAACTGTACACCAAGATAACCTTGCCATATATCTTACATCTTAACAGTAATGCTGACTGCTACGAAAACCTCAAATTTCATAAAATGGACCAGTAATTTGCAACTTTCAGCATGAGAATAAAAAATTAGGTCTCAATCTCACTAGTTCAAACGTATGTCATGGGTATATTACCACGGCTCAGTTACACAAAGAAAAGATTCATTTTATATTGCTGACTTCATGTGGAAAACCTCGCAGAAAGTTCCATTAGCTCATTTATGGTGCCACATATATAGTCAGCATAAAGACAAACACCAGCTCACTTATGGTCTCACAGAGTCTGCACAGAGACACAACACAAGCTCACTTACAAGAAGCTGAAATGTGGTTTCACAAAACAGTCTGCATACAGACACAACATAAGTTTATAACCCAATATGCATGCTTATGATGGTCTAAGAAATCTTCACACGGCATAACCTGTACACATGATGGAGGTAAACAAAAACATCTGTCTATATAACAGTGTGGTGAAAATATGAACCACCTTAACTTCAAACTTATGGAAAGCAATACAATGAAGTTTGAAATGAATTTTCTGGACTGCAGCAAGGGTGTGTAACACTTTAACAGAATTACGTATTCTCAACCTACACAATGCAAAGGTTGAAGCCCTCTTTGCCTGGAAATGCATTTTATTTAAATGCACAGGCACAAAGCAGCTTCTGACAAAACCGCATATAAATGTGCTACCTTGCATGAAAAAGGAGTACTCAATGTTCATGTTTCATTAAAATCTCCTAATATTTCCTTGTTTGGGGAGACAAGTGCAATATCTCCAACTTGCAATATGGAGGTTTCAAATAAACATTTCATAAATTGGAAACAAAATAAAAAAAATAGAGCCATTATATCGGAACACATTAAAATGCCTATCCTTCTTCCAAGTTCTTAACACCTTGCTGTCGGGCCACGCAGAAATACGTGATTGCTATCCCATGCGTTGTTGACGGGTCACGCATATCTACATTTTCTTACACAATGTCCTGCACATCCTTTTGTCAGCTGGTCTGGTTCACTTTTCGCTTCAAGGTTATCGACAGCTTGATGCAGGATGCTTGGGTCTCAAGTTACAAATAAACAGACCAGTCATGACCCCCTATTTTTAGAACTATAATACTGCAACAAAGGGACTACTCATTCAGATACTCTCTGTTTTCCTTCAGTTGCATTCATGGCTGTGTGTAGGAATGTTGTGCAAGAGGACGATATTTTGTGTGAGTTATGTGCGGACACATGTTCTGATGTCTCTGATTATAGTGACAATGAAAGTTTGGACAGTGACAGTGATGTCCCCACTAGTTCATGTAAACAATTGTGATCTTCTAGTGGTCCAATGACCCTACAATTTCCAGACCCATTTTTCCTCACATCTATCAAGACAATTTTTATAACAGTGTGAGATTAGCTCAGACACTGCTAAACAGAAACGTGAGAGTCTGCGGCACTATGAGGGCTAACAGGGGCATTCCACGTGACCTAGATGCCGAAGGCAAGCGCTGGAAAAAGAGATGTCAGTGTTCCGAAAGAAAGGTGACATAATGGTACAAGTGTGGAACGACAAGACTTGTGTGAATGATAAGTACAATCCATGACACAACAATTGTAAACAAAGGGAGGAAAAACACGAAAACAAACATGGAAATAAAGAAGCCTGATGCTGTTGGCCAGTAGAATAAATTCATAAGGGGCATAGACAGGACAGACTAGTACCTCAGTTTTTACTCAGTTCTGAGGAAAACAGTAAAATGGTCCAAAAAATCCGTACTGTATCTGCTGAACTGTGCTCTCTTGAACACATTTTTTTGTGTAGAGGACACTAAATACAAACAAAAAAGTAAAGTACAAGAACTTTCTACATAAGGTAGGGAGGTCCTGGATATCAGAAGTCCAGAATCGAAGTGAGTCCAATTCTGATGACCTTCAATTGCCAGAGAAGCAAACAACACCAAGGGGACCTAAACAGGAACCGCCAGGCACACTCTCGGGTGATTTCAGAATACACTTACTTAAAAAAATTGTTGGTGGTGGGGAGGGAAATAGGAAGTATCCTGCAAGACCATGTAAAGTGTGTGCTGCACACAAGAAGCAAAGTGAAACTAGATACATTTGTAAATTCTGCGTTGTTCCACTTCACAAAGGGTCTTGTTTTGAGAAATACCATTCAGTGACAAACTACTAGAATATCTACATGCAGTTTCTGCAGTCTGGGGCTCAGAAGCATAATCTACAGTGTCAAACTGTAAGTAAGAATATGTTATGGGGTTGAACATTCAAAGTGTTTAAAATGTCCGGGAACTGGGGGTATGTAATTAAAAGACCATCCGGTCAGCAAGGTGTTAAAAACAAACTGCTCTGCAACAATAAAATTTCTTGAGCTTTTTGCAAGATGTCTTTATGCCATTAACCTCTTAACCTGTGCAGAAGAGGTACTGCACACTGCAGGGAACAAACATTAAGTTTTCTTTACTTTTATTAAAGTCAGATTAGGAAGAATGGCATGACAACGTAATATATCTAGTGTATTATCTACTGCCATAGTGTCAAAAGTGACTGATTTATGCAGAAAATAACATCAAAATGGGAAAAGTAACTTAAGGTGTAATACAAACTTAAGACCTGTGCTGAACTAAGTACCATGCCATGAAGATGAATAGCTGCATGCATTCATAACCTCAGCATCAGATGAAGGCATGGGATCATCTTCACACCTACATGCTATACCCCATATTACTCACAGGAGAGTAGACTGGGTGGTCTATGAAGTCATACTGGATGCTTTATCCCTAATTACCAACTAGATAAGGGACTGGGTGGACCACAAAGTCATATTGGATGCTTTATGCCTTATTACCCATTGGACAGGAGACTGGGCAGACCAGAAGTCAGCCTGCATGCTGTGGAGAATTTTCCCTGCCCCCTGACCAGGAATCAAACCCCAGACACATATATTGCTTTCACACAGTTAACTATTCCAACAATGTAGCTGCCAGAAGGGTTTTAACACATTCAAATTCAGCTGCCAACTCATCAATTCAACCTTGCAATAATGCCAGAAGTTTTTGCAGGAACACTTCGAGAATTGACATTTTATGAAATTTATTAAAAAATATCAAGAATCAATATCATGGGTGTCTTCACTAACCCATATGGATACCAAGTCTTTGCCTAGGTGGGCTAGGGAACACAAAGGCCACAAAAAACAGCAATGTGAACTTCATTTCCAGGCTGTACAAACAGCAAGACAAACTGAATCTGGTAGCTACACGAACTTCATATATATGAAGGCTACACAACTGCATATGGAGGCTACACAAACTGCACATATATAAAGGCTACACAACTGTATCTGGAGGCTACACAAACTGCATGTATATAAAAACAGCAACATAAAATGAATCTGGAAGCTACAAAAAGCAACATAAACTGCATCTGCCGGCTACACAAACGGCATAAATATAAAGGCTACACAACTGCATCTGGAGGCTACACAAAAAAACAACACAAACTGCATATGAAGGCTATACACACACTCTTTACAAATAGGTTGAATTGTTCTCTGTCAGTACCCCCCTGTGAGCACCATATACTGACTAGTATACATACTACAAATATTTAATGGAGGAAAAGCTATACAACAATGTATCACAACATTCGACAATGTTTCTGTTATGGATCTGCATGCGACAAGACACAGTCCTGTATGAAACAAAGGTGGAAAAAAGGCACAATGGGCCATGTTTTAAATTCTATACCTTGGTGATTGAAAAGATCACGTGTTGGCAAACCTTCCACTATCTTCTCCACCAGTCGATCAGCTCCAGCTTTTAACAACCATGTGAACTTCAGATGAAGCCTGCAACATTGCATTATATTTCATATATCTCATCATCTCGTCAAGTCTGCATCCAGCATATTGAGGTAATACATGAATTATTAGCTGCAGAACCCTACAGATATGAACAGAGATAGATGTTTAAAACACTGAATGTTATGATTTGAACTGAATTAATCTTGTTCGGGATAAAATTTATGGGCGGTCAATAACTTCTGGAGTTTGGAATAGATAGAATATTTCTTAACAGATGGACTAATGACTTCTCAGCAACTCAACTTCATGTGGTTTGTTGCACCACAGAATATCGCATTTTCTGTTCCCACACAGTAAAAGATACATGCAGCAGTTCTATACACTGAAACCTGTCAACACACCTGTATATATTCATGTTATGCATAAAAACTGTATGCAGCAATCTTTGTTGAGACATGAGAGTCATTCATTCAAGAAACCTGCCACTTCTGTGCAACCTAAAGGTTCATTTCAGTGCTTGTAATAACACAACTATGACCACTATCCTGAAGAATAAGAGACCAGTGAACATCCTCACCCCATTTATTTCAGATTAATACTATCCTCTCACCTTCACTTAGGTCCTTTTTCTTCCAATCAGAGCTTTTAACCAAAACTTTGCACACACTTCTCATAAATCTTCAGTATGCTCCATGCCTGATCCACACTATCCACTTTATTTTAACATTCTAATCATATCTGGTGAAGGGTACTAATAATGAATCCCCTCATAAGGAAGTTTTCCCCCAGTCATCTGTCACATCCTTCAATCGATATAATCTTTTTAGCACCCACTTCTACAACATCCTTAATATATGTTCTTCCTTTACAGTGACCGACTGAATTTTGACACGCATCGAAACAGCTCAAATTATAATTCTGCATATGTCAAATTTATGTTATGAGACAGAAAGCAGGAAGACAAGAACCAAACTGAACAGAAATTTGAAAGTTTCTTTGCCACATATGAGTTAACAGACACCAGTGGCAATAACAAAAATAACTGTATGAAACATACTGCCAATCTACTGCCTGGGATATTTTCTTGAGGGGCTACTAGATTTATATCTTGTATTTCTGGAGCCCTATAGGAACAGATGGTACAGTTACATCCCATATATAAACTCACCAAGGAAACACTTCTTTATCTGCTGTCAATTCCATTAGAGATCGTGACATACGCTGCTTCTGATGCTTGCCATCTGAACTGGTGTGTGCTGCTGTAAGTCTTAATGCACGTTGAGGACATTCTGCCTGCTCACTTTCATAAACCTAAGAAACAACAACACCAAACTTCATTGTAAAAAATACTTGTATGAGACTTAAGCAAAATATTAAAATTACAGCTACAGTAAGGGAAGGAGTTGATATGTTCTTCTGGTATGGTGGCAACCATTTAATGATCTACATGGCATCAGATACCGAAAGTACTAGTTTAAAACTAACTGTCATGAGGACTTCACTCTCTCACTAAGAACGAGTCAGGTAGCAGGCCTATTGCCCAAAAAATGAATTTTAGGACACCCCCAAACTTTATCAAGGAGTTTAATGGAATAGTTTAATTTACATGCATACTGCAGATTCTTTGACTGTTACACACAACTTAATACTAAACCTGAAAATAGTCTGAAATAAGAAATCCCATGTTCTACTGTTCTACAGTACCAACATACATAACTGCATTATACTGCCTTACACACTATGCAAATAGTTACCAAGCTTGGCCGGGCACTTGATTAACTACAGATGGTATTCAAATGCTCGCACTCCCACCTCAATGCAAAAATAGGCTAATCAAACCAGTTATTCCCTACGGGCTGCACTGCATCATCATTCAGCATAGCCACTGTGTCCTCCAGACCCCACCACCAAACTTTGACATTTTCCTTCATATGTCACCATAAAACTAGTCCACAGGGTTGAGGTCTAGGAACTTTGGAAGCCAGCATAGTGGTCCACCATATCCAAACTGTCTCCAAAAATATACAGCATTCAACAATTCCCAAACACAGTGCCCACAGTATGCAGGTGCTCCATCTGTTAATACCCCATGTTGTGACTTGTTTTTCAACATACACCCACTACAAGCCAAGGTAGTGTTCCATCAATTACTTCACAGCAGGATCAACCAATGAGACATTCTGGGAGGAGGTGTGGCCTAGTGAGAGCAACTCGTAACACAGCTACCTCAGAATTTATCAACCACAATACCTGACTACATTTCTGATAATGAGCAGGTTTTCATGAACCTTATACAATTCATTGCACTGTATTGTCAAAGTTTCAATCACAACACTTACAATTGGCCAGTCAAACACAACTATGTCTATTTCATAGCTACATGTTTCAAACAAATGTCAAACAACATCAGGCTGTATTGGTTCATGGTGTAAGCCTGACTGGCTAAAGCTAACTTGATAGAATTCATCCCACTGTGTTTTCAAAGTTTAAAAAAAAAACACAAGTGGTCAATTAAACATACCTATGCTTATTTAACAGCTGCATGTTTTGGCCAAAAGCCAATCATCATCAATTGTAAATGTTGTTCTTGAAAGGCTTTCATGAGACCAATAATGAAAACTGTGCAAAATGATTATATCCTTATTTGTAAAATGCACCTCTTCAATCCAGAGCAATTGCATACATCTGATGCAGCAGACAGGCGCAGAAGTCTAAATGTTCGTGTGTGTATCTGGGCCACTGTTCCCACACTTTCTATGTCTTACAGAAGAATTATTCACCTTTTAAGGGTTGAATGCACTGTCTTGGGGACCTGATGTTAAGCTAGTATAAATACACAATCTCAATTCTTGAAAATGAGACCATCATGCTGCCTCAGAACATTGGGCACCAATCACTCACAAATGCAGCATCACATAGAACAGCAGAGACATAAACGTGCTAGCTTCAGGGTGTATGTAGACATTCACAAACACTAGTATGTCTTTCAGACCTGACATACCTCATGAATGTATTCAAATTTGTCACTGTTCACTTAACTGTCTTGTTGCAAGCTGCTGTTCTATATACAATGACCTGGGGTATGTAGGGAACTGGAGGCCATGTAACACTTCTGTGGCATGGGAACTACCACCACAAGCTTCTACTGTGTTTAACATGTCCACATACTCATGACTGGAATAATGTTTCAGCATTACCATGACATGAATACAACTGGTAGGAGAAAAATAAGCTACATGACCTCAATAAATTCATGTCACACTATGGAGCTGCATGATCACTCACAGTAAGAACTAAGATATGTATTGCATGTTTGGCTGCTAAACAAATACCTATTTTTGCTGAGTTAATAAAAATTCCCCTCATATTTTACAGCCTTGTTACAGCTGTCTGATGTCCTTACATAGTTTGAGATTTTAACACAACAAACAAAACCTTTGACATTTTAACCTGAGTCACTCATTTGTAAATCTAGAACTTTACTTGTATTCTATGACATGATGTTACATTTTGAACTTTTCATTCACCAATATAAGATAGCACAACTTCTTACGACATTAAACAGTATCACATTTTCTAACTTGATGGAAAATGTATGCAAAAAACAAAACACTCTGCCCCATCATGGAAACAACCCTTGGAGGCAAATGTCAGTTATTAATTTCCAAACACCTATATACCATATTTACTCGAATTCAAGACTAAGTTTTTAACTTAAATTTGGCAATTCAACATGAGAGGTCTTAAATTCAGATATTAAGTGCCAAACCTGATTGCACCAAGTAGGACCATACAGAGCCAAATCAAGGCCTGCATTGCCAAATCGTCATGTGAGATCACCGCTCATCTAAGATATTACACGGTGTAGAGTGGTATTTCCTTACCGACATTTCAGGACAACCTATTGGTCCCATCTTTAAGGGTCATGAAATCCAAAAGACAGAACATGGCATGACTAAAGTTAACTGACACACTGTTCTTTTTTGGGACTTTGTCCATTGTCTAATTTTTTAAAAATTCATGATGTTTTGGTAGCTGGCTGTTTCTGTTTTCAGGCCAAGAACCACCTTACCTGATGAACCTCTTAAATTGAGCTATTCTCAATCACTGGGCACCACAGACACTCAAACTTGTTAAGATATGTACCTGAGAACAGCCACAATACAAAAATTCAAAACACATGTATTTAAATTCTTAACACCACTTACACCACCCATGAAGAGAACTGTGACTCTTCATGGGTTCAAGTGAGTTTCTAAACCAAGAAATATAAATGTATTATTTAGTCAATGTGAATCATAACGGCATGGCAGCACATCTCACCAGAAATGAATGTGAAGTGTTTTAAGAAGTGCTATATATCCAGTGCAGTGGAAGGTACTGATAATGTGCAATGACAGTGAAAAGGATAAAGATGCTAGGAGTGAGTGTGAGGAAGATGAAGGCAATGACTGTGAAGATGGAGAATGACATTGCTTGGTAAAGGTAGACAGAATGTGACATGCTTTGCATATTAAGTGTATGCAATGAATAGTAAAACATTGTTTTAGCAGAATGTTGTTTTTGGGGGGTCATTTTAGATTTGGATAAATACATCTTCCCATGGCAGACATGT
>Ga0136643_10016883_pt1 | contig 10985 bp, 5 predicted proteins | sample TergutLab28metaG_FD_96883 | JGI IMG/M metagenome (GOLD analysis project Ga0136643, IMG submission 96883) | Labiotermes labralis P1 segment gut microbial communities from Petit-Saut dam, French Guiana - Lab288 P1 (version 3) (version 3) | ecosystem: Host-associated > Arthropoda: Insects >... | reverse complement strand
TAAGTAAGTAAGTAAGTAAGTAAGTAAGCAAGCAAGCAAGGGCAAAACACACATTCCACGGCCGCAAAAATCTGTGGAAAGACGCGAAACAAAAGTTCAATGACAAAAAAAAAAAAAAAACTAAAAAAAAAAAAAAAAAAAATACTAGAAATTTTAACTTTATTAGACTTGGGTGAAGCAGAAGTTGGGTGAACGGTTTTCTGCACGAAACAGAGACCCCTACACCTAGACTGCCAAATCCCACCATGAATTTTTGATGCACTATGATACATACTCGTTGAAATATGGGATTTTCGGCTAACCTTGTCATCGTATCCAGCAACGGCTCTATGTCACTAGCAGATCTCTCCGAGCGGAACATCGATCTGAGCGTAAAGATGCATTGTCAGGAATTTTCAGATTCTTTGACCGGAAGGTGTTTATGTTGATCATTTAGAGTGTTTATTGTGATAACACTGTGATGTTTATGCACAAGGACTGGTGTTCAGAAGGAGTAGAACCTTTAATAAAATGACGGCCTCTGTCACAATTTACATGTTTCATAAATCTAATTCAGAACTACACTTTTTTTTGTATAAGCCATCGATATATTCGAAACCACAAGCATATTCAATGCAGCAACACATATTCTGTTTTGTGTTTATTTTAATATAATTCCAAATTTAGATCTCGTGTTGCGCACACAAACTTGCCCTGGACTATGAGCTGTCGTGTTTTTCTCGTGGTTGCATATAATTTATTTCGTTGTCTTTGGGAGAGAATAGGCCTTTGATATCGCGCCGCTTTCAAAAACACCCTGTATATTTCGCTAGCGTATAGATAATTTATTTTATATGTAAATTTTATTGCGAGAGACTTAAAATTACGTTAATTCTTTGTACCATTAGGGGTGTTAGCTACTTCACTGATTTAAATCTTACACAGGACTTCTCTTTGAAATATGTTGGAAATTTTCCTTCCCCCAACTTTTTTCTTTTCCTTTGTCCTTATACTTCTACAGTCTTCTGTACTTACCCTTTACTGAACCCTCAAGTCGCGACGTATAGTACAGTTTGTGACAGGAAAACTGAAGGTGCCAGTTTCAGAACTGTGAAAGCATCTTTTTTTCCCAGAATTATGTGGCAAGTCCTATAGGCAGTGGATGTTATTTGATATAAGTTTCTCAATGATTTCAGTGTAACGTCTTTCTCTCCTTCTTGCTGTTCTTAAACAAGCACTCGCACCACTAGTAGACAGCTGAATTCCGACTGCCGGAAGAGATTACAAAGTTTACTATAATCATATTCAGCTATTTACGCTTTCCTAACTTTCTAGATTATGTAGCGTCAGATAAAAGGGAAAAATCGCTATAAATAATTACCAAGAAAGAACTTTTGTGGGAAAGCTTGGAGCCAAACTGAAGTTCCCTAAGCATGGCTTTCGCCTGAAGTAAAGTGAAATAAACTTGTCCCTGTGAATGCGATGACGTCATATTGGGGAAGAGGAGGAGGAGGAGTATAGCTAGACTCGTTTTTAACCTTGGCAATAGTTGGAGGCGATGGCTTTACAAAACAGCCTTGGGAATGAGAACATCGTGTACATGGAACAGGAGCCTGGGTGAGCATTATGTTACGCCTGGGAACTTTGGAGAAAAATCTCTTGATTCTATCGGGACTAGAATTTGGAACAAAACGAATTACATCAATCGTAATAGCTGGTGACAGGGAATCCATCCGAGGAGGATTATCAATTTATAAGGTGCTAAAGTACGCTTCATTACCTGCATAAGTTATATAGTTTCAGATGAGTTAAGGAAGTGGTCCTAATTTTTGAGTATACAGACATTTTGGAGGGCGGCGGTACAGGAATTAAAAGACAAAATAAAATTTCAATACAAGTCTCGTGAGCTTCATCACCAAGGAAATTCCGTCAATGAGTAGCGGAGTCAGTTCTCCTGCGTGAAGAGGGTAAAAATGGACGCACATATTTTACTCATTGACACGAGAACGTTTAGTGCTTGGACGCAGATCCACGGTTTACTTCTTTCTACTCCATTCTGTTGTATGTAGTGTAATGCTTATTTATTGAATACTTTCCATATCCATGCATTAAAGAAATATTTACACTTTTGTAATGAACCATCAAATGCCCACTGATAAAATACGCTACAACGTATATTACTAAGCGCCTACATGTTTCGGCCGTCTCTACCATCATCAGCAGTGTTCTTTACAAGAATACTGATACGATATAAACAAATCGCCATATTGCATACGTAAAAACCTCTGGATGTTACAGTGATTATCTCAAGCGGTCCATGTTGTTGTAAAATGTCAGTTTATACATTGTTAAAAGCAGATTAAATTTACATTTTGTTAATTACGCACTCAGTTGTTTTAAAAACAATGTCAATTGTATCGGTTTTTAACGATACATAATCTGTAACAATAAGACGGACCGTCCATATACAACAATTTATTACAGTAATCCAGAAAGCTGAAAGTTTAGACTGAACGAGACGGCAATCATCAGGCTTCACGTTTAACGACTATAAAAAATAAATTCACACACCTGCAGCTATATATATATATATAACAGTACTAACGTGTCATCGAGATCTCGAGACCCTTACATAAAATATTTATAAATGTAACATTTGGAAAGCATTAAATGAAACATACAGTATTATAATAATACAATAGTATAATACCTTATATATTGTGAAGACCACATTATATTGTGTATCATATAAGTTATGTAGAGCGACACAACATTGTAAGTACAATTATCCGATAAAAATGACTCTTCCCACACATTATATCTTCTTATTACATTATGTTGTCTCATTACAGACATCACTAACATTACTAACATCCAACGGAGGAATAGTTTATTACTTTCACATTATTTAACCGCCCATGTTTGCCCTACCAATCACCAGTTCCGAACTTTTAATGTTTATTTTTTCTAATTTTATGATTTTTAAAGTTTATGCGTCCTAATTAATAAGGTTTTTTACGATGCATATGCACCTTCTCACAATGCTTTCCAAATATGGCATTTATGAATATTTTATATGTGGTTCTCGAGATTTAGACCTACGATTTTACTGTTTTAAGTACAGCTACAGCTATATGAATTTCTTTTTTTATATTTGTGAAACGTGAAGCCCGAAGACGGCTGTCTCGTGCAGCCGCAACTTGTAGCATTTCTGTGACTATAGTAAAGTGCCGTGTATGGACGGTTTGTCTTACTGTTACTCATTGCATTATTACAACGGACACGATACACAGTAAGGATACATAACCTGGCGTTTTATAACCACAGTGAACGTTTGAGATAATTATTGTATCATCAAGTGCTTTTAATTATGCAAACTGGCAATTTTTTATATTTAATCAGTACTTTTGTACAGCACACTGATGTTTGCGGCAGAGGTGACCGATGCATATTCACGTATGTGCTATATAGTGCATGTTAAAGTACATTTTATAAGTGTTCATTTGTTCGTTTACTACATCAGTGTAATCGGTTTATGTACTTGTCAATACGTCCTCCCTCGAGCAACGCTGTCTGTTGTGGAGGATGTCATTAATTAGAGCAAATGTTATCCTGTAACTAAAACTGTGCCGATTTGGAATATTGTGCCGTTTACCGTATACACTCTTGTAACAATAGGCAGTTAGAGACCATCTTTGTACGTAAGCGATTTAACTTCTTTATTTATTTTGAGATTGTTTTTTCTAAACTATTTCTGGTCCACGCCACCCTCCGGCCGCTTTACCCTCGGGAAAACCCACTTCTTCTTATTGTGGAGGAAACTGGGTAGTCCCCAGGACCGGTCTGGAAAAAAGAAGAATCTTTTTGCCCTCATCGGATTTCGATCCCCGGGCCGTCCAACTTGCAGCAAGTCGCTGTGCCGACTGCGCTATTCCGGTCTAGGCTGTTAAGTCTATTATCATAGTGTTTCTTGTAAAATAATTCTTACTCCAGCTCGGTGCTTGGGAATTAATAGACAGAATTAAACACCAATCAGCGCTTTCAGTGTTATAGATATGTAAATTTATCATCAAACGCTTGTGGTGTTGTAGGTTGTGATGTTAATCAAGGCAGCTCTGGAATACAAACAAGTCTAAGATTCCTTGGATATTTACAGAAATGTAGCACGAAAAATTGTAGTACGTTGTTACGGTACTCAAACTTCTCTGTGTGTTTTCATAAGAAAAACGTAATTAGACTGTAACATAGGGATGTTTAAATATTGATCTGATTGTAATCGACAACTTTGTAATAAACATGAACTTAAGAGCACCTGTAATTTCTGGTATCAATTTTATAATATTTTCCTGAAGTTAATCGATCAGGCGAAAAAGTGTTGAAAACGAAAATGGAAAAAATAAGTAAAAATTTTGGTGTAAAAGAATTGTCTAATACTGAAAGATGCTATAAGACTCTGAGAATCCAGTTTACTAACTGAATTTTTTTATTCTTTGTGTGTATTTTCGTTTGGGCATCTTACTACTAATGTTGCTTTTAATAGCATATATCTCCCACTTACCGTTCAAGCTAAACAAATATTTCCCAGTATCGCTAAATACAGCACTGTTCTTGCAACAAATAATCCACCAGAACATAATAGGATCTCCCATTAGATACGCCACTGTGTTCAGCACATTAATTCTGCCACAAGAACTATAACGCCCCCCTCACGCGGAAGGTTGTTATTTAGTACGTGAACAAAAACAGGATATACCCACTGGAGTGAAGCAGGTTTGAATTTAGATGAACGATATTTCATTTGAATCGCTCGCAGCTTCGTTTGCGATGCTATTTATCACATGGACTGTATCATTCAAGTAAAGTTTTGAGACTGCATTTACACTTCGTGCACAGAACTACGTGGTACACATACATATCGCGACCAAATAGAAGCCGAGATCTCCGCTGTTCTCGATGTTACACAGCGTTAATTGGTAGTTAGTTAGCCGACGTTTCGGGAGAACCTATCCTTGGAAATGGTACATTTCCAAGCGTCAAGCACTCTAAGAAGATTGAACCGATAGGTTGGCACGAAACGTCGGCAACTAAGTACCAGTCAACGCTGTGTAACGTCCCAGAAGCGTGAATCTCTCATTTAGACTGCGGAGAAAGCCTGGAATCACGCATTTGAGCTGTGCTTGTGCTTTCTACTTGGTCCAGTAACCAATAGCAGAGCAGTAGATGTGCTCTCGCTCACCACCTGCAAGAAGAGGAAATTAAAGCTGTAGTTACGACACTTGTTACATCCATATTCAGAATGCTTCACATTATAAAACACTAATTACTTCTAGTGTTCCAGACCCAAGAGGGCTCGATTCCTTGCCACACGTTTTGTCTCCTAACAAAAACCCTTCTTGTACCTACACACACATCAAAAATTATATCCCACTTTTGATGTGTATTGGACCGTGCATTATTGTGATAACTGAAGAATAAGTACCAACTCGATGCTACTTATTATTTTATTGTACTTATTATAGTCTCAACATGTTTCGGACACTACTATGCCCTTCATCAGGAGCTCGCGACTAAAATGTTGATTACCACATTGGTCATCTCGTTCCTTAAAGATGGAAGAGGCAGTGTTAATGTAAAATTGTGGTTCTTAGTGGTATATGTTCACACAGAAACATATACGACAAAGAACCACAATTTTACATTAACACTGTCTCTTCCATCTTTAAGGAACGAGACGACCAATGTGTTAATCAACATTTTAGTCGCGAGCTCCTGATGATGGGCATAGTATTGCCCGAAATATGTTCAGCCTATAAGAAGTACAATAAAATAACAAGTAATATCTAATTGGTTTTGACGTTTTGCTGACCGTGCATCTCAGTATATTTATCTCAGTAATTAACCAACTTGATGCACAAAATTTGTTTCACAATAAGTTTTATATCATGCTTCTACATGTTTCGAGCACATGTGCATCAAGTTGGTTAAATACTGAAATAAATTTAATTGGTTCCTATTCTTCAGTTATATACCATTTATTTTAACTATTCACTTTCTAATGTGACCTGCTGTTTCAATTGAGGCACATCGTAACTCTCTGCCATTTATATTGTAACATGATTCGTATCTGAATTTCCCACAGGACTGCACAATGACACGGCCCACAAGACTGCATTCTACACGATCAGTGCCGTGAAAATTTGAAAGCTCATGTGTGTAACAGTCGTTTCTTTGCCCAACGACATGTCCATACACGCACGGTTGAAACTCTACAGCGAGTGAGCGGACAACTTGACACTTCAGATGAATAAACCTCTGGGAGGTCGAACTTCACATTCGAATAGTTAAAATCCTACTTTATATTTCGGGATATCCGCTTCGAATCTAATATCGCAGACTTGTTGTTTTGACGAGATTTTTCGTGGCACTTCTCATTCCTCCCACAGAATTGCTTGGTAAATTAAAATCACGCCAAGACCACCTCCTTTCTAATTCACTATTCCATAATCATTCCATCTTTCGGCTGTGTGTGGTCTTACCACTTGAATGTATCGCTACTAAATTAAGAATGCCGAATAAATCCCACGTAAAAAAAACCGCAGGTATCCCTTATTATGAAGGTTTGAAAGACCCTACGCTCTTTTGCCTGGCCAGTTCTTACAATCAACCTGGTCACTTTTCGGAATTCATTCTGTTTTGATATTCTAGAGCCTATTCTTATTCCTTGATTTCAATAGAATTTCTTTACCAAATCTTTATGAATATTGCTTCGGATTACCTCAGGTACTGGGGGATATACATTTGGCAGCGCGACGAAATGCGTTGGTTGTCCATGAGGAGTCTCTTTCTCATTTCACTCTTCCGTAAAATATGGACAAGCTTTGGCTATGATCGAAGCGCCAGGCGGAAACACTACGACAAAACACTGGACTGTGTCGCTGTAACCAAGAGTTGTTGACGTCAGAGGGCTCAGTTAAACATGCAAACTGAAGGAGGACAGCAACGACATCTTTTGCAAATATTCTGTAGTATTAAAATGCGATAAATAAATCCTCCTTACAAATACAGTGATGCCTATCCCAATTTCTTTCTTACTGCTTCTCATTTTCGAGATTGTGGACGCTAGCTGTCAAAGCTTTCGTATATTCTCGTTCTTAGCGTTGGGGTTTCGAACCCGGCCTGTTTCTTTGGCACAAGTATGTAGCCCACTAATTATGTTGGAGAAACTGTGCTGTTGTGGGTTAAGGCTGCCTAAACTGAGACGGAGGAGGAAGTTACAGGTAGCTGGAGGGAACTGCATGAGGAGCCTCATGATGTGTCATGCTGCCATAGCAGCGTAACAATGATCAAGTTTTTCATTACGTCCACCGTCTTTACACAACATATATTGTGGCTAATGTTTAGTTAAACAAGCTACGTGTTTCGGTCTTATTAGGCCATCATCAGGCTTACAGGAGATTAGAATCAACTTGGTATATATACACAATGGGATGGAAACAATTCAATTTAGATAATGATGATCTTTTCATAAACGATGAAATAATCGGGGCATGCAGCAGGCATGAGAGTGACAAGGAAGACTTGATAAGTTTTGGTCGGGATACCTGGACACAAGGTTACAAAACCTATGCGTAGAAAGGAGTGTAATATTAAAAATACCTCTAAAGAAACAGGATAGAAGGATATACTGCATTATTCTGACACAGTATAGGGGCCAGTTGCGGATTGTTGTGAACATGTTGATGAACGTAACGACTTCAGTACAATGCGGGGAATTTATTGACTGACGCTGCAACTGTTAGCTTATGAAGGGAAATTATGCTGTATGGCTTTAGTGATGATAATAATGATGATGGTGTTGATGATTATGATTATATTTATGGTGAATGGACAAGGCAGCAGATTGTTATAGCAGAAGAGCTCTTCCGAATTTTGGCAGGATTATTGCCTGTTTTGGTTGAGGTTTCTATTGCATCTCTCCCGCAGACTAACAATATGCATACCACGAAATATGGGACGATAATATTTTTTAAATGTATGAGTATTATCCACCTATTATTCAAGGGATTGTTATATGTTTTGTCGCTGTTTATCTGCGCAGCACAAAAATATTGTGAAGTAGTCGGAACAGCAAATCGCTTCATAGAGAAAGGCCTTTGTAACCTGTTATTATTAATTATTGGTTGAGCTTACTGACATAAGCACGGATTTTAAGCACGTAGTCATTTAAAAGTCAAACATTTTATGTAGCCTCCTTTACGGCAGCTACTGCTATGGATACCCTCCCACCCCGCCAGCTTGATAAAGTCCCTAACTAGTAATTCTTCTAATCTGAATAAATTTGCAAATGAAGAGTAAGTCATTTATTTCTTATAAGCACTACCAATCCCTAGCTTTTTCCGCTGCTATCATCTGTTGATATTTAAAATGGGGTAGGGTGCATATCTTGCTCTTCATTTTCTTTCTACCCTCTTTTTAATGTTTTCCGTTTTTAGAAGTCTACAGCTGAACTCTCTGTGCCTGTTACATTCCTTGTTACTAAGACCTTACACTAATCTGGCTTTTGATCATTCAGGCTGTAAAACAGGGCTCGGCTACGTAATTTCCTGCATCTTTATGATGGGACTGTGGAAGGAAATATCCCATTCACTGCATTACATGGATAGGAGCAACAAACGAAGACAGAGCCACAGGCGAAGCGCTCTGTAACAAAGAAAGTGAGGTAACAGTTCCAGATGTTTTGTGAAAGACAAGAAAACACACTCCGCTTTATGTCACATTTTATTATCCAGTGTTTGTGTATTAGATTTATGGTGACACTGTCGCCATACGTACGACGCAGCTCTGTGAATTGTCGTATAGGAAGTAACGGTGGTACTGTCGCAAAATTGTGCTGCGAACGAGTTGCTTTACTTTGTAGCCGAACGTTTTGCATTGTTTAATTATATTTACATTATAAATGGATAAATTGGACTATTCAGCCTCCTGACACTTGTAGCTAACCACACGTCTAGTTTATTAATATCTCTGAGATATAAAATTAAAAGACGTTGAATGAAAAAGTCGAGAACACCACTTGCCCCTGAAATTGTCAAGGAATTGTCCAGAAAATTTTGAAAAGATCGAGTCTCAACTGTGGAGTGGTAACGGGCATATATGGAATATTAATAAGAAGGAATACACATCAGATGTTAATAATAATGTTATTTTTATTGTTGTTGTTACTAGTTGTATAGTACTATAGTACTATAGGAACAGAGAAGATCACATTCTGTAATTTATACTTAAATTTTGCACTATATACACTTCTTAACCCTGTAGTAGGCTTTTTCTGTCCGCCTCCCGCCCCACAAGTTTTCAGTTTCTATGATTCCTTCACAAAATGTCTATCATATATGGCATAAACAGTCTCCCACTAAATTTTCATATTTTTTTGCTGGCTACAGAATTGCTTGTGTCATTCTTCCTCGGTGTTACACTCACCTCACACATGCTGTATATTGCAAGATCTTTTCGACTTACCGCATTTCTCTCAAAAAATTTTCCATTTTTATTTACCACGCTTTATCTTACCGGATCATTGTTTTAGACTTTTTATAGATACAGTTCTCTGATTTGTCCTCTTCACAATGCGGTATTTTAGGCTCACGGAGCATGCTGGTCCGTGTAGTTAGTTGCAAGTACAGGCATGTATTTGTATTCTTTAGTGTGAGAAAACAGCGAGCGTAAATGTTGGTAATATATTTATGTGGATCGTTCCAATCAATTTTGGCGTGCTCCTTATCCTCGTTCATTATCACGCATATATGTATATATATATATATATATATATATATATATAAAGGTAAAGGTAAAGTGATCCCGCTTCAGGCCCGATGTGGCCGAAAGGGTGAGTATAGGTATAGCTCTGCGCTTCCATAACCGGGGCACTAGAAGGGGGTGAGTGGTCAGCAGCACGGCCCAGCCGCGCTTTGCCCCTAGGAAAGATCCGGTACCCATTTTACAGGAGGCTGGGTGGGCCACAGGGCCGGTCTGGACGGGCGGAAAACCTCGTCTCCACCAGGATTCGATCCCGGAACTTCCAGCCCGTAGCTCAGTCGCTATACCGACTGAGCTACCCGGCACACACACACACACATATATATATACACATACATGTACATAATATGTAAACATATATTAAAACGTGACTGAGAAGAGACACTAAGACAGCGTTGCAGGTACAAGTACTCGTTTCTAGCAAGAACCAGCCCATGGAGTACTGCAGTTTTAAGACACCTTTATACTGGTGTGTTTAGCTCATTTGCTGGCACTGACACAGCTCAAGACTGCAGTGTGCAGTGCCAGAGGAGGCACTGGTAATGTGTCCTGATACATCAGGCACTACGAGCACGTGTCCTGTAAATGTTGCAGATACAAGGTTTACGTACCTGAACAGAGCCCCGAAAGGTTTAAAAAAAATTACAAATATATGAATCAGAAAGGCAAAAGTAGGCTTAATAAAAACGAAAAGAAGAAGAATAAGAAGAAAAAGAAAAAGGAAGTGACGTTACTTTCCTAGTGAGCGGAACCGGCAGAAATCTCAGTCCACGAAGATGAAGAAGAATTTAGTTTTGGACTTACATAAACTGAGATACAGTCTCATAAAATCATACACAATACAGATTTCATTTGACAGGATTTTGATGATAACTGGACTGGTATAAAGCAGCGTAATGTGTCTACCGTTCATATGGATCAGCGTGAAAATATGAGTCATAATTTATCTCCAAAGCTGTGAAAAGCTGCCAACCACAATTTGGGTAATTAAATTTAATGGTTTTCCGTATTGTACTGCCATGAATACCTTCCAACCTTTAAAACAGCCAAGTATGCTTGCTTTAAAATTGTCGTCACAAACGCTGCAAAATGTACTGCCCCCCCCCCCCCCCCCCCCCCCCCCCAAACAACATTTTGTAATTTTATTTGCTCTTCGGGGGCGGGGGTTGGTTTTTGTTTGTCGGGTTTGT
>Ga0136643_10016881_pt1 | contig 10986 bp, 9 predicted proteins | sample TergutLab28metaG_FD_96883 | JGI IMG/M metagenome (GOLD analysis project Ga0136643, IMG submission 96883) | Labiotermes labralis P1 segment gut microbial communities from Petit-Saut dam, French Guiana - Lab288 P1 (version 3) (version 3) | ecosystem: Host-associated > Arthropoda: Insects >... | reverse complement strand
TAGGGTCTTGGTGGGGAAACCGGAAGGAAAGAGACCACTGGGGAGACCTAGGCGTAGATGGGTGGATAATATTAGGATGGATCTCCAGGAGGTGGGATGTGGGTATGTGGACTGGATTGGGTTTGCTCAGGATAGGGACAGGTGGCGGACGCTTGTGAGTACGGTAATGAACCTTCGGGTTCCATGAAATGCGGGGAAATTCTTGACTAGCTGCAAACCAGTTAGCTTCTCAAGGAGGACTCTGCACCATGGAGTAAGTAAGTAATGTTATTAATAAAACATACCGTACGCGTCGCACCATTTAATATTAATGGATTCTGCATTTTGCACACGGAATGTATTGATGTTTTTCCGGTGATTATCGCATAAGACAGTGGCCATCTTTCTGTGGAAACATTAACCGGTTGGTCTTCGTGCAGGAGACTGTCCCTATTTGCAGCAAACTAGGAACTGAAGTATGAAGTATTTCTTAAATCAGATTCTTGTTGCAGAACGTTAAGAAATGGGGTACAGTTTATTGTCTAAGATTGAGTTCAGTAAATGCTTTTGTTGAGACTTTTATTTTTTTACAGTCACTGACTAAGGCTATATGGTGTTAAATATTAGAATGATTCATGAATGTGTAATTGAATAGGATCAGGAAAGAAGCAGTTGTGGAGCGATCAAGCTACTACGCCGAGATTTGTCTGGAGGGATGGCGGAAAAACACGAAAAATCCTTAGGGTAGCAGATACTTCGACAGAAATTCGAACCAGATACCTCATTAATACAAGTCGAGAACGTTACTGTTATATAAATCGTTTCTGTAAATACTGTTATTTGAAATGAAAGCAAGTGTGGTACATGGTAACCATTGCGCTGAAAAGGGTCGGGACTTCCCCGTAAAATGTGCCTCAGCGAAATAACCGGTTCTGACGATTGTATATCGCACTTAGGGTTATTAGTTGTCTGTACGTATTTCTTCTTCGGATTGGTGACGATAGACGAAGTCCATACTCACAACAATGTTAATAAAATTCCAGATATTTAGCGTCAATCTCGTAAGTAATATTGATTTGCACTTTGATTTTGTGTCCAGCGGCTCTAACAGGCGAATAAAATAGTTAACATTTGTAATTCATATCCACGCAGCAGGCATCAAACCCTACAAACTCCCTTCACTTTGTATTCCTTGATGGTACTCTTTATAGCGCTGTGATGTGAAAAAGAAATGGTTGTGTGGGAGAGTGTATTGAAGCTCAGAGCCCCAGATATGTTTAATTTTTAAATTATTTAAAGAGTTAACGCACAGTTTTATCCCCCCCCCCCGGCCAAACCACACGCCAACGATTGGAAAATAGAAATCATAGAGGTTGCTGTCCGTGTCACCGGCAGTCCGATTTAAAAATGTATGGCCCACGTTTATATAAATGATTCACTACCCTCCACCCTCCGTGACGCCTTCTTCATCTTTTACCTTCACGAAACTACTGATGAATCGGTGACTTTTTTCCGACTGTTCTAAAGTTCTCACGATTTGCTTGCCGCAAATATTGGTTTCGAGGCATAGCTGTTGGTCCCATCCTGACACATTTGTGATATTGTAGGTGGGTTAACGAAAAGAAACAAAGCAGGTAATGTCCTTATAACGTAACATTCAGGCGCGATTCGTTTAACCATTGTTGCAGTGGAAAAGCGAAAAGTATTGCAAATTCCGAAAGTTTGTTTATAGCCTTAGGTACCCAGCGTGACGGTAGCACAGTGGTTAAGGTGTTGTGCTACAAATCGGAAGGTGGCTGGTTCGATCCCAGCTAGTGTCATTGTAATTTTTCATTGACATAAAAACCTTCCGATCGCAGTATGGCACTGGGGTCGACTCACTCTCTAACAGAAGTGAGTAACAGGAGTATTTCCTGGGGGCAAAGACGGCCGGTGCGCAAGGCTGACAACCTACCACCATCCTGTGCCGTTGTCACGAAATCTGGGAACCTTAACTTCCTGGAACCCTCTGGGCCCATCCGGGCCTGTAACGGGACTGATTTACCTTTTTACCCAGCGTGAAATGATGCGCATGCGCCGTATTGTAATGTGTGACATCTTCGTCTCTACTGTGTTTTCCCACATTAGTTCAGAAACGGTACGATTTTCGAAAAAAAGCTACTGAACGTCAGATATGTGTGATGCTTTTCTTTATAACTTTTGTCAGAAACATTTCTCAATCAAAGAAGAATTGAGCGAGATATGATAAAAAATGTGTAGTGGTCTTCGTACTAAGTACACGTTGTTATTGGCCGAATTTAATGAAATTTGAATTTTCTCGACAAATTTTTCGAAAATACTCAGATGAAATATTTCGTGAAAATCCGTCCAATGAGAGTCGAGTTGTTCCTTTCAGACAGACAGACGGACAGACATGAAGAAGCTAATAGCAGCTTTTCGCAATTTTCCCGAACGCGCCTAAAAACAGCAATTCTCTTTGGCATGGCCGCTGATATAAATCCTTAATTTCCTGTTACATAGTTTGCTGTTTTTGATATACACGCCAACGAAGGGGAAGGTTTCCGTCAGTTCTATTTCGAAGTTTCAAGTCTTTTAATAAGTTCAACGGGGTCAAGCAGTCCATTCGACTTCCTGACCCCCGAAGAAGAAAATAGGATCCTTGGAAACTTCGGTGACTATTTACCATTAGACCCGGCGCAAGACTTGAATTTTTTTTTAGCAGCACCGCTGTGAGAATCTCAGAACCCGCACTTTTGTTCCTTACGCAGCTTTTTCTCCTTCAGTTTCATTCCGTTCTTTCAACTCTTTTTAATGTACTGACAGTAAAGTGTTTTATGTTTCTCAGACTGTGCATATTCTGACATTCATTATTCTTACATTCAACATATCAACCAACATCTAAAGGTAAAACAGTCCCATTACAGGCCTTTAGTGGCCCACAGGGTTCCAGGAAGTTAAGGTTCCCAGATTACATGACAACGGCACATGATGGTGGTAGGGTTGTCAGCCCTACGCACCGGCCGCCTTTACCCCCAGGAAATGCTCCTGGTACTTATTTCTGTTAGAGCCTGAGTCGACCCCCAGGACCATAGCATTATGTCAATGAAAAATTCTAATGACACCATCTGGAATCGAACCAGCGACCTCCGATTTGTAGCACAGCACCTTAACCACTGTGCCACCTCGGTCCCCATCAACCAACAACTGCACTCAATAAATTACAAATAACTTGATAAAAATATGAGAAGTATCAAACTCCTACACATTTCGGCATCGCAGTGCCGTCCACAGGGATTTGAGCTTGTATTCCTTTGTTATAATAGACTCCGAAGATAGCACCTTGTGGCGAAACGCGTAGGATTTTAATACTTGTGTTGAATTGTATTTTATGGTTTGTATTGTTTCGTATTGTATCGAGTGCAGTTGTTCTCTGATGTGTTGAGAGAAAAATGTGTTCATTTAGACATCATACATCATAATCAAACTCATCGGGCTGCATTTATACCGTCGGATTGAAGAAATTCTGTAGATATCTTAATGAAAATTGTGTATTGTATTTCAAGTTTTTATGTCCATACGGAACACATTTTAAAAATAATTTCTATTTTCCGAGTCTTAATTAATGTTCATACTGTATATATTCAACTTGCTGTTGTTTTTTATAGATTCTCTAGCTGCATTGTCTAACGAAAATATGTACTAATATCTTTTACATCCCTTTTATCTATTTTCTCCCTGATGATGGCCCAGAAAATGCAGAAACATGTAGGAGATATGATAGTATGTAATGGTTATATGAAACTGTAAGTCACTTTATTAGACTCATTAATTATTAAGTGCCGTCTGGTTAATTCGACATTCCTAAATGGAATGTTATGTTGTTGGTTACGATCTCTTTTTAGGCGCGTTCGCAAAGTTGCGAAAAGCGACTATTAGCTTCGTCATGTCTGTCCGTCTGTCCGTCCATCCGCGTGGAAATACTCGGCTCCCACTACAGGAATTTTTATGAGATTTTTTGGGTATTTTTCGAAAATCTGTCGAGAAAATTCAAGTTTCATGAAAAGTGGACAAGAATAACATGCACTGTACATCAAGACCAATTTTTGACCGTTACGTCGCTCCGTTCTTTTTATAATAAGAAATGTTTCGTTCAAAACTGCGGAGAAAATCAAAACACGCATTTTATGCTCAGTAGCTTTTTTTTAATCGTGCCTTTTATGAGATAATGTGGAAAAATATGGTAGATCTGGGCAGGCCACAGATGGCAACATAGCGCATGCGTATTGCACGCTGCATACCTAAGTATGTAACACTTATTATTTTCCTCTGCAACAATTGTTGCACGAACGCGCCTCAGTGTTACCTTATACATATCAATAGAACGTAAGGCTTTTTATTTGCTAATTAATGCTGCGACAGTTTTCGGTCTTACCTGTTGGCCGAAACGTCGGAGCATTAATGAAGAAATACAAAGCGTTGTGCGATCAGTCGATGTTAAATTTAATATATATTGTTGCTGCACTGAAAATGTGCAAAGTTAAAAATTAAAGTTACGTAATATTACATGTGTCTCGTTTCATTTGTTATTAGTACGTGTTAATTTATCATTTTACCATATCTTATTTCCGGCAGTATGTTTGCGTGGGTGGTGAATATGGTAATTTAATATCTCATTAAGACGCTTTCGATATATCCATTTATCAACATGGGGTGTTATATTCTTGACATTTTCAATATATAAGTTCAGATCAGGTGTAACGACTTTCAGATGCTGGACAATATTGAACTTGTCCTTTAACATCATTTATGGCTTAATCTTTAGTCTTCCTTACAAATCCTGTTATTTTTCCGCTCAAATATATTCCGGGAACTCTCGCATGAAGAGCACGATCCTGTCTCTCTACGGAAACATTGTACGTTAAAACATGAACAAGACAGTCAGTGTAAGTATAAAGTAACATTGAGGCGCGTTCGTACAACCGTCGTTGTAGTGGGAAAGCAATAAGGTTAACATATTCTGAGTGTGTATTTGTATCCTTAGATATCCAACATGCAAAGCGCATGAACTATTTTGTCATCCATGGTCTGCCCGGCTCTACAGCATTTTTTTCACATTGTCGTATATACGGCACGATTTTCGATTAAAAAAATATATATTGTGCTTAAAATGTGTGTTTTGATTCTCTCTACGACGTTTGTCTTAAACATTTCTCATTCTAAGAAGAACTGAGCGAAGTATGGCCAAAAATGTATGTTGGTCTTCATGTGAAGGGCCCGTTATTCTCGTCCGATTTTAATGAAACTTGTATTTTCATGACAAATTTTCGAAAAATACATATCAAACTCAATGAAAATCCTCCCGATGGAAGCCGATTTGTTCCATGCAGAGAGACGGACGGACGGACAAACATGACAAAACTAATTGTCGCTTTTCGCAATTTTGCGATTGGACCTGGAACTGTCTTACAATAAGACGACAGAATTTTGATTGCCTCTTGTAATTTCTATGTCTTTTTTCCCCCACAAATTCTCGTAAAAGAATCCACATTTAAGTACATTTTTTTTGAAGTCCCTTTATTCCAAAACTTTTGAAAAATATCTCACAGCTCTGAATATTACCGGGCATTTCTTTCTAAAGTCACGGAAATTACAACCAACACAATGCACGTTACTTGGGCAATAACCCCTTATATTCTATAGTTCTTTTCCTACAGACTTCGTCCCTCTTGGGCCGTTACGGAGTGGGTTACAAGAGATTATTTTAAATTTAGGGTTATGTACGTGTATGTTTGCTGTGTACAATTTCTACGTATGGAACTTCATAATTATTTTAGATAACGCACCCATTCCATCATAAAAATGTTAAATTTAAAATTGAATTTACTTCAAGAAGTTTAGACGTAGATACAGCAATCGGCTACTCACCATTTTAATTCTTTATATAACCTTTTATATGCTATACACTTCTGTGCTTCAGTGTTTTGTTGATACATGCAGTGTTGCGTTTTATACATTTTTCTTGTTAATTAATTGAGGTTACTTGATAATGGCCCAATAAGGCCGAAACATGTAGCAGATTAATCAGACACTGTTAGATGTTTCTCTCCAAATTGTTTGTTTTTTCAGTTCATTTTTTTTTATTTTTAGAAATAAGTTTTCTTGAATAAGCATTTTTTTCCGTTTAGACATTCATTTAAGCAACAGCAGCTCTCATTTCCAATTTTGTGTTTCGCAGCAGCAGTTTTGGATTTTTGAATAACATACTTTTCAGTCCTATTCATCTTGCTGTCTTTTAAGTTGTGTATGGAAGTATTGCCGGTTCCATGCTTTATGTTTTGAATCTTTGTTTATTTTCTGAGCTACTTTTTGCTCTACGAAAACGGTATTCAAAGAGGCTGCAATATCGTCCTCATCTGATTATGTGAATTCCAAAATTCTTTGTATTTTCCTGACACATGGTTTGTGATTCTACAAATAGGAAGAGTGTTAAGAATTCGAATTATGTTACCATTAACTGAAAGGAGGTTGTCAAAAAAAAATTTAAGTTTGTACTCCACGTAACCTCAGAACTTAGGATTCTTTAATTCTCAAATAGTGTCCTGAACTCATTTATTTGTATCAAATTTTTTTATTGTGAAATGCTTATCATTTTTTAAAAACACATCGTCGTTACATTTCGTTATAAATTATGTATTATTTATTAAAATTTGCGAGCTTAAACAAACAAAATTTAAGAGCGAAGAATTGACATGACTTACCTCACTTTGAGAACAAATGTGTTCCAATTTAATTTTATCGTCAGATATTTGCTCGTATATTCACAATGTTAACTAAACACCTTTGAACTCTGAAAAATCAACATATTTTAATATTTGATTGACAACACTTTGAAATTAGATGCCGCGAATTATGCACAAAATATTTTTGCGAATTTGGAGTGGTTATGGCGGAAGTGCGCGTGTATGAAGATTCACGGACTGTGTGGCATACAATTTTAATTACACGAGGTTTCACTGATTACACTTATCGGTATACATAAGAGTATGACCTAGTGTTCACTGTAATTTTTCATGATCGCGTATTTAGACAAGCACGCGCGCACGCACGCACACACACATGTGCAAATAAATTTAACATGGCAGAATGCACATAATAGGAGATACAAAATGTAATGAACAATTAGTCGCCTCATGTCTTAACTTCATCCTGTTGCGAAATGGACATGTTTGTATTGTTTTAAGACTATATTAATGTACAGTTATGGGATTTTCACAGGCAGACCCTAAAGTGATCAAATTCTCAACATTAATTCTTCCTGCACAAGGTACTTAATCTATGTAGAGTACCTACCTGCCTGCCTACATACCTACCTACCTACCTACCTACCTACCTGCTTGCCTTCTTCTCTAACAGTAGACAGACGGACAGACTGACTTACTGCCTGCCTGACTGCCTGGCTATACGGAATAAATTCTTGCCTGAGAACGTAATAGTCAGTCAGCCCTTCTTTCTTGAACCGAGGGGCTAGGTACCATGTGCATAAGGGCCTGCCAAGTCCGAGACCCTGTCTAATTTTTCGTAACATATTGATTGCTTGAATGGCGAGTGGTTGTCAACTCCTTGCCCCACACCCAAGTTGAGTAACCACATCCTTTTTTGACTGTCCGCTACAGTTTATTCATTAAAGTTGCAGCTACCCTTATAATCTGATGGCCGTCTTGCTCATTATCCTATTCTGCTACATGTTTCGGCTGTCTTATTTCAGCCATCATCAGGTAGGAATACCGTTTCACAGGACTGTCCTTTTTTGCTCCTTTTGTGAGCCAGTATTCCTACCTAATAACGGCTGGAATAGACAGCCGAAACACGTAGTAGAATTGAATAAAAGTAAGCTATACAGGAGCTGTATAGTTGTGTTGTTTGATAAAACACAAAGGGACGATGTCGCCTAAGATTAAGTGGCAGTATTGCAGCCGTTGTGCTAACTGAATATATGGACTGTTTTGTAATAGCTACATTTATGTCATTCTCAATTTTGCATAACACAAAGTGTCTTTCCAGAGCTAATTTGTTCCAGCTTTTAGACATTACTCTCTGCGTCGGTTATTATGGTTGTTGTGTCGACTCTTTTCTTGTGCTTTCCAACTTAAGCAGTTCTACTTACGTAATAACATCAAATGAGAACTCGTTACTTAGGAAGGCAAACTTCCGCTAGATTAAAGTTTGTTCACAAAACCGTGCTTGAAATGAAAGCTAACTTCTCTACATTAACTCTATAACGTAGCGGTAAGTGTATGTATCACCTGCTTGAAAGTTAAGAAAAAAAAACTTTGCGTTCTACACACAATGTTTTGCTGGCTTTCGTATTTTTCTCAAAATAATAGGCAATTCTTTCCCTAAACAACACTGACTAGTTGATCTTTATGATGGAAATATAATGTGTTTTCTTTGAAGTATGCCTTGAATTGTTAAATATTATATTGATAAAATTTATAACAGTAAAAATAAAGGTAAAGTTGTCTATACTTAATTAAGCATCACAACTTAAAATGATATGGCGCAATGGAGGTGTGGCTGCTGCACGCGTTGTTAACCTCAGTTGTAGATGGAGGCATATGGTATATATAATTCTGATAATTTTAATGTCTTTTTTACTTCCCTTCCCATATTTGTGCTTAATGGGCAATTCGTGTATTTTCATATCAAATCCCTAATAATCAAATTACTTTTTTTTTTGCAAGTATGCGCAAATTTTGTATTGCTTACTTACAAGTTTATATTTTAAAAGTTATACTTTACTATCTCACCCAAATGCACACTGTTGGTATGCACGTGTTCCGCGAAAATTCTGGTTCCCCTGATGTTAAAAATCTGAAGATCACTGATTTAGGGGAATTTTTATCCTCCACCTCCAGGGCTCGTTTACTTTCCCTGCACATAGGTAGATGAATTCAGACTACTCACTTATACACGTAATGAAGATTGCTGAATAATTCGGATGCATGGAATCCTTTTAAGATTTTAAGTTTTTGTAATTAAGAGCTAACGAAACCTCAAGGCGTTATTAACTTTTTCTTTTTTTTTCTGCAAACGTTATGGCGTTTCTGCATCACACAGCTGTATTGATTACTTTACAATGTAAACTTACTGTAGCAGCCACTTTAGTGATTGAATATGGCGTGCCAGTGATTCCCTAATTCAATCACATTTTAACTCATTCTCTGAAATGTCGTGTTTGGCAGTAGCCACTGAGAAAAAAGGGTGTGGTGGTATACCACAGAATATGGTGCTGATGTATATTGAATCGAGGGTAAATACTGAAGTGGTTACCTTTGAAAGCACAGTGGCTACTGTACGCATCACGTGTCCTTGTATTAAACAAAACCCAAATTTTGACCACAGTGCGTTTGTATGTTGCGTGTGATTTTCAGAAAAAAACAGCGATTATCTTCATGCGATTAGTCTAATTAAGAGTAATTTCTATTCATCTGTTTGTCAGTTTGTCTTCCTTGGTTACACACGATAGCACTTCCCTTCCAGTTGACAATAACAAAAGCAGGTGCGGTGAAATGACGTTCGTCCGTTTGTATATGGTGTCGGTTATTGCTGCAAAAATTACGTGTAGACCACATGGCAAAATTACATATTCAAGTTGTCTTTACACTGTTTAAGAGAATTCTGCATTCATTGTACACTAAGAGAATTCCGTATACACTGTTAATTCAGTGGAAAAAGTGAAAATTAACTGAAATATACTAGTAACACACGGAACCAATATATTTTAACCGACTGAAATTTTATCAAGTTGTCTCAGAGGACTTTTCGAAGTTCGTGGTATACTGTTTACTAAGTTGTGACTTAATATAGACTTATCCTTCGATCACTATTAATGTGTAAAAGTGGATCAACTGAAGTACTGTCGGTGGGGAAAAATGCCTTAATTTGGAATTGTCGAATTTTCCCTTCGAATTTTCAAAAAAACTTCTCCAAAGTTTCCCGAAAAATGATTACTGGTTGGCACTTGTAACTTCGATGATGTACGAACTGAAATTTTTAATACTGTTAATAAGTAAAGCAATCTCTATTCAGGCCCGGAGGGTTCCTGGAGGTTGAGGCTCCCAGATTTCAAGTCAATCTGCACATGAAGATAGTAATGTTGTCAGCCCTACGTACCGCCTTTAACCTGCAGGGGACATTCCCGGTAATCATTTCTGTTATAAGTTGAGTCGACCCCAGTGCCATAGTGCGGCCGGCGGAATTACGTCAATGAGAAATTCCATTGACATCATCGGGAATCGAACCCCTGATCTTCCGGTTTGTAGCGCAGTGCCTCAACCAACTGTGTCAACCGGTACCCCGGATATTGTGAACACGATTGCTAATATCAAATTGTAAACTATGCATTATTATCTCTCTCTGTGTAGAACATAAATTAAAACATTTGCAGGTTTAAATTGTTGAGGCAGTGTCTCATACCATTTACCTAAGCTGTAATATGGTCCGCCAACCGAAAGTAATTGCCCCGCCTCCATCTTGCTCCCCCAATGTTAACCGTTACATGCAACCCACATTTCTCGCTCGCTAATCACAAAAGAGTAATCATAGCCATGTTACGTGCTGGAAGTACCGCTTCGTCTCATTATGAACGACTTTCCCTTTGTTTAGTGTTTTCCTCCCTCTATAGTAGTTGATTTTTTGTTTCGTTTTTTAAGAATGAAGTATTATTTACTCTGGCACTCATTACGATCAAATAGCACTCATTAAATTATAGTCTCAGCCTCAATCTGTCGGACGACATTATTACTAATTACAACTAATTATCAAAATAATTATATACTGGATGTTTCAGGGGGCCTCTTGGACGCCACTAAACAATGGCATATGACAGTGTCAGGTGCAATATTATTACTTTTTCTTATGCTTGACGAAGTTCACTGCATGGAGCAATTTGAGTAGGTGGGGAGGGGGGGGGGGGGGTGGGCAAAAAGAACGAAGCCTTCTGAATTA
>Ga0136643_10016880_pt1 | contig 10986 bp, 5 predicted proteins | sample TergutLab28metaG_FD_96883 | JGI IMG/M metagenome (GOLD analysis project Ga0136643, IMG submission 96883) | Labiotermes labralis P1 segment gut microbial communities from Petit-Saut dam, French Guiana - Lab288 P1 (version 3) (version 3) | ecosystem: Host-associated > Arthropoda: Insects >... | reverse complement strand
TCGCATCTTCAATGGTCAAAAAATCCATGACGGTTTGTGGTGGAACTGATACATGTTTCTGAAATGTCGGTAACAACCTACCAACCAAATCGGTTCAACATCAAAGAAGAGCAGAAATTTAAATATATCGCGGGCGGATGCTGAAGATCTAGTCAACATATGTGTACTACTTAATTGTGGTGGAGAATGTTCACTGAATTTGGACTTGGAAAAATTCTTACGTATCATCATGTATCAACCATTCATTTCCTTTACTTTTTGGTACATATACGCCTTTCTTTCCTCTTTCTTCTTTTGATTATATCCAATCGGATTTGTCCGTGCTGGTGTCGCTCCTATTTCTGTCTTCTCCAGCCCTGAACTCTGGTACATAAAACAGTAAATTATATTGCATATTTAACGTCTATATAGTAAGGTTTCGAGTATGGATCTAGCTTGCACCTGTGTAAGTGGGTAAAACTAAATTTTTACATGGCAAGAGCGTGAGAACAACATAACGTGGGGAGTCAGGCATAAATATTATCATAGTTTATAGATGCCTAATTTATAGTTATTGTGAATATCTGTCTTCATATGCTTCTTATATTGGGTAGAAGATAAAAGGGAGTCATTTGTAGCAGTGTGTAATATTTTTGAAGTTATATTTACAGGTAAACAGCCGGTAAGTGTTCCACAGATCATTTGGAGAAAAAACGTATACTTCATAATCGACACTGTTATTGAATCAAGTTCTAGCTATTACTCTATCAATAAAGAAAGGATAAACTTTCAGTCATAATAAAGCGACGGCACGATTCATGATTAGAACTCGGTGCACCTGCTAAAACTAAGTATTATATCTGTTGTGCTATGGCGATATCCTCTCTGGAAACATCTGGAATATCAGTAGAAAACCGAAGTAAAATTTATCTTTCTTCGTACCAGATCTAATTTGTGTGTGTATGTCTGTGTGTGTGTGTTTGACACACAAGAATAATTTACTATAAAATGTGTGAGATACAACGTACTTAAAGAGACGACATAGTGAATTTCCATCAAACATAATGAAGTTTGAAACGTTCGTTAAGGTCTTTCAGTCTTTTTACTTTGTGGTTAACACAACAGATGTCAGAATTACGAGACCGCGAACCATGCGAGCGACGGAAAACAAGACCAACAGATATGCCACAGTCGCGGACTACGTTGCTTAATTAAGAAAAGGGGACGTTCTAATGTAACATCTCCCCCTCCGCTCTGCACTCACTCTCTCACTATCTCTCTTCAAAGTTATTATCTGTTGCCACAAGACCTTAAAAGCGCTCCATGACAAAGGTTGTTTAATTTTGTTATCGTAAAGTCTGAAGGTGAAGGATGGCGTCTAAGTCAGAAGGAAATTCTGACGAAGTTAATCGATTTCAACAAAGGACTTAGAATAAATTCACTTAATTAAAGGCTATACTATTATTGGAAACTATGGAAGTTTATTATCTGCCCAGCAGACAATACATATAAAATAATTTAAGGGTGCTATAGTTATTCGATATGACGCTGTGACACCACTGACGGGACGCATGTCAGTTGTCATTACTGTGGCCCGTTCCTTACGGATATCATGATCGTAAACGTCACAGAGTAGGTCGGAAGGACCAATGTTGATTTGGTTTGTGTTTTTTGTTCTGTGGTCGTACGGTGCATTGTCCCTTCGGAAGGCAGCAGAATGCCATTTATGAAACACAGACACTATCTGCTTTTGTCGAATATTATATGTATATCTTGTATCGTCATCTATATTTGTAACTTTCGAGCACTCTGTGTTATCGAATGTAATAAATTCCAGAAGCGTTCTCAGAAAACTCATTTGTTCTACACTATTTTCTTTGAAAGAAAATCGAATGCTAACCAGCAGGAAGAAATTAAGACAAAATACTTTACAAGTACCAAACACGAACTGGGGAGCTAGCAGCTTCAAAATACCTACATTTTAATCTGCAAGCAAAGTCACAGTATTTACAGGATATTTGTAAAGAAATTCGTAATGCGAGAACTGGCGGATGTTCTTGGAGTAAATTGAAAATATACCCTACGCCCGTTCTGACGGACGTCGGAATAGAACGTAACGATGAACTAGAAGATAACCCCTGACCTTTAATTTGATCGAAGAGTTGGAATGTCAGATCACTGAATCAGAGTGCAGATTATTTTCAAGATTTTATGTCTACACAGAAATGTGAACTTTTATTCCTCAAGAGGTTATACGAATGTGACGACTTCTGACGGAAAGGGGAAACCTACATTTCTTTGTTCTCAGGCTACTCCTATCTCTACAGCCATATTCTACATCCTCTTGCAAAAAGGGCCAAAGAAAGATAGAAAGTCGATCTAAGGAAACGTCTTTGAAGATGATGCAGTGCCGGGAAATAGGTCCCGCGAAATATTCCCAAGAAATTCAAATGGTGGCAAGGCTGCTGCTGCAGCACTTCAGTCATCACTACCACCACCATCCATCCAAGAAGCTTACAGAAATGTGAGCAATTTTATGGGACGTGGAAAAAGGTCAGATAGAAAGGGAATGTTAGGGGACTTGAAAATATTATGTGTCAAAATATTTTATTTCCCTTCCTGAAAATATTATGAAAATTTTATATGTAAATATTAGAATGCATTTGGGATAATTACGTTCCGTGTAATTTTAATTACGTGTTCATACATTAAAGAAGTAATGACTGTTTACATTAGTGCGTTTGTGGAGTTTTTCTCGATTTCGCGAAATTGTTCTCTTTTAAAATAATAAGTGAATTTATATGACACTGACGAATGCGACCAGATGTCTGCTATATGCGCCTGCGAAATACGATTGCAATGTGGCAGGGAAGGCTCAGATTTTCAAAACAAAGCGATTATTTTCCGCAATCTAAACAGCTTGAAGTAATATCTTACTTGAAAAGTAATATACGAAAGGATATGCAGAAACACCGACGTACTACAATGATACATAAAATACCATGACCACTATTTCAGTGGGCCGATATAAAACTTAGTTTATACTTACTAATTTAGGAACTATAATTTGCTGGTGTATAAAATTTTTCTGTAGTGTTCAAAACCTGAGAACTCGGGGTATGTAAATATTTGTCCAGCATTCTGTTTTATGTTCGGAGTTAACTTTGTAAATTCATCTGTTAATTTTGACCCTCGACTTAACTTTCAGATTAATAAAACTGATGTGTATTATTTTCTGAAAAAATGTTACAATATTGGAGAGGAATATTGTTTCATATAAAACACTTGAAATGAAAACAAGCGAATGAAAACAAAAGGAAGGGAGGAAGCGAAGAAAATAGCTCTTGGCTAGAATGATAAACACCAAATAAACAAATAAATTGGAACTGACTCCGATGGTATTTCCAAAAATGTTTCCCGCTTACGGCAATAACCTAGGGTATATTTTTATTCCTTTTCAGACTTGAATTTTTTTACTGAACCTGTGTGACAGATTATTCGTTTCTACCGATGTGCCTAACAGCAGTTATATCTACGGCACAATAAATATAGGCAGTTAACAAGGGAATGATTGAATTTCATTGTAGCAGAGTTGGTTTCATCTTTCCATTCAGAACATAAATCAGTACTGAGATAATTAGGTAAACAGTAAACTTCGATGTTATGAAACAATTATAGCACAACGAGATGATAAAATATCGAGGTTTATAAGAATTAGGAAGTTCATAATAATTCACCCTTCTTATTCTTAAGTCCATGCTTTCGAACAGACTTCTTTTAATAATGTTTGAACAAACTAACAACCAGCGTTTGAAGAGTGCCAGTCACGAATATCCGTAAGTATTGTTCGTCTGTGTGACGTAGCGGTGGTTTATTGTCTTGTCGTAATGCTGTTGAGGGGGTGTACTGTGTTTCAGTCTCCTCCTACTATTTCTGGCTTATAGCCAAATGTTGTTCAGAGATTCCTTTTCTGAAACAGTCGAGGTACTTGCTCTTGCTCGGGTGCTTAGTTTCAAATATATGCGGCTTCTCCTGCTGACAGTTCTGTGGAAGTAGCCGTGGGGAGCAAGAACACGGGACTCCAGGATATGAGTCGAACTGGACATGGTAGTGTATCCTTGATTGTTTGTGTTAGTTGTGCTGTTACGTAAGCATAGATCCTTCAATTGGTGGAAATTAGTGGATCAAAAGTGAGTCACTATGGCGTAACGTTAAATGGAAAAGAAACTTCTACACCGTTGTAAGAATGAATAGGATTGTGAAGAATAAGAGGACATAAGACAATAGTGTAATTGTTTATAACTCTCTTTCATGTCACATATAATGCCAAATGAGCCTATATTTCACATGTCATGTCTTCACACGCATCAGACAAAGAACGCAAATTTTGGAAAGTCACATTTTTTAATGCATAACGATATTTATTAATTTCTATTTCTCGCTGAAAATTCTTGTTTCCATCTACTTTAGCCAGTATGGCACTTTCACTTTCCTTTCCATACTTGTTTCCATTTTAAGAAATTTACTGTAATATGCACCATGAATTTTATGCTGTGTTTCGCCAAATTTAATAGCTTGTTTGAAGTCAGCGATCGCCAGTCATAATAGTCTTTCAAGTAATTTTATATTAATACGTTCAAAATACTACAGTTAAGAAACGTTTTATAATTACAGTTAACTGTTTGTGAGAGAACCAGGAAAGAATTTAAGATGAACTGAGTGGTATACTGTCCAGTGCTATGAAGTTTAGAAACCAACACGAAATTTTACCTGTGTTTAACAAGTATTTTCAAATATGAAACATATGGCCTTAGTCGTCCTATTGTACATTTAATTTATTTTTTCTCTTATAAAGAACACGCAGAAATAAAAAAGAGGAAACAAAACTGTTAATTCTAACGAGAACAGTGAAGTAAAGACACAGAATATTGCGGGTTTGAGTCATCTGTCGAGTCTGTTCAGTATGCTACTTGAACGGACTTCATTTGGGGTCACGTAGCTGATATTTTCGATAATGAATCAGAAGTAAACGAAGGGAAGAGTAAAAGCCTAAGCTCAATTGTTGGTTGTTGAAATCACTAAAACTTCCTCCGCCATGACCAAAGTAATTCTCTGGGTTTGAACTTGTTTCGATCCCTACCTAGTCTAAACACGATGGTTACAATTACGGCCTGGATTAACAGCAGAATTGTCGCTCATGTCCCTCGGACCGTTGGCCACAATTTGGACTACATTCCTGCACAATAGTAACCAAAAAACCTTACAATTACATATAACAGATAACAGGCCGTTCAAATTTCATTCGGATAATTCGATATTTAACATTTCTAGCTGGAATTTCCACAAATACCCCTTCATCGATATATTCTAGTACACTGCAGTCCGTGAGTGACGTTATGAATCATAATATCTATGAACATTCATGCCGGATACATGAATATTGTTTCAGATTCAGCTTGGTAATAGTAGTGGTACCGCTTCCTGCATAACACACTTATCAGAACACATCCGATGCTTCAGTACCGACCGAATTATAGACACATCGACAATTCGATACTCACTGCCAGCTGGATCATGTCACTATCTACCTTATAAGAACAACTAGGTTCGCGGAATGAGAGTAAACAGAATTTAAAATCTTTAACTTCTGTATTTAAAAATAAAAGGTGCTATGATTTGTTACCTAAGTGTAGGGTTATTTACCTAAAGAAGACGTAGCTATTCTATGATTCTGACAGACCCATTATCAAGCGGACTCGAAATGTACATATTTTCACATGTAATATAGACTCGATGCCTGATAGAGACGTAAATCATTACACGTCCTTCATATGTTCATACATGTATTCATAAAAAACTATAATTTTAATTGTTTACTGACGTTTGGACGTTAGTACTAACGTGACACGACATCGGATATTGCAGCCCGGACACTACTCCAGCCTAACGGCACCTCACCACCATCATACAGCAAACCAAGAACGACACGACCAGTGTGGTAAACAACATCACAGTCGTGAGCCCCTTATGTTGGGCATAGTAATGTTTGAAGCATGTTAAGCTTGTAAGAAGAACAATAAAATATCAAGTGGCATTTAGTTGGTTTTTTGATTCATCAGAGTCTAATTGGTTTGCAGTGCAGTTTCGCTAAATCATATTACACCAGACTTTCATAGATCTTGGCGTAATATTGTAAATTTTATTGACCTTGAAGGATTTATTGAAATCATCGGAAAGTTATGAATTAGAGTCACTTGCTCCCAGTTTAACTATTCGGAAAATTTGAAAGAAAGAGAACACTTGGAAGCTCCAGACATAGATAGAACGGTAATGTTAGTGCACATTTTAATTACATTGGACACTAAGGGCTGGAGTGAATTCAGCTCCTCATGATCTGATTGTACAACTTTGGGTTTAACCAAAGTTGGCGAGTTTCTTGACCAGAAACTTTTAGCCTCCAAAGGAAGATCTAAAACTAGATGGAATTAAATATAATGAAATTTAAACAAATTGAAATCTGTATACCTAATGTTTAGTGTAATTCGAAAGTACGTCTGCTTAATACGAAAAATCACTTTTAATTTTACAGAGACAGTAATTCGTTGTTTATATCATGAACCAATCAAAACTGATTCCAAAAAGAATCTTTTGTGTTACTTAATGATTAAGTAAGCGTTATATAACGATACCACTGCTCTATAAAAATTACTTTCATTGGTGATTATTGTACAATTTTGACTCGAAAATCAATATTTAAAGTAAAATATAATCTTTTCTTATTAAGGCAGCAGCGTATACACCTTTTGACAGCGGGCTGTTTACAATTGAAATCTCACTTTTTTCGAGGTAGAATTGACGCCTAATTGTGAGCAACGTGGGAGACTGACGATCTTCGGGAAACTCTCGATATACTTTTGCAATTTTTAACTTAAGAGCTACCACAAAATTATTACGAAATCTTACGCTGCTACTCTGACATCGAATCCAATTCCTTTTTGAAGAATTTTTTTTCGTATCACAAAAGCTGTAGGAGATGTCTTCTTCATCCCTCCTTAATTCACCCACGTCCCGAGCAGACTGATGCTGTTCTCTACCTCTGCAGCTGTTAGGGATTGAGAGAACATTTGACATTTTGCTTTATTACTCTTCTTCTCATTATTTAGTTTTGCTGCTTCTTCTCCTTGGACACGTTTTGTCTCCTTCTTTTAGGGAGTTTTCCGATTCATCTGAGAACATGTGGCCCTGGTTTTCGTCATATATTTCTTTACCTTTTGTGAGGTGGTGGGATAATTTCAGAGACGCCTTGTTGGAAAAGGGGGATTTACAGTAAGTAGTCTGTCTTCATTGTATGGGAAAGGAAGATTTATTCAGGATTTGAATTGTAGAGAAAAGGGGCGAATAAATTGTCAAGGACATTGTCGGAATGTGAAACGTGTATAAAAACCTCTCACCACCACCGAAGTAAGAAGGGTACACATTTTGATTCGTAAATTATATTTAGATAATAGTAGAGTTCGAAAACACTGAACTTCAGGACCTTAACTTGGAAAAGTATTTGTCATACGTAAGTAATATCTGTAAGGACATTTTCCCAGAATATGACATTTTAAAATGTTATTTAAAGGGCACGTGCTTCCTACTCCCATACATAGTCGTGTTATTGCGACTCCGAATAAATATGCGAAGTAAGAGATTCTTTTTTTTTTGTACTATTCTTTATGAAATTATGAAAGTTCAGTCAATGTCATAATTGCGGAAAAACAAGGAGAACAACTACTGTACTCGGTGACGGAGTATACAGACTTTATACAAAGGCTTTCTTTACTTTGAAAGTATAATACGATTTCATAGTAAGCACGCAGATGTGATTTAATTTACGCCCACAAAGTGCGGCCTGACTTATACCGATTTTCGCGGAACAAACAAATACTGAAAAGCGTTATGAGCACCTCTCTTGTACCCTCTCTGGGCCTTCATGTCTTGGTATAGGGCGAAATTTAACTTTTTGCCTTTAATTTTATCTTGTACTAATTATCGTAAATTATCCATCCTTTGGGTATCCCGCTCAATATATTACGTAACTTTCTGACTAATAGTGAGGTAAATATCAGTCATGAAACCACAACTATGGTAGTATGGATTTATGATGGTATTTAATTATACCATCATAAATCCATACTACCATAATTGTGGTTTCATGACTGATATTTACCTCACTATTAGTCTTTTCTACACATAAAGGGGATGACACACCTCAGAATTATGTACCTTTCTGACTTTCCCTTTATTTTGTTCTATCTAGTTCTCGTTATAATGACTTGACAGATATGAAGAATTTGTTTACCAAGACAAAATTAAATAAATGATTGTACAGTAATTTTGTGATTTCAAAAGCAGCTTGCTAGAAAGATTTAAAAACTCAAATTTCGTACGTGTAGTGGACAACTAGACCCACAAGTCGTCACATTTCTTTCGCAGCTCGTATGAATTTTAAAACACGCTGCAGATGGAGCGTAATAAGTTGAGAGAGGGGAAGGCAATCCATATTCTTTTGTGTTGAAATTCTAGGGGAAGGAGCGTTGGGCTGTACTCTAGAGAGAATGTGTCCAGCAGGCCTTAAGTGAACGCATCAGTACACAGAGTGAGAGACAGACGGCAAGCCAAGGATGCCGATCTGATATAGACATATTGCGTATTGCTGTAGCAGGAAATGTGTACGGCGTGTCTGTTGACTGTGTGAATATATAGCCCTTTCCCTGTATACATTCGCGCTATGACCATTCAACTGCTACTTGTACATGTATATTCTGAGTTCATTAATAAACACAACTTTCTCTGATTTTTTAAGGAAGTGCGTTCTCTTATTTAGTCATTGTTATGACATAATTTCATCACACTTGTTTTATATAAATAATATGTCCTATCCACTATCATTGCCATTTTATCAGTTTCAACACATGTTTCTGTCTAATTGGCAAAACTTTCATTCGGTAAATATTAATATCCAACAAAAATAATCATAAGTTGCAGTGGCTTAAATTCTATTTTTGGGTAACGCTTACACGTGCATAAAGAACGGGGTGGGCACAACAGCGTGGAGGAATGTGAAGTTTTATATCGTTATTTCAAAGTTTGCAGTTTTGTATTTCACTGTCAGTAACGTGTTTAAATTCATTAGTCTTAAATATGCATGCATGATTGTGTTGAGACAGTTGGTAATGATAACAAAGGACTTGAGTGGGTCTTTTGAAGTCTTTATTAAGCATGAATTATGAAAAAGCTGCTGAAAGTCTTTGTGACTAGGCCGAGGTTAGTTAATAGGAATCAGCTAGCCCGGAAAGTTCTTGCAAGATGCATGAAACACGAGAAACTGACTTGTGGTGAGGATGGGGAAAGACTGAACGCGAAGTCGGACCAAAAAAATTCAGCGAGTACTGAGGCTTTACAACAGCCATTTGAAGAGCTTGGTTACGTCGAGTGGAAGTCTGCGCATCAACATGCTGCATCGTGTTGAGACGACGCCATGATGGAAGAGTAAGTGCCAGAAATGAAGAGCGTTTCTCTTTATTTACGTACACATCATACAAGCTCCAGTTGTACTCTTCCTGCTGCAAAAGCAGAGACAAACGTACCCTTAACTTAGGCAACCCATTTCATACTATTTTAACGAAGTGAGGTTCTTTTATCTATTCATGTGTTTTCAGGTAATGTAAACTGTATGAAAACAATATAAGGTCTCTTTATCAGTTCGTCTATTGTGTTCTAGAATCACACCGAATGAAATGAAAGCCTTGAGGACGCATGATCTTTGTGTGAAGGGAAGGCTGTGGTTCAAAAAAGGCCGCTGACTTGATTGTGTCCCACCCTCAATCCATGTCGTCGTTCTCTGAGCTACAGGAAAAACTCGCCTGTAGGCAGCTTCAAAGACTAAACGTATATGAATTAATCAGTATCATATTATTCAGCAACATGACGTAATAATACATGGGTTTCTGACAGATCAACCGGCAGATAATTTGTAAAGTAGGAGATATGTAGGCTCTGTACGGGTTTTCGTGTGAGTTCATGACAGCCATTAAATATTTAGAGTAAAACGTATTGAGTTGACTCTTCTAGAATTTTTTTTGACGTTTTGCTGACCATGCATCTCAGTATATTTATCTTAGTAATTAACCAACTTGATGTACAAAACTTTTTTTCACAATAAGTTTATTTCATACCTCTACATGTTTCGAGCACCATGTGCTCATCATCAGGAGGTCAAAATTGTATTATACAGCCTCTGGTATCATCACATCTATAGGTGTGATGATACCATGTAAGACATTTAGAGGCATGAAATAAACTTATTTTAAAACAAACATTATGTGCATCAAGTTGGTTAATTATTAAGATAAACTTCTAGATAACTTTAAAAACTTAATAAAGACTTCTAATTTGATAATTAAAGCTATAAAATCTATGTATTTACAGGATTATAGTAGATTAAAGCAGACGAGAGAATACGAAACAGCAAAGAACACTGTTCGTGGTGACACCGCTTTACACTGACTGAACGTAACAAAATACACAAATAATCACATTTCCTTAAAATAATTTTATTTGTCCTAAATTCAGGCCTACCTCCCTGAAATCAAATGGTATGATTTCGATTCAGGTCCCAGATACCCTACATTTATCGTTGTTATCCTCAACTTCCTCGGATACGATTATAGCTTAACCCTTTAGAAGGCGAATATGTTCTGTGTAACACATAAAAGTTTAGTTCTTATTTGAATAAAGGTTGACCAACTTGATGACACTTGCTTTATTATTTATTTAGTGTTCAACATGTTTCAGGCTGCAGCCTACACTCGGATACCACATCACCAACAGACAATCCCGCTACATAACACCAGCACGCCTCAAGTCAGCCTACACAACACAATAAGTACTCGCTAGCTCCTGAAGATGGACGTATTAACGTCTGAAACATGTTGAGCAATATATAATAAAGCAAGTGTCATC
>Ga0136643_10016879_pt1 | contig 10986 bp, 8 predicted proteins | sample TergutLab28metaG_FD_96883 | JGI IMG/M metagenome (GOLD analysis project Ga0136643, IMG submission 96883) | Labiotermes labralis P1 segment gut microbial communities from Petit-Saut dam, French Guiana - Lab288 P1 (version 3) (version 3) | ecosystem: Host-associated > Arthropoda: Insects >... | reverse complement strand
GTGAGCCAGGAGGAAAGCGCCCCAGAGGTAGACCCAGGTTGCGCTGGGAAGACGGAGTGAAGGAAGATGTAGCAAAGCTAGGATGTAGAAATTGGACAGTAGCCGCCTGAAACCGGAAAGGATGGAGGAAACGCTTGAAGGAGGCCAAGGCTCACCTCGGGCTGTAGCGCCATTGGAAGAAGAAGAAGAAGAAGTTGGTTTTTTATATGAATTGATCATGACGCAGGGTCACCCGAACGTCTTATTGCACGAGTACATTAAAAACAACCACATAAGAAGCTAGCCATCACTGTCAAAACCGAATATGAATAAATTAAGAATTAACAGTACACCGACTGCGATATCTCAGCCCTCCACACATGTGTACATACATCATCTGAGGAAAAGCACGTGGATTATAGTTCTGCATACAATCTCAATGCATGTATGAGAACAAATTTATGCCCTATGTGAAATTCAAATTTACGCACACAAAAAAATATATTTTAGTTACATATTTTTTTTTGTTGGTCCGTCGTAGTGCGTTACCAAGTTCTACACTCAGACAACGGTGTGTATCATGTGCTATACTACACACTAATATTGTGTTATCACCATGCAGAGAGTGACATATCAACCTCATTACAACGCCACTCAATTATTCTCAGCTACTACAATTACCGGTTCCGTTGTAGTGCGTTACTACATAACAGCTATGATAGGCTGTAATACTGAATCCCTGGCTTATGATTAAGAACAGCGAATTGCTCATTTCACAACACCGGCGCCTGTCTCCATATATGCTCTAACACGTGCAGCTACAGTAATCTGTGTCAATACACACTGGATCATGATAACAGAGAATTGGCCAGCCCCTTCTAGTTGAGACAGCAGATTCTGCAACAGTAATAAAAAGTTCTTTTTTAGTGTATAACTTTCGTCCATAAATCACTTTCGCCACGTATAATTTTATTTGCTTCATGGGGAGACCACACACACACACACACACACACACACACACACACACACACCACACACCACACACCACACATACACACACACACACACACACAAAGCGAGAGAGCAGGAGTCAAGTTTAAATTAATGACTGTCGTGCAACGGAACTCGAAACAGTTGGAAATTTATTATCTGATAGAGATACCTTTACAAGTTGGACCAAAAAAACAATTCAAGGCACGTTCAGTGTCCACTGTGCAAAGCATATAGACTGAAGGCTGGCTGCGTTTAGAAACATCTGAGCGCGTGTCCGTTTGTCACTCTACAGGACACACCCAAACTACTTCTTACTTATTAACCTTTTGGCGCCGGAATTATTTTTTTTAAATTTTAGCACATCCTGTATATAAAATGTGAATAATACAGGAACCAAATATGTTAGAATTATGAAACAAACTGCTTTTTGAAGAGAAAAAAAACGGAGAGTATATACCATGCTTAAAATATTCAGTACCTATATTTGTTGAATAAATATATATAAAATGCAACTTTAGAGGTTACCGGTGCGGTACGACCACTATAGTTGACATTAGGCGTCAAAAGGTTAATTGCAAAACAACTTAAATAATTCCACGGAATAGAAACCTTCTTGAGAAGCTACAGTTCCGCAGCTAGTCAAGAAATTCCCAGAATTTTGTGGACCTCGAAAGTTCATTATCGCACTCACAAAAACCAATACAACCAATCCACGCCCTCATCTTAATCCTGGAAGATCTATTATAATATTATTCTCCGATCTACGCCAGGGCCTTTCAAGGTGTTTCCTTACATTAGGTGTCCTCACCTAAACTCCGTAGGCATCTCTCCTGTCCCCCATACGTGCCACATGCCCAGCCCATCTCATCCTTCTTGATATGATCAACCAAATAATATTTAGTTAGGCGTACAGATCATTAACTTATTCACTGTGTAGTCCTCTCCATTCCCCAGTTACCTCGCCTCTCTTACGACCAAATAACTTACCCTGCACACTATTCTCGAAAAACCTCAGCCCGTGTTCCTTCCTCATTGTGACAGACCAAGATTCACACCCAAAACAGGCAAAATTATAGTTCCGTATATCTTAATCTTTCGGGGGGCACGCGGTGGTGCAGTTGGTTGAAGAACTGCACTACAAGCCCGAAGGTTACGGGTTCGATTCCCGATGGTGTCAATAGCATAATTCTTCCGGCACTATTATAGACCTGGGGTGTCAAATCAACCACATACAGAAATGAGTACTAAAGGTATCTGGTGGAGGGTAAAGGCGGCCGGTTCTTAGGGTTGACACTTTCATGTGCCGTTCTTCTAGATAGTCTGGGAGCCTGAACATCCTGGAGCCCTAAGACCCTGTCCAGGACCGTGTAGGCATAGCTTTACCATGAGGCACAGACATAGCACAGGTAAAACTCCACCAGACGACAACAACGACACTAGATGGACACGATTTACCCCGTCCCGCTGCATAAGAGCCTATTTATGCCTCAGAGCTTGTCTGGAGGTTTTGGTGTAGAGAAAACTCTTTGCCCTCGCCGGGAATTGAATGACTCTTAATACATTTCGTGCCTCAGTCACTACACCAACTGAGCTATGTCGTCTCCCTACCCCACTTCTTTTTACAGTACTATGGTAACGATATATAATAAAAGGTAAAGTGATCCCGTTACAGGCTCGGTGTGGCCCAGAGAGTGGGTGGAGTTATAGCTCTACTCTTCCATGACCGCGACACTAGAAGGGGTGAGTGGTCAGCAGCACGCCCCGGCCGCACTTTACCCCCAGGAAAGACCCAGTGCCCATTTTACAGGAGGCTGTGTGGGTCCCAGGGCCGGTCTGGACGGACGGAAAATCACGTCCCCACCGGCATTCGATCCCGGACCGTCCAGCCCGTAGTTCAGTCGCTATACCGACTGAGCTACCGGCCCACACAACGATCTATAATACATACTACAATGAATTACGAATTCAGTGTATTGTAATGCAATTTTGGTTCAGTGGGGGGCACATAACGTCCGTTGTACAGTTGCGTCACTCTGTTCACACGAACACGGGTTTTAATCGTCCTGGTATGGTACAGTGCAGCTCCATAACCATTCTGTTCCTCGAAAGCCGTCTGCAATAACTGCCGTAATGTTCATTATTCTTCCTCCCTGAACCCCCACTCCCCCGCCGGGCCGATCTGGTTACTGTGCGTTGAATGTTACCTGTAACGGTCGCCATGACAGGTTACTGTATGAAAATAATACAAGAGAAATGGATTTAAGACACCGGCTGTATGAATGCCACGTGCGGGTGGGCTATTGTACATGAATGGTGAGATAAAAGGCCTTTTGTATGCTTCGCCTACAGTATAACTCCGGGGACCGCGGTAGCACAGTGGTGCTACAAATCGGAAGGTCGCTGGTTCGATCCCAGCCGGTGTTATTGTAATTTTTCATTGACATAAAATCCTTCCGATCGGACTATGGCCCTGGGGTAGACTCAGCCTCTAATAGAAATGGGTACCAGGAGTATTTCCTGGGGGGTAAAGGCGGCCGGTGAGTAAGGCTGACAACATTACCACCATCCTGTGCCGTTGTCATGAAATGTGGGAACCTCAACTTCCTGGAACCCTCTGCGCCACTCCAGGCCTGTAACGGGACTACTTTACCTCTACTGTATAACTCCACTAGTCCGGATTAATTAGGACTGCGAACCATCCGGATATGCGGAAAATCCGGATAATTGGATTTTTCTTTGAAAATAGGCTACATTGGCAGACTGAAGTTCGGCTGTTACAATTTACAGTATGTCATCCACGTTGAGTTAGGTCAATAGCACAAAGCTGTAGTGTGTGTATACATATATATACAGTCATGAACATAACTATATTACAATTAGTGACTAGCCTCGTGGTCTAGTTATCAGAGTTTTTTACTACTAATCATGAGGTCCCGGGTTCGATTCCCGGCTCTACCGTGGGAAATTTCCCTGAAGGGGAGGATTCCCGCGGTGACCATGGTCTCGGTAGGTTGGTAGAATTTAGGTTTAAGGGCCCTCCTGGCACTGCATCCTCCTATATCACCACTCACATCATCGGGACAACGTAACTGCGCCTCATGGGTGTCCCAACCTCAGAGGTCGGTTACATTCCTGCCATGCCCAGGTGGGAGAACCACGAAGTCCACAAGGTCATGTGGTGGGAAAAAAAGTAGCGATATATAATATACAACAACATGTTTCGGCCCCTTTATATAGGCCACCATCAGGTAGTCCAAAGAACTTATTAAGTGACTATACAGTGCGTGTGGTAATTTTGGAAGGGGGACGAGATCTCGTCTTACATCATAAATCGTGGGATTAGTAAATTAACAAATTCAAGTTAAAATCAATTAGTAAAATTTACCTAATTTGCACGTTAGAATCATAAGTTGTTCACAGTTGATGTAACCCTTCAACATGTTTATTTCAACTTTTACTAATCCCAGGATTTATGATGTAAGACGAGATCTCGTCCACCTCCCAAAATTACCACACATGTTGTATAGTCACTTAATAAGTTCTTTGGGCAACCTGATGATGGCCTATATACAGGGCCGAAACGTGTAGTTGTATATTATATGTTGCTACTAATTGTAATATTGTTGTGTTCATGACTGTATGTGTATATAGATATATACACACTACTTTTACCTGTGGTGCTGCGGCCCAACAGAGGCCATGACCTCCTCATTATTGAGGTTTCTAGATCACACACAGCGACACATCACAGTCGGTAGGACTCCTCTGGACGAGTGATCAGTTCGTCGCAGAGACCTGTACCTAACAACACACAACACTCACAACAGACAAACATCCACGCCCCCGGTGGGATTCGAACCCACGATCGCAGCAGGCGAGCGGCCGTAGACCTACGCCCTAGACCGCGCGGCTACTGGGACTGCTTCAGCCTGTACCCGGATACCACAACACCCCAGCCAAGCCACACCGTAACACCAACACATATCTTACCAGAGCAATACAACCCATGAAATAACTCAACAAATAAGTCGCAAGCTCCTGAGGATGGATGTATTAACATCCGAAACATGTTGAGCATTAAATAATGAAATAATAAAGCGAGTGCCATCAAGTTGGTCTATCTTTATTCAAATATCAAGATGATGCACGGTCCAATAAACATAAAATATAGAGTAAATTCAAATTTGTTTCTGTGCCCAGTCAAGTAGCCTTCATGAGGATGTAACAGGTGAATGGAGGAAGAGCTCCACGATTTCCTAATGTTAGGGTTAGACTAAGTGATACTGTTTGTGCCTCATGTCCGGGTTTTAACATGCGAAACACTATCCTCTAGATGCTTCTGGGAAATGACTCCCAGCCTTCAGATACCACACTACACCCTAGTTTTTCAACTAACTACATTATGCCGGGTCCAATCGCATGTTTAACAAAGCGCAGTTGATATAATTTATTAGTTTATACATTATTACATTAGTCATATTGTTACATTTTCAACAATATATTTTTGAAAAATATTCGCTCTCTCAGCAACACGCAAAATTCGATAAAACACGTTTATAAAAAGCACAAACGACAAATACGCATGAGAGTTTAATAGGCTGATATTTACCAAACAGAATTAAGATTACAAAACGTTTGAGGTCATTATTACAAATTTTAATTGCATCAGTTTTATCGTAAGCTGTTTTTGAAAGAAAACAAGACAGACAATGGACTGTAATGTAATATTGAGGTCAGTTCGCGTAACACTTGTTGCCATGAACAAAAAAAAAACCACTGAGTTAAATATTCTCGGTTCGCGTCTCTAGTCTTAGCTATCCAGAATGCAAAGCGAATGCGCCGTATTGTATTATTATTATTATTATTATAAGTGACCAGTCTGACCGTACCTCTTTTATCCACATTATCTCATACCCGGTACGATTTTCGGGGGGGAAAAAAAACTTATTTAGCAAAAAAATGTACGTTTTAGTTCTATCTACAATTTTGTCTGGAATATTTCTCATTCTAAGAAGATTTCAAAGAGACATCGGAAATTTACGTACATGTTCATGTAAAGTGCCTGTTATTCTTCTCAGATTCTAATGTCACTAGAATTTTCTCGACACATTCTCGAAGATTACCCAAATGTCAAATGTTTAGATGCGTCATCCCCGTTGTGTTATATATGCAAATGAAGACGACATGTTTCGACCCATTGTTAGGGCCGAAACATGTCGTCACTATAATAAATGAACATCATACGCTAGTTGTATTTTGACTTAAAAAGAAACCCACCTTCATTATTATTACTTAGCAGGTTGTACATCTTCCTGCGCCCATTTGACAATTATGTTATCTTCTTCCTCAAGCTGCTTCTGTCATTCCATTCTTCTTCCATTAATATCTTTTCTCCCATCAGTCCTCTAATCCCTTCCGCCCAGGTAAGTTTAGGTCTACCTCGTTTTCTTCTTCCTGGTAGGCTCCATTTCATAACTTCTTTTGGTAATCTCCCCTCTTCCATTCTCTGAACATGTCCATACTATTGAAGTTGTTTGGTTTTAATATCTTCTAAAAGAGACCTTGTTACATTAATTTTTTGTTTAATAATAGTATTCCTAATTTTGCCCTTCCTGGAAATTCTAGCTGAGCGTCGTCAAAAGTCAATTTCTTCATTCAAATGTCAAATTTCATGAAAATCCGCCACATGGAAGACGAGCTGTTCCACTCGCAAAGATAGACAGATAGACAGACATGACGGAGCTAAACGTCGCATTTCGCAATTCTGCGAACGCGCGTAATTATTTTATGAGTTAAAATGCAATTATGTGAAGGAAATCTATAAAAACGAAATCGACCCAAACCTCGGCTTTATGTCGCTGTATAGCATTCTGCCTGACTCACGGAACGCTGGCTTCGAAAGAGAGAAACACGTAAATTATACACGGTAATTACTAAAACAATGCCTGCAACAAGCAATGAAATGTCAACAGTGGTTTTAACAATCGACATACAGGCTACATGTTTAATCAGTACAGCTGCCAAATTAGCTCCTTCTATTATCAGTACAATGAAACGTCTTTTGTCTTGTACGACATTTATGGCTCAGTTAATATCAACTTATCAGAACCCTGACAATGAAATTTAACAAGCACAGATGCGTACATTGAGCTCGTATCATGCGCTCAAAATGGCGTAGTCTGCTGCAAAACCGCCATCAAAAGCAGTTCATTCGGCTTCCGGCAGATAGCTCTGAAATCCGATGTCCTCTCTACCACAACTATGCAGGTAACGAACACGCTGCATTTTTTTTAATGCGATCAGCTACAAAAAAAAAAGAGATACGGTAAACTGATATCTTTTAAAGGTTATAAATCTAACCTAACACCTCATAACGCATATAAAGCTTACTTAGCCGTGCCAGTGTATCATTTCAGTAATGAGATGTGTATGAGATTCTTGTTTGTAATTTTATACAGAACGAAATCAAATAATCCGACCATGAGGTCTACCAGCTTCTGGGTCGTTACCTAGAATAAGCTGGTAGTTCCTTACCGACGTTTCGGGGTAACCTATCCTTAACATTTTAAAGTGTCAATCAGGACTATACCAACTATTGAACAGATGATCTATATTTTGTCCCGTAACATCGGTAGCCAACTAAGAAGCTATAAATCGTAACATCCCTTAAGAGCGGCAATCTCAAATACAAGAGGAAGGCTTGAAATTACGTAAATATCGCCATGTTGTCACTTTTCAAAAGAAATTAAGACATGTTTGTTAAACATTTATGAACTACGAGTTTAGGATTGGCGATTAATTAGGGGTTGTCATAAAATGTTTCGCACCAAATCCCTCGAAAAATTACAACACAAAGTGCCGGACATTTTGAGTTACTTGTTAGCTCCTCACGTAGTGATATATTTTGTGGAGTTAATTTCTAGTTACTGTCGGAAAGCAAGAGGTGCGTAAAAATCTTTAAAAACGCAATGGTCCAAATATTCGTCTAGAGTTCATTATTCACAAGCGAATCCACAAGTGACTATCTTAAAAACAATACTAAAATTTACAACAAAATATGGGTGACCGCGTTAGCACAGTGGTTAAGGTGTTGCGCTACAAATCGGGAAGTCGCTGGTTCGATCCCTGCTGGTGTCATTGGAATTTTTCATTGGCATAAAATCCTTCCTATCGCACTAAGGCCCCGGGGTCGACTCAGCCTCTAAAGGAAATGAGTACCAGAAGCATTTCCTGGGGGTAAAGGCGGCCGGTGCGTAAGACTGACAACCTTACCACCATCCTGTGCCGTTGTCATGAAATCTGGGAACCTTAAATTCCTGGAACCTTCTGGGCCAATCCAGGCCTGTAAAGGGATTGATTTACCTTTACCTTTACATTTACATTACAATATCTCCTACATGTTTCGGTGCAGTCACACTATCTTCAGGGAGCGCATTATCCGTGCTTGTTAAAGTCACATTTTGTTAAAATAATCAATTGTGATACTTGGAAAATTGTATGTAGTCAAACACAACTGTGTCACATGAGGTGTATTTAATTACTATATAATGGACAACTACATGTTTCGGCCTGTACTGGCCATCTTAAGGTTGTCTTAGGGGAACTTAAGACCTTACTATAAGCATGAACGCGCACGTGGTGTAGAGATCTCTACATAGGACCTTATTAGCAAAATCAAAAACAGGAATCTAATAAAAAACAACACAAAACAAAAACAGATACAGAAAAATAAAGCTATTGTGGGGGTGTGCTCGGTAGGTATGAAGTTCTGTAGTCGTGCGGAGGCCTGTTCATCGTCCTTCTCCTCAATTATGCTGCGTTGTGGGGGGGCTCGAGTGGAACAGTTGTGTTTGACTACATACAATTTTCCAAGCTTCGCACATACAACGGGGATGACACACTTCCTAGAATTATGGTACATCAGTGTATGATTAAATCGGTGGTAATGTGGCTGCATATATTGTTAGTGTCCTTGTTGATGTGTGTATGTCGCACTGTTCGGGAGTAAATGTAAATTTTCATATTTTTTTAAGAGAATCACTTGTGCATTCGTTGGTAAATAATGAACTTTTATATTATCAAGATGCACGGTACGAATTAAAAAAAAAGTGTAGGGATACTGAGAAAAACAGAGATAAGTCTGCGTCAGAGTAGCCTGTAACAGAACCGGAATTCCAAATCGGAACACCAGGTTAGGCATAAGACAGGCCAACTGCTGTTTCATGACGTTAGGATTAAACCCTGAGTCTCAAACCCGATGCCACCATTCTTCAATTATCTATATAGTACATAAATTACACAATCATTGAGGCAATTGGGTGAATCAACTGTTGTTACTTTCCACGTGGGGTCCGTTGACTAGAAGACAAAAACAGGTGTGGCCCTTCTAATAAAATGTTTGGACCACATGATTTTAAATTCTTTATTGCAAATATCTATTTCAACCAACAGTGACTTCGAAAACAACAAATTCCTAATTATGCCAAAATAAAATTCGAAATACTTCACCGGCTGTCAAATTCACACAGCGTAGAAAGTTGTTCCGAAGATACGCCATGTGACCTAAGGTCCATAGCAGTAAAATATCAACAGTCTTAGTAACTGACCAACTTAATGCACGAAATCTTGTTTTATAAGAAGTTTATTATATTCCTCAACATGTTTCGAACACTTTTGTGCTCATCATCGGGAGGTCAAAATTGTATTACACAGCATGTGGTATCATCACACTGAAACAAGTGAGTGGTCTAAAATTACTAAAATACAATTCTATAAATATGAGCAAATAGTAGTAAAATTTATATATGAATTCTTTGGGCGTGATTACTGTATATTTCTTCACTAAATGTACTCATATTTATCGAATTGTATTTTAGTAATTTTAGACCACTCACTTGTTTCAGTGTGATGATACCAGATGCTGTATAATACAATTTTGACCTCCTGATGATGAGCACAAAAGTGCTCGAAACATGTTGAGAAATATAATAAACTTATTATAAAACAAGAATTTGTGCATTACGTTGGTCAGTTATTAACATTATGCTAGATGTATGGTCTGCAAAACATCAAAATAAATCCACAAGTTGTGTTTGACTTTGCTCTACCTATCTTCATGATTGTATGCATCACAACGGGGATGGCTCACTTAAAAGCAGTATAGCTACATTCGTTGTTATTTCTATGGAAAAGAGTAGCGGAATCTAACATTGTAGGATTATGCAAAAGATACATCAATATTTACGTAAAATGTATTCGAAATTCAGAAGTCCACCGAGCGTGAATTCGTTTTATGTTAAGCGATAATATGCATTACACAAACTAAGTTTCTACCAGAAGTTGAAGAGCACAACATTTCAACATGAAACTGTTGCGGTTTCCTTCCAGATCACAACTGGGATGTTCTGCTGTGCGGAAACATTCCAAACCCAATACAATGATATTTCTTATTAAAGTGTGACTACAGAAATTGCAGATTAAGTGATGAAGTGGCGCGACATTTCCTAAGCGATATCTTCCGGTTGCGTAGATTGACTGCACACTGCAGCGGGAAGGAGTTACTGCCGACAGAATACGAGGGCGTTAAGAAAGAGAAATCTATATTAGGTGAGGTGATGGAAGGTTTACTTACGGAGATTAGGGAGAAGAGAGAGAAGAGGTGAGTACAAGGGCTACGGAATTGGAATTAAATGTTCACATAAGTGACAAAATGTAGGACAGACTTATTGATTTAGAATGCAGTAAGACAACGTGACATAGTTCGGTGCAACACACATCGGTACGCTAAAGTAACCGACAGAGCGGGAAATGTAATTCGTACATACATACACACATACATACATACATACTTTCTACCACATCCTTACATATGCGATGCATACATACATACATATATACCCATATACATACACACACACATACATACATACATACTCTCTACCACATCCTTAGATATGCGATGCATACATACATACATATATACCCATATACATACATACACACATACATACATAC
>Ga0136643_10016877_pt1 | contig 10987 bp, 4 predicted proteins | sample TergutLab28metaG_FD_96883 | JGI IMG/M metagenome (GOLD analysis project Ga0136643, IMG submission 96883) | Labiotermes labralis P1 segment gut microbial communities from Petit-Saut dam, French Guiana - Lab288 P1 (version 3) (version 3) | ecosystem: Host-associated > Arthropoda: Insects >... | reverse complement strand
TAGAAATACAAAAATTCTTTAATAAAACCAACTAGATGCACTAATTTCTCAAATTTATTTTTGGAATAAAACTCTACATGTTTCGAACAGTTCCCCTGTCCATCATCAGGAGTTTTTCACTGTACACACAGCAATGTTATATGTCATACAGGTTTGTTTACAGCTTGTTCGCAAGCTGTCAGCAAACCTGTATGTATTGTTGTGTGTACAGTGAAAAACTCCTGATGATGGACAGAGGAACTGTCCGAAACATGTAGAGTTTTATTCCAAAAACAAATTTGAGAAATTAGTGCATCTAGTTGGTTTCATTATAAGAATATTAATGAACCTGAGTTCTGTCGACTCATTTTCGAAAAACACTCAAATATAAAATTCCATAAAATTTCATAAAAATGACAGCTTGCGAGCAGGATCAGGGTGGAACTCATGATAATGGACAGAGGACCTGTCCGAAACATGTAGAGTTTTATTCCACAAATAAATTTGAGGAATTAGTGCATCTAGTTGGTTTTATTATAATAATTTATCACGGTGCACGGTCACATGAACGTCAAAGACGAAAAAGACAGACGCGACAAAGCTAATTGTCTTCTTTCGCAATTTTGCGAACGCGCCTAACTCTATCTAGCATAGAAGGGGACGGTGTGGCATTTTACTCCTATTTATCCATTTGTTTGTATGACGTAATGCTCAATTAAGCAAAAAAGAGGCATTTCACTGTCAGTTTTACATAATTGTTGTAACCTTCATAACACTAGATGATAAATCGGATATAAAATGATTATTCTGTGGAATGCCCAGTGTCATCTGGCGGTAGGAACTTAAAAACGTGATGCTAAGACACAAGTACGCCGTGTCTTCCTGCTGCAATACAGAACAAAGCCTTTCTAACATCAGAATGTTCATTGTTTCAAATCTGCTGGCCACCCAGTACTTATTTGTAGTACGGTATCGCCACTTACGTATAGGCCTACTGTTGACAGCAGTGCAAATAATAGGGTTGCATGTGGATGGTAACTACGGAATGGTGAGGGTCAAATCCTCGCTGAAACCCGACTCCGGAGCGCCATTCAAACTCCCCCCACCCCTGTCAATTCGAACATTTCCCAAATCCGTACATTTTTATATGATTTAGCCAGCTTATGTTGAACGGGCTCCTGTATCAGCTCAGGGGACTAATCATGCCCAGCTCGGTGCGTGCAACAGTGGCATTACTACAGCGCGTGCCAGTTGCATCATTGAGCTATTGATTGGTCGTTTTTGCGCTCGTTCTTTGGCAAAAGAGAAAGCACATCATTGAAAAACAACAGTTGTTGTTGTTGATGATGATTAAATATTTCACATAAATATGCTAACAGCACGGAATACATAACGTTGAATAATGGGTTAATTGGCTGGTCCGAGTGGCCGCGCGGTCTAAGGCGTGGGTCTGCGGCCGCTCGCCTGCTGAGATTGTGGGTTCGAATCCCACCGGGGGCCTTTCTGTTGTGAGTGTTGTGTGTTGTCAGGTAGATGTATCTGCGACGGGATGATCACTCGTCCAAAGGAGTCCTACCGAGTGTGGTGTGTCTGAGTGAGATCGCGCAACCTCAGAGAGGAAGCCTAGGCTCCTCTACGGCTGTTGAGCCATGAGAAGAAATAGGATATTTAGTGAATAATGATTCAGGACGAATGTGGAAGGAAGCGGTCGTATCCTAACCGAGAGAACTGTATGGGAGTTTGGAACGACAGACCGAAACCAACGCAAACCGTCAGAAGACGATAACCTGTCTCAAGACCGAGATATGAACCCGGGACTTTCCGGAAATAAAGCGGGAGCGCTACTCTAACCACAGAGACGTTCCATACGTGGGTTTCTGTCTGTGTTTCAACCTACCTCTCTCTTCGTAACTTTGGTTTCCGAAATGCTCAACGGATTTTGACAAAATAAACACCAACATTGGCTGGATTTATGACACTTCGCATTACAAAATTTACTGAACATTTAATATTCAGAGACTCCTGGCGGGGGAGGGGGGGGCGGTGTTGACTATCCCCGGGTGAAGCGACCATTACATGAAGTTGACCACTCACCTCCATCTACTGCCGAAGTTAAGAATGAGTAGAGTTATACCTCCTATACACCTTCATGACAAACACAGGGACACGTGTACCCATTTCACCCGGACACGTGTACCCCAATTCACTCCGCACGTACTATGGTGTACAGTCCACGTCGGTATTTAAATTTGCATTGGTACAAGCAGCGGTACCCAGTTCTTCGCCCGGGATATAGCTGCATTTCTGTCAGTACCAGATTATGTACAAATAAGGACACTCAAATAAGAAAGAAAATTTTACACACGTAAAGAAACAGAAAAACAAATTTTGGAAAGAAGAGTCGAATAAAAAAAAACCCTAAGCGAATTATGCGTTTATCTGTTTATGTTTATTTTTATGTGTTTTCTACGCTGCCAGTGGTCTATCTCACAGTTCAGCTGATAGCCTTGACACATTGCTGTATGTGACAGTAGAGACACTTTCAGTATATTCCCTTTCCGTGTGTCATTTCCCCAGTCCGCACTTGTAAACATAAAACTTACAGAAAATTTTCATTTTTGTAACTGCTTGTGTTTAACAAAAACACCTACTCCTAGCAGTACCTACATACGCCACTCTTTCCGTTACGCACAACAATCGCAACGCAATACGCAATACGTCATGAAGCAGTATGACATGAATTGTGGCCCCACGGAGCCACGAGTTCATAATTGGAAAGGAAAAACCACCGAGTGTGAAAGCAGAGAATTTAAAATGGCATTACTCGCGTTGCCTTGTGGTCGTCCAGCCATTCCGATCACCGCGTCACTAACAATGCGTAGCCTGAAATCGTTTAAATAGAGCCCGGCCTTCGTTGTGAGTGGTATCGGCTTGCATTCGGCCAGTTCGAGCTACAACAGGAGCCTTTAATAAGCGGAACATCGTGTGTCAAAGCAGCAGTGCTGATTTTTAATTGAAGCGTTCGTATTCAGTTCATTACTGTTTCATTTATTAGGATTATGGAATAAAGAGAGACAGGGCGGTGTATTTAGCGCACACACTGGGCGGTTGAGAATGCACGCAAAGTTTTGCTAAGAAGACCCGAAGATGCACCATGCAATGGAGGTGTATCTCCACGCACTCGTGACTTCAGCAATATATGGAAGTGACTCGTCCTCCACGCTGGTGATACCGTTGTTTCACGGCCGAGTTCGTCCACCCTTAGCCGATCTGGACACAGCGACCGCAATGAGAAAATCACTCTCCAGTCAGGAATCATATCCTTCACTACGCTGACTGAGCTGTATTAGATAAATTAACTCAGTCTGTAAGATCCTAGATTCTCACGATAATGACCTACAACGTATTGTCCTCTTGAATGTCACGCAGCGCTCTCTCCTTTTTCTTCTTCTTCTCCTCCTCCTTCTCCTTCTTCTTCTTCTTCTCCTCCTCCTCCTCCTTCTTCTTCTTCTGTTAGGGCTTAGGCCTTTCGATTTTTGCGGTTTCATTTCCCTTAATAACGTGGTCTGCCTGAGTAGCTTCTTCCTATAGCTGGTAATACACGGTCGTGTCAGGGCTTAGGTCTTTTGACTTGTAGCCGTTCCATTTCCATCTTGCACATGGTATAGCTGGGTGTCATTTTACCTCAAAGGTGTTAAAGCAGGATTTCGTTCGTGCACATCTCTTCTCCCGTCCGTTCGACCCTTTCTCTCCAATTATCTTTGCCATCTCCAATTTCATCTACAACTGGCGACATATTTAAATTCTGTCTCACATTATCGTGTCATAAATGATCATGCAAGGCACCTCACTCGACTCCTGTCTGTAGCCTGTAAGTGACTTTCTCCGTCCTTTCTAAGGACCCAAGACCCACTATTACACAGCGCGGTCGGTACAGTCGCAACTGCATACAACTTACGCCTGGTTCTCTTTTAGCATCTTTCCCTAAGACATTTTTAACCGTGCCATATCGTAGTTAACATTTCATGTGTTGTTACCATCTTTCGGCAGGATAGGCTATCCCCTACCCACGAGATGGAGGAAGTAGCTTCCTCCGAATTCAAACTACACGGCGTCACAAACCCCATCATGAGTGTTGCTGCTGTTTGCAAGATAACAGTGCTAATGAAACAGATAGCCGCCACTCTGCAGCTCCGTGTTCAAGCAGCATGACACAGAAGTGGCCAGGAATTACACGGTCTCTCAGATAGGACGTTCCGTGACGTCACAGTCGGCTTGGCTTGCTGGATGCGGCGATCTGCTTCCCACAAAGCATCAGAGTAAAGAATTATGACTCACGTAAACAACACGTACAAACAACCAAGTTTACCGAGAAACAAACAAACAAACAAACATTGTAGCTGCAGCACCTGGCTATCAGAACACCAGCAAGGTCAATGCACGGGTCAAACACACAGGAAGAAGTAAAACCACGGATATTACTCTCCGGAATGTGACGCAATGCAGTTTGTCACACACGCACCAACGTTTCGGAGTAACCGTTCGCATCTGTCTTCAAGGTACGTACAAGCCGAGGGCTTTACCCTGAAGATGGAATCAGGAGGCTCTTGATGGGCGTCGGAAACAAGCTACCAGATTACACGGTGTCACATCTCTGACGCTCTTCAGTTAAATCTAGCAGTCTTCCGCTTGAGTCTGTCCAGGTAGCTAAAATAACCCCATGGAGCAAAATCCTTCACGAGAACCTAATTGTCGCTTAGCTATTCAAAAAATTCCCGGCTCTTATAGACGTCGAAGGTTCATTACCGTGCTAGCAACAGCTCGCCTTAATGTCGCTACTTATGGATGTCAATATCCCACTCATTAAATAAACTGGCTTGGGAACAGATGTCTGGGTTTCAGTTCCTGAAAGGTTAAGACATGTGTAGGCCATGAAGATAGGGGGAGTGGAGGTATAGCTTCACTCATTCTTAACTTCGACACTAGATGGAGGTGAGTGGTCAGCCGCAAGTTCCAGCCGCTTTACCTCCAGGTACAGATCCCGCGGTACCCATTTCGTAGGAGGATGGGAGGGCCCCAGAGTGGGTGTGAACTTTATGGAGCAGGGAAAATATATCGCACCTACCGGGATTTGAACCTCCGGTCTTCCAATTCCGAAGAGATGAGATGAAATTTATCTCTTCACTGTTGAGTCAAAACGTGCTACTGGGTGCCTTACTTCACATTCCCAACCGAAAGGAACAGGGAGTTAGTGCAGGACTGCGAAATACTACAGACACCTTAATTATGACAAGCTTTAGCACCACGCCCCCTATACCCTCTAGTGGCGTCTTAACAACAATAGCGGCATTAACAGTATTATAAAATTTGCCCAATTTTTACCACGTGCCAAATTTCAACAGCAGTGCTATTTCGAATTCTAACGAGGCGTGCAAAGGAGGCATTCACACCATCCTGAGGCGCCGGTCTTTTGTCAGTAACAAGACGTGAACGAAAGGCACCTGGGGTCTACGCCCTCTCCGAGGTGACAAGAGTTTCCCCTTAATTAAATAACAAGAAAGTCCCGCAGTGTGACCAACTTCCGCCTGCATTTGGGCACGTGGTCGTTCGCGTATGCCACATGTGCTGTGCAGCAGGTGGCTCGTGGCGGGAAAGGCAGGACGAAAATAGTGGCGGTGCGTCTGGGTGTTTGTTCGCTCGTCTTGTGTTTTCCTCTTGCGTTATGTGACCCCTGGTCATCGTGAACCGCGTTCGCTGAGGGTACGTACTGCAATAACATGTACAGTAGCTACATGCAGGGTGAAAGGTGTGGCGTGTGATCAACTGCCTTAATAATGGAACTGTTGTGACAACGGCGATGAACTGTGGGGTTGTACAAAGTGATGGAAGACTACTCAATTTTTGACCGGGCAAAGGTAAAGGTAAAGTTCACCCTAGAAGAGGCCACGAAGGCCCAGAGGAGGAGTAGAGGTATAGCTCTACTCTTTCCTTAACCTCGGCGCTACATGGGGCGGGTGGTCAACGCCACGTCCTGGCCGCTTTACCCCCGGGAAGGACCCGGTACCCATTGTATGGGAGGCTGGGTGGGCCCCAGGACCGGTCTGGAATGGCGCGGAAAATCTCGCCAACAACGGTATTGGATCCCCGGACCGTCCAGCCCGTAGCGAGTCGCTATACCGACTGAGCTATCCAGGCCCACAGTTTGATCGGGAACAACTTCTTGTGCCGGACCAAGATGTAAAAAGGTATTAGGTTTGTCAGTATCCTAGGCGGTTAGTAACATCTTGCATATTTACGATGTTCGAAGCTCCCATGACTCACAGTAATTAAACTCCAATAGATTAATGTAATAGAATCGGACTATTTTTGCCATTAGCTTGTATAATGCGACCTGGCACTTCAGTCTGCTGGGGACCGCGGTGGCACAGTGGTTATGGTGCTCTACTACAAATCGGAAGGTCGCTGGTTCGATTCCAGATGGTGTCATTGGAATTGTTCATTGACATAATCCTTCCGATCGCATTCTGGCCCTGGGGTCGACTCAGCCTCTGACAGAAATGAGTAACAGGAGCATTTCTTGGGGTTAAAGGCGGCCGGTGTGTAGGGCTGACAACATTACCACCACCCTGTGCCTTTGTCATGTAATTTGGGAACCTTAACTTCCTAGAACTCTCTGGGCCACTCCAGACCTGAAACGGGACTGCTTTTACCTTTTACTTCAGTCTGTCTTCTTTCTACAATCAGACACACCTTAACTCTTGTTGAAGACAGTTATCAGCCACAAAGTAGCACATACTTCTTATTTGTGTTATCGTGGGTTGATTCCCTGCACAGGCAAATCATTTGTCTCTACTCCAAAGCTTCCAGAATTGGTTTGGTGTCCACCTAAAGTCTAGCAATGAGGGTCTTCCATCTCCATTTAATATCGAAATTAAGACTGACTGGAGCTTAACTCCCATTCTCACATATGCCTTCGTGGTGTGTAACAGGACTCCTCCTCCTCCTCACAGCAGCACTGAAACGTAAAGATGTCATGGCATCTTTTTGTTTTTTCGTTAATATCTTTCGGCTTTTGTCTGAAAGGGCTGAGCAAAACGAAATTACCGGTTCAGCAGTTCAGACGCTCACAGTTTCAGTAATCTCCATACAAAACCGTCCAAGCCTGAAGAACGTGAGGGCTCTCGAGGGTGTAGTATCTGCTGATAGATGGCAGTATTGTCGCGTTAATGGACCGGGAGTTGGTACTTACGAAGGCTATAAATTAATCACATTGTCTTCATCTCATCATTAGAATAAACACTTCATCCCGACATGCACTACGCTTGGTCCAGTGCCTCTTGTCTTGTTAGCAAGGGCAAGTGCGTAGCCATGGGAACAGGGTTTGACTCTGTTGGCATCAGTCAGCTTTGCCGCTTATCCACAGCAGAATTACACACGCAGACAGTTCGAGAAATTTCATGAGTGTTCTAAACCTCAGAAGACTAAAATTACTATGCATTAATACGTACATATTCAGTTTGTACCTCACAGGGAACAATGTGTTCTCATCAGAAAGACCAATAAGTGAATGCTTTTTCGCAAAAAAGTCGCAGTTTATTGCGGGAATCATACGAAGCACATAAACACAATGTGATGGGGAACAAACAGAGATATTTAACGCGAATCGTGCGGTACATATAGTGACCACTAGGTCCTGAAGTGTTAGAGCACATTGGTTGTTGTATGCACCACCTGCATTGCAATCAAATCCCTTCACTTCAACCGCCAACATTTCTCTGTGTTTAGTTATGACTGTCAGCTCGGATGACAGTTTTTGTCCCGCCGTGAAACAGTCGCCGACAGCAAGAAACAAGAAGTGATTAAGTGACCCCCCCCCCTCTCCAGCGACAAGCCTTTCGGAAAATTCTGGTCATAATCTGCATACCCGTGGCCGAGGAGGTGACGCAAACAGCGAGTAACAGTGTGAGATCCGTGGTCTTCAGAGCGGTGCTGCTGAAGGGTGATGTCTTAGGGAAGCTACGCTATGTCGATCAGTCAATGCTTACCGACATTTCGAAGGTATGTTCCTTCCAAACTTCGGTAACTATTTACTGTCCTGGCTGAAGGTTTTGTGATTCCCTTCATTGATTCCAGTCTAATGTCACAATAACACCTCGCAACAGACCCGATCCCTTCCTGGGTCTGTCCTTTCATTTTCACAAACATAATGCAGAATCTCATAATATCCGACGTCAAATAATCACCGCAGTTCATACAGCGTCATTCAACATACTATAACGCATTATTACGTGTGAAATAAGCGGATGGCCATGTAGAAATGTAGAAGTGTGCAGTAAGTGCCTTCGAAAGAAATGTAACACTCTAGACAAAGTGTCATGTAGAAATATGAAAATATAGACAAGCTGTAGTCGGAAGAAATGTAGAGCGGTAGAAAAAGTGCCATGTAGAAATGAAGGACAGTATAAAAGATGTCTTCGGAAGAAATGTAGAACACCAGACCAATTGCCATGTACAGATGCAGAACTGGAGACAAAGTGTCTTCGGAAGAAATGTAAAGCTGTCGACAAAGTGTCTTCGGCAGACATGTAGAACTGCAACTCAACATCTAATGCTCCTGATGATGGGAGTTAGTACCCGCAACATGTCGAGCTGAGAATATGTCAATAAAATTACCTTGTTTCATCAAGTTCGCATTCAACATTATTTCATGCGGATAAGGTGTCTGCGGAAGAAACGTAGAGCTGTAGACAAAGTGTCTTCGGAAGAACTGTAGGACGGTAAGACAAAGTGTCTTTGGAAGAATTCGAAACGCAATCCTGCAACAATACTTGCACTGACTTGGCCATGTCTATCGTTTACGAAGGCCTAAGATCAACTGCACTGATTTTTATTACGTTTTTGATGATAATGAATATTAATATTAATAAAATCTGTCGAGTTGTTTAACTTTAAAAAAAAAAATGGACAGAAATAACGAGCACTTCCAAGTGCTCCAAGGGCTTTTTGAAAGGCATTGTCCCAATATCTATCGCAGCCGAAACTGTTTGGAACAAAAGTCGTAGATAACAATGCAGCAGCAATTTTACACCAAACACACTTTTACTAAAAATCTTCTTGTCCTCCAGATGGTGATTACAAGGAAATGAACAAACGTCCCCGAATCTTTCCGTTATGTGTTAACTTTCCCAACTTGTTTACCTCCTAACTTACTGATTAGTTTAGTTACAAGAAAACGAAAGAGATTCCGTCACAAAAAAATTATTTCACAGACCTTAAATTACGATTCCCATACTGGCCCTACAGTTTCAAATTACTGGCAACAAAACACATTATTAACCCGTACCCGGAAATGCGGCTGTTTGCTTGGAATGGCTCAGGCTGGCAGCGACACTGCTGATCAGCCATGACGTGTGGGGACTCAGAACGCTGTATTCACCCCGGGGACGAATTAGCCACGGTTGCATACAATCTTTTGTTTCGTGCACCCTGAATGTGACAGCTGATCACGTGACAGGTGAAGCGTGACCCCCAGGGGTCTGTGTCAATATCAGCGTGTATTATAAAAATCATAACAATGAGGCGTGAGTTATGGTGAGTGTCTGTGTGAAGTTAGGGCGACCCTAATGACCTTTTGTCTTGTTGGACAGTAATTAATAAAATGGCTACGTAAGTAGAATGTGTTTTCGGTATCCAGCTTTCCTTAGTGCCAGCAGGATACAGGCTATTAGAACAACAGTGCTCCATGTAACAGTGATATCTTCCCAAAAGTGAAGTGAAAGAGAAAGCAAAAGACAAGGAGGAGGGACGATAACATGTACAAAGAAACGGTGACAGAAACAGAGAGACAAAGAGTGTTAGTGAAGTCTGCTGTCAGCATTGGCCTTCATGTGGAGGACAGTTCCTGTGTTTCTTAACCTACGGCACCAGATGGCAGTGAATTGTTAGCATTACAGTCAGACAGCTCTGCCACTAGGACAGTGCCCCGGAACTCGCTGAATCGTCGCAGGCTGTCTGGACGTTTCGGAGGAGGAAAAGGTCACAGTTCTAGCTGGAAATCGAAAACAGATTAGGCCTACTCGGTTGCCCAGTCCGTAGCTCAGTCACTGACTGACTGAGCTGTCCGGAGACTGGAAAACAAAAAGGAAACAAGGAATGCAGACAAAGAAAAGAGGAAGGACAGAAAGAAAATAACAGCAAAGAAAATAAAACAAAATTGATAAGCAGACGGAAACAATTAGTAAAAGACATAAAGTGAAGGACTCAGAAAGAATAAATAAAAATTTGCTTATGAAGTAGAGGTGACGTTGATGGACATACAGCAGGAAGAAAGGAAACTCAACCTTCGCTGTGGTGGATATACTGAATGAAGTACTGGTGACGTTGGTGGACATGCAAAAGGAAGAAAGTGTAGCCGATCATTTTTAGCATAGTTGTTTCTTGGGATTGCTGGCGTCAGTTACGGACGGTTCATGGCATGTGTTGTAAGTTAATCTGTCAGCGTATATTCGGGGCCGTTGGTGGTAAGAAGGAGTGGAGAGATTTAAATGAGAAAACGTTAGCAGTTGATAACGGACGCTAGCAGTCCAGTAAGGAAGTCAGTCGCGTACGATTGTGGTGTAGGTAGGAGTACAGAAAAGTGACTGTGTCAGTTTCCTAGAAATGATCTGGTTGTTTTACTGGATATAGCGCTCCACTATTTTATATCAAGAATAAAATGAATAAATAAAACGTAAGTGAAAAGACAATAATTAAAACTCTATGTGATTCGGTGAACCACACCCGTTTCTCGAAAGAGGATCACCAACCAGACTGAGCGCGTCGGGACAACAAAGTTACGAAGGGTAATCGTGTAGAGAACGAAACTCGACCATAGCTGTGGCGGATGTACTGAAGTACAGGTGACGTTGGTGGACATACAGCAGGAAGAAAGGCAACGCACCCTTAGCTGTGGCGGATGTACTGAATTACAGGTGACGTTGGTGGACATACAGCAGGAAGAAAGGCAAAG
>Ga0136643_10016876_pt1 | contig 10987 bp, 12 predicted proteins | sample TergutLab28metaG_FD_96883 | JGI IMG/M metagenome (GOLD analysis project Ga0136643, IMG submission 96883) | Labiotermes labralis P1 segment gut microbial communities from Petit-Saut dam, French Guiana - Lab288 P1 (version 3) (version 3) | ecosystem: Host-associated > Arthropoda: Insects >... | reverse complement strand
TAAGAAATCCAACCGTCCCTACATCTTTTGAATTACACCCAACAGGACATGTTTGGGTGGAAACTGTTACCAACAATTACCAATGGTTTAGCTTTAATAATAGCACCTTTTCATTTTCAAAAAATCTTGATGGTATGGCATTTGGCAGTCCTACCGGTAATATAAGTAGCTGGTCTTGGAGTGGTTTTACCTACAGTAGAAATGGCGACAATACAAACCATGGTCAAAATTCTTTCAATTGGATTCTACACCAATTTGGCAATATGGCAGCCGGAGGCATTAAAACCGATGCTTGTGGCAATGTGACGAGAGATAAAGATGGTGTGGTTATGACTTGTACAGACACTCCATATATAGTTGGATTTATGAGTGTTATGGAAATAATGATGGGTGAGCCAATGTTCGGTTCAACACCGAGTCTATCAATTAACTTGGATCAAGAGTACGAAGCGGTAGGTATATATGTAAATATGACCCCGTGGACTTATTTTGGTAATCGATATGGCGATGGCTTTGCAAGACCATTAAACATAGAGGGCGATTTTTTCAGATTAGTTATTCACGGAGTTAATGCCTCCGGCAATGCTACCGGAACTACCGTTGTGCATTATTTTGCCAAATTTGAAAACGGAGCTTTAACTCAAAGTTCAAACTGGGAGTGGGTGGATTTAGCTTCCTTAGGTGAAATTTACGGTGTCTTTTTTGTAATTGAAGGTTCTGATGCAGGTATGTTTGGCCTAAATGCCGCTGCTTATTTTGTTATGGATAGGTTTACGGTTAGTAGAGAGATGACTCCTGAAGAGCAAATTTTAGCATTACAACAACAAGTTTCGGCACTGAAAAGCGATACAACAGCCTTAAATCTTACAATTTCAGGGTTAAAGGATGATGTCTTGGTGTTGCAAAGCGATACCACACAATTACATGCAGACACGTTACGCTTGTACAATAAAATTTTAGCTTTGCAAAACGATACGGCAGAACTTCACTACCTACTCACGCTATGTAGAGATGACAGTGCGCAAATTCTTTACATTGAACATCTACACGACAGCATTGATGGTTTGCACGAATTACTCACAATCTGCAATAATGAAAACAGTAAATTAAATGATACTATTTCAGAACGAGATAGCCGTATTGCAATGCTGCTCCAAAATATCTCTGACTTGGAAGATGACACAACACAATTGTACGACGAGATTCGCGAATTGTGGCGATTGCTCAATGAATGCGAAGCCTATAGAGCGTCAAATGCTCCATTTACGCAAGCTACACAAATTGAATTTTTTCCAAATCCGGTAACCGACCAATTACAAATTATCCATGATTGGAAACCCGGCGATATTGTGGAATTATTCAATATGAATGGGCATCGTGTGTTTTCCGCACAACCCAATAATTCTCCATTTACCATTGATATGTCGCAATTTCCTACTGGCAATTATATTCTGCGCATTGGAAATCGTGTAGCAAAAATTGTGAAACGATAATTGCTATAAACAATAAACGAAAAAGGGGCGAAATTCGCCCCTTTTTTTTGCATTTTTTTGATTGCCGACCCGCTACTGACTCGGTTGTTGTTAGCAACAAACCGTTTTTTTCAGTATTGGTGCGGGTTTCGTGGGATTTTAGTTGCGAGAACGAGATTTTGGTTGCTCGTTTTCGATTTTTTAATATATTGATTTACTTTGTTTTTCATTTTCGATTTTTCGATTTTTTGCTGTTTAGTGAGCCGTTTCCAAGCCGTTTCAGTTCCTTAAAAACCCTGAAAACACTAACTATTTGCGATATTGCGTTTTCGGGTGTGGTAAGGTTTAACTTTTTTTCTTTTTCTTGGATTCCAACAAGGCGATTTTTTCTTTCAAAATCAAAATCAATTGCGATTCCAAAAAATCGTCCGTTTTTTTGATTATCTTTTCTAATGCTTCAATCTTGACACCTTTTTGTTGCATCAACTCCTTTAACGCTTCAAGATATACAGCGTATGATTTTGCTTGAATATCGAACAAATCGGCTTTTTCTTGTGTCATATGTTTATTTTTCTCCCAATAGTCTTTTGAGCCTGCTTTCAAATATTCATTCAAACCCTCTTTTCTTAATATGTCTAAACTCTCTTCGCTTTTTTGCTCCATATTTCTCACTTGCTGTGGTAGGCTTTGGGTATCTGATAACAGCCAATCTATCGGAAATTGAGGATATGCAGAGTTTATTTTTTGGGCTATTTCGCCCGAAATTTTTTTCGTTTTTCCTCGCTGAATATCAAATATTCGTTGATACTGTAAGCCTATATTTTTGGCAAATGTGGGGGCTTTAATGTCAAGTTCTGATAGGATTATTCCTAATTTATTTTTTGATTTCATATTGGAAAAAGTTTTGTTCTTCGGCGTGTTTGTGTGTTTTTACGAAAATAATGCTTTTTTGTTTCTGTTTTAATTTATTGATGTTGTTCTTATTGCAAAAATAATACAAAATAAATTTGCATATATCGGAAAAAGTTTATATCTTTGCAGTCTCTATTACAAAGATACAAAAAAGATATGACACTAAAAAATTTTTAATTATGGAAATGACTAAACCACCAATCAATCCAAAACTGCGTTACAACCGGCAGGCAGTTTCGAGAGCGTTAAACGTGAACGTGAACACGGTAGATAGATGGCGAGATAAGGGCTATCTAACAGCACAAAAAGAGGAAAACAGACAAGTTACCTATTTGGGTGCTGAAATCCTTAAAATGTGGGAACTTAGACTGATTTAATTATGAAAAACAGCGGAATTTACAACGAAGAATTTTTGGAACGGTGCGAACATTTGAGCAAGCACGAAGGCACACAAGAAGACCGAAAAACAATGGCAAACATTCTGTATTTTGACGACAAAATAAGCAAACATATGTTGAAACAGTTATCCAAAAAAGTACCCGACCGGATGATTGTCGAATCTTACGCTTATATGGGTATCGCAAATTATCAAATACAGAGGGCAACCGATTTGATGAACGAACTGCGAGAAGAGCGAGAAAATAGCGAAACGGACGAAACGCCGGACGAAAAACCGTGTTGCAATCATACACGCATTTTGATAATTACGCTTGTCGGCATTTGGGCGACAACATTTGCGTTTATCCTTTGGTTTACGCTCTCAAATTAACAACTTATGGAACGACTGACTTTAAACGGCTATTTCAATACCTACATCGCCCCGAAAAAAATAATGTGTTACAGGATTTTCCGAGAAGAACACAAAATTCATTTGTCAGACCCGGAGTTTAAAGAAAAATTTGGCGAATACAGACAACGATACAAACTTACAGAAGACCAAATCAAACTTCTAAATGAAGAATTTGGAGTATAAATTTGGGCAACACTCGCCGGGACTGTATTATTCAAACTCGGTTGTTCCCGGCGAGAATGTTGCTCAAAACAAAACAATCAATATATGAAAACAACACCAAAAACAATCAATTACAAAGGTTATTCAATTCCAACCGGGAAAACGGTTAATGATGTAGCCGAACGCCGAAAAATCATAACAAATTTTTACAAAAATTGGTTTGGTGAAAACCAAGAAAGAAAGGTATTGAACAGCCATATCAAAGATTACATCTATGTAAATATGCTGTCTTTGCAGGAAACAAGGCATTGGGCAGGCTATTCGTACCAATCCACATTGACCGTTCTAAATCTTACGCACATACTGCGAAATGCCGTAAGAACAAGCAAACGAAAGGACGAAAAGCCAAAGCCGGACAACAAAAACCAAAAAAAGTTTGAAAGAGTTATCACAATGGAATGTATCGTGCCGGAAATACGCCCGTATGTAAATATCGCAAAACTTACCGTTGGCGTTTACAAAACAAGTCAAAACAAAATTCAGTATTGCCTTACAGCAAAATAACAAAATGCTTGTGAACTGCGGTCAGAAAACCAGCCCGTTCACAAGCATTTTATTGCTTTCGCACTACAAAGATACAAAAAAAAACCGAAACAACCAAATACTATGAAAAGAGAGCCATTAAAGCGATACAAACTTGCAAAGTATCCCCAAGACGAAAAAGAGCGGTCGCTCCTTATGCAAATCGAAATCAACAGCGAAAACAACGTAGAAATTTTATGTTCGTTTCGTATGACTTTGGCAAAAGGTATCGGACAAAAAAGTTATGAGCCAGCGCTCACAAACGCAGTCGAAGAATTAAAAAAATACGACCTATTCAAAAAAGTTGTGTTTTTTATAGGCGAAAGCGGGTGGCAACGCTTTGACTGTATAACCGAAAACGGCGAATCAATTAACGATATTTTGGTCAGCCCGGAAATGATTGCACAGTATGACCCATTGTATAACGCATTGACAAAATTATCAAGTTGTATCACAAAAACACCTGAATGAACGCTATGAATAGAAAATATCCAAAGCCCGAGCCAATGAGCCTATCAAGGTATTTCGATACATATTTGAAAGGCATAATGAGCCAAAAAACATTCTACAGGGAATTTCTTAACGTGATGGATTGCCCCGATTTTAGACAAGGATTTGGCACATACCGGTTTCGGAAATTAACAGAAAAACAAATCGAAATACTAAATAAAAAATTTCTCAATTAAAATTTGTGGCACGGGGTCGGTGCAGTAGGTTTGCACGCCCGTGCCTCTTTTTTTCTGCCCCACAATAGAAAAAACAATGAAAACAAACTTTTACAAAGAATTTTGCAAGGAGTTAAAAATAACACCACAAAACAACAAAATCAAACTTGAATCCCGGAGCGTTGCAACCGACACTTGGAGCAAATCCGATTGGGATATTTTCACAGAGGATAAACACAGCAACGTGGATATTTTGGTCTATACGCTTGACAAACGAATAATACCAATCAAACACCCCAAAGCCAATCCGGAAAAAGATTTGGTCTATAACAACCGGGACACGGAACTAAAAGTTAAACGCTTTGCCGTTCCGCAAGAACGCCCCGACCCGAAAACGGGCGAAATACGAATTGCAAAATACGATTTTCCGAAAGGTGCAAAATCATTTCCGTTTTTTCCGCCAATGCTTTGCGACAAGTACGCAAAAGGCGAACGCATCGAAACGCTTGTACTTACAGAGGGTTACAAAAAGGCTTGGTACGGTGCTTTATTCGGTTTACCTGTGGTAGGTCTTGGCTCAATTACTTCGTATAAAGACCGGGACACGCAAGAGATGTACACCGATATTATTTCGCTGATAAAAAAATGCAAGGTTAAAAACGTGATTGTGCTTTACGATGGCGACTGTTTCAGCATCTCGCCAAAGGCATTGGATAAAGAACAGGACTTGCACAAACGCCCAAGCGATTTTTTCAATTCGTGTTGTGCCGTCCGGGAACTGTTAAAGTTCAAGGACAATCCGCCCGATGTGTATTTTGGACACGTAAACAGCGAAAGCGTGGGCGGACACCCCAAGGGATTAGACGATATTTTTATTGCCAAATCCGGGCAGGAAAACGAACTTGTGGACGACCTTTTGACACTATCAAAACCCGGTGCATATTTCAAGCGAATAAACATAACCAATTCGACAAGTAAAATGGCGAATTTGTTTAACTTGAAATTTGACACATTTTATCAATTCCACGCTGATATAATCGGAAATAAAACATTTGTATATCGTGGCACGACTTACAAATATGACGAAGAAAAAAAGGATTTAATCATTATCACGCCAGCAAATGCAAAAAATTATTTCCGGGTTGGCGATACTTATTTCGAGTTTGTGGATGTGCCAAGCGTTCACGGCAAACTTGAAAGACAATTCCACGCCCGAAAAGTCGGGACAATCAGACAAGACCACGGCGATAAGTTTTTGCGACACATACAAGTTTACAAAGCATTTTGCAATGTGCCGGCACACGAAAACTATTCGCCAGTTATAGACAACTGTTTTAACTTGTACCACAAAATGGCATACGAACCGGAACAAGGCGAATGCCCGGCATCATTGGAATTTATGGGGCATATCTTTGGCGAACAGTTAGAACTTGGTTTGGATTATATCCAATTACTCTATCAAAATCCAACGCAAATTTTGCCCATTTTTTGTATGGTATCCAAAGAAAACGGCACGGGAAAATCTACGTTTATCAAGTGGATAAAGCACATTTTTGGACAGAATGCCACGGTTATAGGAAATAATGCGTTTAGCAATGATTTTAACGCCTCGTGGGCAACAAAGGTTGCTATTATGTGTGAAGAGTTTTTTATTGACAAAAAACAGTCCGTAGAGCGATTAAAATCGTTATCGACAGCCAACAAGATACCGTTAGAATTTAAGGGCAAAGATGCCCAAGAAGTCGATTTTATCGGCAAATTTATTTTAGCAAGCAACGAGGAAGAAAAATTTATTATTGCCGGCGATAATGACATACGTTATTGGGTGCGAAAAATCCCACTCCCTGCGGTCGATAACGTGAATATGGAAAAACAACTTATTGACGAAGTCCCAGCGTTTTTGCACTACTTGAATAACCGGAAAATGTCCACGCAAAAAGAATCCCGAATGTGGTTTCATCCGAATTTATTAGTTACGGAAGCACTTAAAAAACTCCGAGAGGCAAACCGTCCAAGAGTTGAAAAAATAATTGTGCAAAGGATTAAAGAACTGTTTATCGAAACAAACGAAAAGCAATTGCTTTTATCAATGCGATATGTCAAAGATACAATTTTGCAGAACCCAAAAGAGGACGAACACTATGTGCGTAAAATTTTGAGCGAAAATTTAGATATCCATCAATTCAAAAACGAGAAACACAAAATTATTTCAACACGTTTTTCAGAGCCTTATTTTTGCATTGAGGGCAAATTTAAGCCACAAAAACGAATTGGCAGACCTTACGTTTTTGAGCGTGATAACTTCATAACACCGGAAGACTTGCAAAAGTATGAATTTGAAACACCGGAACAAACACCGGAAACAAGTTTTGAAAATTCTTACACTCAATCCGGAGCGTTTGACTAATTCAGAAAAAAGTTGTATCTTTGTGGTGCAAAATCTTTGTAAAACATTCGGGCAGATTGTTTATTGCCTCCGGAGTTTCCGGAGGCATTTTTTTTTAATCGATTGAAAAATCCATACAAACGCATATAATCCATATTTTGGTTTTTCTTATTTTCAAACTGAAAAATGGTGTTACAAGTGTTACAAGTTGGCTAATAAATTGATTGCAAGAGCGTTTTGCGTAACACTTAGGTGTTACAAAGGTGTTACAAGTGTTACAAATGTCCAAAAGTGTAACATCAAATGTAACAGTAGGTATTACACGCAAATTTCTGAAAGTCAATATTAAATTGCAGTTGTAACAGTGTAACACCTTTTTTTGGGTTTGAAAAATTTAGCGTTTTTTTCGTTTTTTGGTGTGGTAGGCTTTTTTTGGGAAATTGAAAAAATCGATTTTTTTTTGTTTGGGAATTTTTAGGAACTTTTGGGATTTTTTGCGTAAATTTAGATATTTTGCGGACTGTGCTTTTTTTTCGGTTGTATCTTTGCACCGTGAATAGTTAAAATTCGATAAGGAAACACAGTATTAACCTAAAAAACAAAAAAAAAATGAAGTCAAAACAATTTACACTCAAAATGAACGAAGACGCCATCGCAGAACTTGACCGCTTGCATAGTGAAAGTGGAAACAGTAACAAAGGCGTAACGCTTGCGGATATTATCCTAAAATCTGCACAGTCTGCGGAAGAAACGGAAAACATCGAGGATTTGCCAAAGGAAACACCGAAAAACACATCGGTACAAGGTGCAATTCAAACGGAAAATGAAAAACTTTCGGAAACAGTCCGGTTACTTTCCGAACAGGTGCAAGCGCTTTCTGCGAAAAATACCGCCATTTCAGAGCCGAACCAAACCGCTTTGGAAGTTACGGACGAAACACCGGAAAACGAGGCGGAAAATCAAAGTATTTCCGCAGACTTGCAAGAACTTTCTGCAATCTTGCAGGACACAGCAAGCAAAACGGAATCGGAAGACTTTCAAGAACTTTCCGATACTTTCCAAAAACTTTCCGTTGCAATGGAAGAAATTTGGCAAGAAGTGCCGGATTTGGAAATGGATTTATCAATTTTGGATAAGTGTGCGGAAATCCGTGAAATTTGTCTTAATACGAACATTGAAGAATGTATTGAAAAAGTCCAACCGCTTGCCATCGAAATTCAAAGGCTGATAAAATTGCGCTTGGTTGTTAAAGCCGTTGCCGAAAAAAATGATATGACGGTTAACGAAGTCCATTGGCATTTGCTATCAATGTTTGCCCGAAAAGCGTATTATTACGATTTGGACGAATTGAGCGGAAGCCAAGAAACCGAAATTAACGATAAGGTCGGAATTTAACAAGTTTTTTAACTTGTGTAAGTAAGTTATCACAAAGGCACAGAAAAGTTACAGTAAAGCCGAGTAAAACCCCAATAAACACAAGGGTTTTGAAAACGAGGCTTTATTGTAACTTTTTCATATCTTTGCCGAAAAAAGCCTAAAAAAAAGACTGATTTTAACGAAACTTTCCACATGTTAACATCGGTTAACCACGTGTAAACACCCAAGCAAAAAGAACGCTGCCAAAACTTTACAATAAAGCCACAGAGTAACAAGATGTTAACCGATTGTTAACCGAATAAAACATATAACTTTACAACTATAAGCCAATGAAACCAAAAGCAAGCATATTTTTAGATTGCGAATGGGATTACAAACGAAAAGTTTTCATTTTCGGTTGTTGCTTTGACGAAAAAACCGTGTTTCAGTTGCACGGAAAATTTTTGAACCGGGAGAACATAGAAAAATTTTTGTCCGGGATTGAAACAATCTATTTTTTCGGTCCGGATATCTCGGTAATCGAAAAAAACTTTGATATGAATTTACGCCAAAATTTTCAGTGTGTGAATTTGCTAACAATGATACAACATTTTGCACCACGTTTGCACAGTTACAAATTACACCATATCGAAAAATCGGCAGGGATTAACCGGAAAATTACACAGTACAAAGATAACATTTGGTTTTTGATGGACGATTGGAAAAGTCGAAATCCCAAGAAAAAACACCGTTGTTTGGAATATAACGCCGAAGATGTGCGAAATTTGTATCTGATTAAAAACTGGTTTTTCAAGAAATACAAGGTTAAAAAGTCCGACATTCCGAATTTTTGCCTAAAAACCTCGTGAGTTTGCTTTGATTTTCTCGTTTGCCTCGTGAATATCTTTTGGCGTGTAAGTGTCCGTTATTGCTATATTGTAGTGCCTTGCTTGGTTACGAATAGAAATGGAATCAACGCCGGAATAAAATAAATTTGTAATCCCGGTATCTTTGAGGGAATAAAATTGATATTCCTTTGGCAGTTTCAACGCCTTTTTCATTTTGTTCCAACGGTCTGTGAACTGTTTAGAAGCACGATATTTTTTGCCCGGCTTCAATTCGTCCGAAAACAAATAATGACTGCCCGGGAACTGGTCGGTTTTCAATTCCAAAAACAAATCTTTCAAATCGTCCGAAATCGTAACGGTTTCGTCCTTTCGATTCTTTGAAATTTCGCCCGGCACTAAAATAGTAGATTTTTCAAAATTGATACGTTCGATTTTCAACATCGACATTTCTTTGGGTCGAATAAAGCACGTATGCAGAACATAACAGGCTAAAAGCATATGCACATCGTTTTTTCTGAAATAATCGCCGATTTTGGCTAAATCGTCCGAAGATATAACCGTTCGGTTTTTCTTCGTTCCTGCACGTCTAAAAGCCGAAATTCCGTCAGTTGGTTTGCTTTTGATATACTGCTTTTCAACAAGCCAAGTCGAAACCAACCGCAGAAATGCAAAATAATTGTTCCGGGTACGGGCAGAATTTTTGCGGTCAATAAAAATATAATCCAAAAACTTGTTTACAAAAGACTGGTCAAACTGATAAATATATTTGATTTTGCCTTTTTCTTCGTTGTATGTTTCAATAATTCGCAAATATGAGATATAAGCCCGGTAACTGTCTGGGCGAATAATATCGCTGTCTAATTGCCGGGATAAATGACGGCGGTACGCTTCAAGAACTTCGGAAAACTCACGATAAGCATTTGAATTATCGGATTCAATCCACGGATTCCAACCCTCAATAAGTTTTGTATTCAAACGCTTAATATACTCGTTTGCGTATATTCGCCGGGTTGATACCGGCTTAATGTGATTAAGTTTGTACGTTTTTTTTCGCAATTTGCCCAAAACGGGGTCGAAAGCGTAAAACGAAATGCACCAAGATACTTTTCCGGTTACTAACCGGGGCGGTTTGTACGCACGTAACGCGTTACTCTGATAATCTTTTGGAATGGACATTTTTTTTTCTGGCGACTCCTGGAGGGAATCGCCAAAAAAATCAATGTTATTATTTGCCGTAGATACTGGAAAATCTATACATTCAGCGATTTTCTTTTCAGTGAGCCGAAACTGAGCCGGCTTTTTTGAAAAATCACCGCTTTTGTTAGTGTTTTCAAGCCTTTTGGCGGTTTTAGTTGCGAGAACGAGATTTGAACTCGTGACCTCCGGGTTATGAATCCGACGCTCTAACCAACTGAGCTACCTCGCAATTTTAGGTTGCAAAGTTACGATTTTTTTTTGAATTTGCCAAATTTTTACTAAATTTTCACGAATTTTTGTGTAAAAATCTGATCTTCTGCAAAAATTCTCAATATATAAACGCCTGTCGGAAGACTACTTACATCAATACCTTGCTTGTTTTGAACAATTGGCAAATGGCGAACTATTCGACCTTGCAAATCCAGAATTTGACCTCGCATGCGATAGTCTTTTTCAAATTCAACAAATAACCAATCCTGAACAGGGTTTGGGTGTATCCGTAGAGACGCAATGCATTGCGTCTCTACGGGGGGACGATTGATATTTGTTGACGGCGGAAATCCCGAAATCCCGAAAAAAATCGTTAATCCGCCACGATGATTTCCAACAACCATATC
>Ga0136643_10016875_pt1 | contig 10987 bp, 7 predicted proteins | sample TergutLab28metaG_FD_96883 | JGI IMG/M metagenome (GOLD analysis project Ga0136643, IMG submission 96883) | Labiotermes labralis P1 segment gut microbial communities from Petit-Saut dam, French Guiana - Lab288 P1 (version 3) (version 3) | ecosystem: Host-associated > Arthropoda: Insects >... | reverse complement strand
CAGCCTACCCACACCTAACCTCCAACCTACAGCAAACCAAGAACAAAACGACAAATGTGGTAATCAACATTACAGTCGCGAGCTCCTGATGATGGGCATAGTAATATCCGAAGCATGATGAGCCTATAAGAAGTACAATAAAATAATAAGTAGCATCTAGTTAGTTCTTATTCTACAGTTATCAAGATTCTGAAAAGGTTTGTATGCAAATTGCAATTGAAATATTGCAGTAAATATTGCTGAAACATCAAACCAGTGTTGTCTGGTGTATGGACTCCACTTTTACTTGTGCACTTGTACTTCTGCTTAAGAATGACATGTTTTTAAACAGTCTGTTCGTTAGTCAGATATTGGTAAATGGAAGATACTTTCTCCACAAGAAATAATGTAGTGTGATGGAACTCGATTCTTGTTACATTGATCACTAGCTATTCTACATAAATTATAAAAAATGCCGCGTAACTATTATTTTAAATAGAATAAAATCAAAATAGTAATCTATTTTCAGTTTTTAAAATAAAAGTCCCCCGAAGCAATGACGATGAACAGTGACGGAACAAAACGTTTTGTCGCCAAAGCATGAATATGAGTCAGGTGAATGTAAAGAAGTGGAAGTAAGTAAAGCTGAGAGTCAATGGGAGTGCTAGGGGAGCACGGATAGCTGGTTAGGGGAAGACGGAGAAAGCAAGTAACGGGAAAGTGACAGCTGATGCAACAGGGATAGGAATTATGGACAGAAGAGTGGAAAGCATTTGAAGATGAGAAGCAAAGAAAGATAGGTGACAGAATCCAAAGCAAATCGACAAGAGAAACTTAGAGACGAAGGTTTACTGGTCCTTCATTTTATATATATATATATATATATAAGGCATTTTTACACTTGGCTTGCTTATTCCTCTGTATGGAAGATGGAAGAAACGGGTTCATCCGAAACGTCTGGAAGCTTATACCGAGCTACGCGATGTCATGAACCATAAGACGATAATCTTCGTAGTCGCCACCATGCGAACTCGAGAGTTCGTTTGTTGTCGTCGTTTGGAACTATCATTGTAAAGCTGTCTTCACATCACAAGCAATTGTTGAAATTAAGATGTGGGTATCAAAGGTAAACACTGACATGGACACATGCACGTGAACAAATGCACACAGATCCTCATTTCACCAAAAAACTTTAAAAAACCAAGATACTGTGGAAAGCATCTTTTGTTTACCCATGCTTTGTTATCTTACAGTTTGTAATATTTAGCAAATTAAACTTGTGAAAACACAATGGGTTTGTTTATTAGGATTTTGTACATAACAAACTAAAAACGTGCAATATCTTCAAAATATTTTTTCGTCACGTAAATTTTGCAGTATTTAGAAAATCTTTCCTGAAACAGTAAATGAAAATTTTGTAACCCTACAAGAGTAGAAAATTGCCAATTTGCTTAAAGTTGACGTCACTATGTTTGAAATATAGTCACTAAGAATATAATGAAAATGAAGATAATTGTCACAACCACAAATTATACCATTATATTGTTGGGATAAGAAGTGTGGAATTACTGGTGATAACCAAAAAATTTATTTGATGATACATGAAATGTGAATTTCTCATTATTGTCACGTGGTCAATAATGAAAAATCACATGTCACAGTCACTTGTTTGGAGTTCAGGTCATGTGCACTGAGTGCCACTACACCACACACGCCGAGAGACCCTTCGTACTTAAAATACGTTGCACCAGGTCTCGGCCTAATAATGACACGTATTTGTGATTCATCTGTTTGGGTTATGTAAAATTTGATGTATTTTAAGATAAATACTGAAAAATCTCATTAGTAAAAGTCGTTTGTTTTATTGTTACATTCATTACTTTGTTTCATAAGAGTTAAAGAATAACAAATGGCAAGTGTCACAGTCGTGCTCCAAAACGCTTACGTCAGAGGCAAGCCAACTGCACACATCTTGGCCGCCATTACAGTGACAACTTCCACGATGCGCTTATTTATTTGTTACGCCTTTTTTGCGAGCCTTACTTCATATTCCACAGTGCACAATATATATTTATTCCAATACACTAGTGATATGATGAGGGTAGGAATTAACAGATCGTTACGGCACTCTTCCTTTTGTCGTCACATGCATTTTCCACTGGCAAAATGCAGGGGGGGAGTGCCATGCCCAAACATGCACATGCAACATGCTATGATGACAGTATCTTCACAACTTCAGTCGTCATATTTAATAGGAGACCTGTCATCAAGGAACCAACATATAAAACTTAGTTTCAAAATATCGTGAATCTGTTTAAATTTTACATTACACTATTGTTCAAAACTGGAACTGAGTACATAACGGTGAAATTGGCATTTACATACCGTGAATACAGTAGCCAATATGTAATTAATATACAAATGTATATTGACATCTAGGTTTTTAATATAATTATTATGTAAACTTATATTCTTTTAGTGATTTTTTAACGGTGTCATCAGCATTGTGCTTTGTACTCCAGTCTACTGCCTAACCGATGAATCAACACCCCATAAATCATACCAAGGTCCATACATGTTTCCTGTAATCTCTGACACTTGATCGAATCTCGATCCACGCTCGGGTTTCTTCAGTCGATATTGTAGAGTACGTCCATAGTACAAGAGTCCATCAGCAGGAGTCGGCATTTCCACTCTGTTTTTCCTTACATGTGCCTTCACCAGCCTAGTGCGCGGTAATAGCATTCCGTTCTCTGTTGATATTCTACTGGCTTCCCTCATAATCTTCTGTCTTCTAGTCAAACTGATCTTAGCTTTCATGTGGTCATCAACCACAATACACGATTCACTGTCACCATTCTCAGGGTCAGTTGTTTCCTCTTCATCATCTACATCACCTTCCTCCTCAGAGGAAAAGTAAAGCTGTCGGCCCGATCTTGGTATTATCAAGCCATCGTCATCTTTGATATCGGTGTTATTTTTGGGTGGTGGCTTGTTTGGTGGTGGTGGTGGTGGAGAAGTATTCTTTCTCTCAACGTAATCCGTATCTGTGGGAATGCCACAATTCTGAGGTGACTTGATACTCTTCCTCTCCATTGGTTTCGGAGGCGTATCAGCGCTTCCATTTAAAATACCATTTTCGTCTTTCAAGGGAACAAGTTTCGTTCTCATGAGTGGTGTTGGAGACTTGTCATTTGAAGGTATATTGGTTTCCAGAGTCTGAGAAGTGTTCGTACCCGTCGATTTTTTCTTTACTGTAGTTGGAGTTGATACGGTTGTTTCACCTTCCTGCTGCACTGCGACGCAGACGTCAACAAGAGAGCGATGTTGCCACAGTGACATTCCTTCAAGGATCCCATCATCATCTCTGGTGAACCTTCTGAATTTCCACAGAGATTTGCTCCTCTTCAAAGTGGCGCCGCTTCCTGATCCGTTGCTAACAGAACTCTTCTTTACTGGAGACGTTATAATTTCTAGCGACTTTACCTGTGCGTGTGAGGGTCGCTTGACATCGGCTGGGAGAGTATTTGTTGCCTGATATTTGTCTCCGTTGCGATGTCCCAATGTTGCCAAGTGTCCAACACTGGAGGACTGGCGCAGAGCAAGAGGACGTTGAGCGTCTGCTGAGGCATTTGCTTGCTTAGTGTTTGGGAGGCTGTTTATGTGCTGACTGTTCACGTCGTCCCAGAGGTCGAGTGCTGACTTGTACAGAAGCCAGCCTCTGACAGAAGAAAGTAACTGCTTTTTCCTTTTCTGTACTATATTCGTGGGTGTGGCGGAATCTTCTAGTTCTTGTGTTTCATTGCTGGGCATCGCTGCTTTGCGGTCTGTAGGCTTTCTGCTTATAAATTTCGGGGAGAAAAACAAAGTTCTATTACTTCTAGTTTAGTACAAAAGCGATTTAAAAAGTAGTTTAAGGTACCTAACACGGGATAATAGTAACTCTTAGTCATTGGTAAGCAAAACGCTACATGTTTAAAAAATTAAAAGCAAACAGCCTCTTCTCGTGAACACAGTAAGTTTTGCTTTTTTTACAACACTCTCATACACGTGTTGACAACTGCAAAGTCATTTGTCAACAATAATTGAACAAAAAATAGACTTAAGTTACTAGAACCGACTAGACAAACTACCTTGTTGTTTTGACGTTTTGCTTACCGTGCATCTCAGTATATTTTATCTCAGTAATTAACCAACTTGGTGCACAAATTTTAGTATCACAATAAGTTTATTTCATGCCTCTACATGTTTCGAGCACATGTGCTTATCATCAGGAGGTCAAAATTGCATTACACAGCCTCTGGTATCATCACACCTATAGGTGTGTAATGCAATTTTGACCCCCTGATGATAAGCACATTTGCTCGAAACATTTAGAGGCATGAAATAAACTTATTGTAAAACAAAAAAATTTGTGCGTCAAGTTGGTTAATTACTGAGATAACAAAAGTACTCTGTTGTGTTTATAGCACTCATAATCACGTGACTAAATAAATGCGACTGAAGAGGGCGTTAATCATTGAATACCATACTTTCAGGAATTTGTATTCAAAATTGAAATGTTTTCTAGAAGGTACACTGTGAAGTATCTAGTACAATTAGTCGCATAATGTTGCCCAAAAACTAAAGATAAACAGTTTATTTACTGCCTGCGTTTAGTAAGACTGAAAATTACATTCCATAACTTCTGTTTCAATCACTGTGTACTATCCAATCGCTTGTAAAAATAGCACTATATTTTCCTTCTTAATGTGAAAATTCGCAATCGTCCTCCACGAAATCCTGCAATTTTCTAAATAATAAAATAATCTTTGACGTAATATGTTTTCTTTTGGGTAATTCCCCGGCGTCTGAGTTCTAATAGCCGACGTTTCGGAACCCTCTATCAGTTCCATCTACATAGGCAGGTGGATGAAGTATGAAACCATATTACATATAGAACACGACGAAAGCTTAAAATCAAGAATAATTTTTGATGCCTTACAGTTGCCACTGCTTAAGCGTCATGTTACCCTACTGGCCTGTTAGAGCAGACTGTATGCTGTAGATGCACTAAATATGCCGTGTGGCAGGGCGATACCAGGAATTTGGGCAACGCTTGAAATTGAAGAAGTAAATGGCTATTTTTGTTTCACTAATAAATTTCTTGAAATAAGGCGTCCTTCTTGTGCAGAGAGAAAATTTGTATTTTGTGGCTACCTACAAGTTTTATTTAAAAGCTTCTCTTTCTGGCATTTACGTAAATCAATGAGAATCGAGATGTGCTAATTCATTAAAATTACTGAATTTAAAATAAGGCATTACAGAAATATGTACGGAGTGACAGATACGTTACGAAGGTGAATTGCGTCGCATATCTTCAGTACCGAACACAGGATTCAAAAATATAAAAGTGTATTCACAACAAAAATTAAAAAGTGACCCTTCAGAATAATTTAAATGACTCAAATGTGAAACGTAATTTTTCCATAGCAGAAGCACCTTGAAGATGTAGTAGCCCTGAAATAACGTGGATTTGGGCCGCGTTTAAAACTTTTCGAAAAAAAGTGTCATATCCAACCATCTTCTGTGTAGAAGAGATGTAGGCAAGATATTCTTCCGTAACGCCAGGAACCCAGTCCACTTGCACACGATTTGGACACCCAAAACCAGGACGAACATTAACAGTGTTAGCCGTGGCAGTACACAATCACTAACAGTAGCGATATGTACGGTACAAACGGTTCAGACACCAGTCTTGCGTAATATACGCCTTATATCAATTAAAGTTAATCAGGCTTCGTAAAGGTAACGTGCTTACAACATACGTGCTGTGTGTCAGTTTGAATCTGGCTCAGCCACATAACTTAAAGGGCGTACATGCTTACAAGTCCATTTAGGTCCTACAGTCAAGCAATCTTACTGAACCAAAATGCAAAACAGACGATATACGTATAATGTGACACTGGAGCGCTTTCTTGTAATCGTGGTTGCAGTGTAAACGTAATACGTATTACATATTCTGTGTGTGTGTTTATTTTTGTTTGTAGTCTTATTTATCCAGCAGGCAAAACGCATGCACCGTGTTATATTGTCGTTTTTTACCTCTTCTTCTCTACAATAATTTTCTGGACAAAAAAGTTGTTGAACGCAAAATGTGTGTTTTGATTTTCTCTACAAATTTGTTCGAAACATTTCTCATTCTATGAAGAAGATAGCAAGACATTGCCATAAATGTACGCATGTGTTCACGTAAAGTACCAGTTATTATTGTCAGATTTTAATGAAATTTGAATTTTTTTAGACAGATCTTCGAAAAATAAGCAAAGGTACAATTTCATGAAAATCCGTCCAGTGGGGTTTGCGCTGTTGCAAGCGGACGGACAGATAGACGGACATGGCGTTGCTATAGTCGCTTTCGCAATTTTGCGAACGCGTAAAAAAATTACAATGCCATGGTTCTTACTTACCGACTTTCATTCAAACTGATCCAGTGGCTCGTGCACTGTTACTACCGGATGGTCCGGCAGACATGGCGCTTTCTGAAACGCCGCACAGTATAAAGTACGGTATTACCTGGTGCTGTCATCATCAGAGTAGTCCACTTCTGGCGCTGGGGGCGGGTCGTTGCTGAAGCCACTGTCATTGCTACTGTGCAGGCTAGCGTTGCCAATACCACTGCCAATGGCTCCAGGCGGCCTCTTCACGTTTCCCAGCAGTGGGAGGGGTGGCATCGGAGGCGGATGTATCAGACGTCTTTCTGCAACCCCTCGTGCGACGGCAAGGGTTGACGACGTCGGAACTTTCGGTGTGGGAACTGGTGCAGGAAGCGTTGGTGGGGGGCCAACACTGCTAGCAGAAATTGCTGGTCCACGACGTATCTAGTGACAGACGAGAATGAACAACAATATCCTGTAAGTGAAGGTCGCTGCGTACAGCGAGATTTTGGGTTACCACAGCGGCGTTTTAGGTCTTCTAAGATGTTACGCCTTTCGACTGATAACGACGTCAAACATTTCTATGCAGGACTGCTTGACCCTAACCTTGCAGGCACTATGATTCTTCGAAATGTCGGTAAATATTTACCGGCTGACAAGGCGTCTCTATATGTTGCTTTGTCTTTGTGAATTGCCCCTTTCGTATTAAACATCATTATTTTGAAATATATAACTTTGGAATTTGATGTTCAAAATACACACATTCGTCTGTAGGTCATTTAATGAAACCTACGAAGTTAATGTTACTTCTCTGTAGCGTTATCTGTGTGTCTAATCCGGCTATTGAACTTCTTCTTCTTCAGTAAAAGAAGCCTCTTCACAGCATTGAACCTTTGGTACTGCTGTTAAACATATTAGTCATCGAAAGCCGACTTTTGTACACTGTGACAAGCAATTCTGCCCTTTTCTTTTTGAAACCCGACATTTTATGAAAACATCCGTAAGAATGCGCCGCCATAACTTAGTCTCAGCCAAATCTGTCCAATGTACCCCTCACATTACTTACACTAAATAGTTTTACTGTTACTATACTATCAGTCTTGCGTATTCTAAGCCGTCTCTTTCCTACTGGTCTCTCTACGGAAATTTTGAACGCATTTTTCAAACTTATCATGAGCTTTTTGTGTCTCTTGTTTGTGTCATCCCAATATCACTCGATAAGATTAACAAATTATAAGCTGAGACCAACGAAATGATAGTCCCAGAAACATGAGGTGGTCAGTAACATTCAAAGGAGACAGTCAGACGGTAAAACTAACTGCGATATTTGTATGAAAATGTGCCACCAACTTAACGCGCCGCGCATATTTCTGAATAAATACTTTAAAACTTGTAATTGAAATTCTGTTGGGTTAGTAGGAAGAAAGTCGGGAACGTTGTGATGCCTGTGCGAAGCCGTAAAGAACAGGGACATATTCTATGTCTATGTCACTGATGGAAACACAGCGTCTGCGGTATTCTGACACGCCCCAACATAATCTTTGCCCACAGGACATAGGTCTGTTCCTTGCATATAACATCAGAACATTACAAGTCCTCAATCGGGGGGGAAGTCATTATACTTTGTACACGTCGATAATATTGCTGCATTCGTGTTCACCATTTATTGTACTGCAGAGCAATATGAACTTACCAAAACGCAAACCAGTTTACGGTCAAGTATTATAGCCTGTTCCTTGCACTGCACAAAATATTTAATCCGTAATACTACACATTTTGTTCTTTCGTTAGAGGTACACTAATTATTTTTTTGTATCCGCAGTTTTGAAATAAAGACTATGGAGATTATTGTCTTTGGAATAATTTATAACAAATGTAACACATAGTAGTGCTTTAATTTTTTAGATGAATACCAATGACGTACGTATTCCTACTAGGTAATAACGTTAAAAAATAATAAATCAGATAATAATATATCTGAATTAAAATGAATTATTTACGTCATTTTAACAGAATGGTTAGGTATTAGACATAAGAATAGAGTCCATTACGTTTGAAATTTCTCTTTATATGTGGATACAAAGCGCAGAGTTTCGAATGTCAACATGCGAACCGAGAGTAGGTTTCATGGTACAGCATTCCTTTGTGGTTTCTGTTATTACCTGTTTGAGGAACGCCAGATACTGCAAGCAAAGATTTTTCATTCACTTTTTATCTTCAAAGAGAGAATATTAAAAATGGCTTCGCAATTAATTTTCAACAGTCTTTCTACGAGTATTATCCGAAAGGCTTGCGAATAAACGAGGACTGTGTGGCAGGAGGCGCCATCTACTGTTGTGAGTAAATGGAAGTAAAAACCAACAAACAGTCGTTCAGCTCCTTCTAGAGAGATCCAAAGCCTACAAACTGCCTCTCTTCAAATTGCTACAGCTATTTTTGGAAGGGGATAGGAATTTTGAAAACTTTTATCAAGAAAGACTCCTGGGGTATCCAGATAAGCCTGTGCCTCAACAAAATCTATTCACGTAAAATGAAACTGTAGGCAATGACCTAAATGAAATACATTACCTCCTCCTGTAACGAAACGTGCATTTTCCTTACAATTTAAAGCTTTGTTACAAAAAAACTGATTTTCATTTGTTACAGATTAATGACTGAGTTATCATTGTGAACGGCGGAATACCTAAATAGGAGAAAAACTAGTTATATATTACGTAGGTGCGTGTTTATGGATGATAATAAGAAATAATTAATTTCAAAATTTGAGTGCAGTTTAAATCAAATACATATAATACAAAAAAATATATTCCATTTGACGATAAAAGATTAGAATCTGATTTAGTAAAATTCCATGCATGTGCATCTTGTAATGCGTTAGATGCTGAGGTAGCTTCTCCTTTGAACTAAAACTTTTCTTTTTGTGGAGGCGGGGGGGGGCTTCTAAGGCTACACTTTGGGAATATATACAATTGCAGTTTATGGAGACGTAAAATATGTAGACAAGGCTAAAATATGAAAACACAATGTTATAGGAACTACTGTAACCACAAGACAGAAATACTGTGTCTCATTGTGTTCCTCGTTACGGTACCTGACGCAGTGAAATACATGCACATATCAGACTTTCTTATTGCGAATTGTAAGAATGTGTTATCATTTGAGGTTTTTGTAACATCGAATGAAGTATAACTGGGAAGGAACGAAACAATAGCTCATCATATTTTTGGGGATGACCAGGTTATTATAGAACAAGATAACGATTGTGCAGAGTGTGTGAAAAAATTGAGAGAAGAATATCAGACATGGAGCTTCAACGTAAATGATTTCGGAAAGGAGTACTTAAACGAAGGCACAAGAAATACAGAACATACAGATCGAGCATACAAAGCATATATTTTTTGGATGTTCACTATTAAAAAATATGAAAAAAAATAAAAAAGGGAAAGGATGAGAGTTGGATACGCTTTCAGTTGGAAAGAATATGTTTTTCTCTACTCTATCGAAAAATCTTTGTGCCTGTTTATAGAAGGATGTTTACCTCGTAAGCGTGTCCACATTCTACCAAGTTCTGGTTTTCCGACTAATTTCGCCACACGCTTCATATACTCCGCCTACTTCATAGATGTGCAGAAATTATAAAAGTCCTATTTATGTAGTTTTTTCCACTCTCCTTATGCCTCTTATCAGTCCTTACTGATCATGTATACAATACCCCTAGTCTCTATTTTCCTCTAGGTTTACGGAACCTTCTCACACGTACGCGTGATTTCAGGCTTCCGCCACGAAACAGTTGAGAACTGCGGTCTACTGGTTTATTACGCAGCGAGTAGTGATAATTTCTTACCGACGTTTTCGGACAACCTATGTGTCCCATCTTTTTTAGGGGTCGATAATCCATACATACATAAACACAGAATCAAGGCAGGCAATGTACGTATAGTGTATTATTGAGGCGCATTCGCGTAAACATTTTTACCTTGGATAAACAGTATTTAATATTCTGAGTATGTATCTGTAGCACTAGCTATCCAGCATGCAATGCGCATGCGACGTATTATACTTTCATCTGTAGTCTGTCCGCCCCTAACACACTCTTCCATGTTACCCCATAAACGGCTTGATTTTAGGGAAAAAGTTATTACACAGAAATGTGTGTTGATTCTCTGTACATCTTTTGTGTGAGGCATTCTTCGTTGATATATTGTCACAAAACGTACCAATTTATTCACGTAAAGTACCCGTTATTAATGAAACTCAACTACTCTTGACAAATTTTTGAAAAAAAAATAAGGAAATATCGAATTTCATGACAATCAATCCAGTGGGAGTTAAGTTTTTCCGTACGGATGGACGGACGGACAAATATGAAGAAGATAATAGTTACTTTACAATTTCGCGTGCGTACCTAAAAATGTTTACAATACAATAACGTTACTTACTTACTCCATGGTGCAGAGTCCTTCTTGAGCAGCTAACTGGTTTGAAGCTAGTCAAGAAATTCCCCACATTTCACGGAACCCGAAGGTTCATTACCGCACTCACAAGCGTCCGCCACCTGTCTCTATCCTGGGCCAGCCCAATCCAGTCCATAT
>Ga0136643_10016873_pt1 | contig 10987 bp, 5 predicted proteins | sample TergutLab28metaG_FD_96883 | JGI IMG/M metagenome (GOLD analysis project Ga0136643, IMG submission 96883) | Labiotermes labralis P1 segment gut microbial communities from Petit-Saut dam, French Guiana - Lab288 P1 (version 3) (version 3) | ecosystem: Host-associated > Arthropoda: Insects >... | reverse complement strand
TCTCCCTTTCAGATATTTGTAGGAGCCTCACCTTATGCCACATTATTTGAAGGTCTTCCTTTAGTTTATTCTTAACTGTGTGCTGCTCTCCTTCGGCGCTTGGGTGTTTATTAATCTGTGCTTTACCACAGTCAGTGTTTTCATTTTCTTTGTCTCTCTTCTGGTATTCTACACCATTTGCATCCGTTCTGTCGCCATTCACCTCGTTTGTGTAATCTTCTGTGGCTTCTCCTATTTCAAGTCTAATATTTTCTCTTATCTCGTCTATTGTTATTGTTGTTGTTGTTGTTGTTGTTATTATTATTATTATTATTATTATTATTATTATTAATGTTGTTGTTGTTGTTGTTGTTGTTGTTGTTTCACAATTTTAGACTCCTACAGATTTATATTCTCACGGTAATTTAAGTTCTGACCTATTTACCATATTAGTGATATCTGTACAAAGATACATCACACTATGAGTTTAACAATAAATATCAATATAGCATATCACAGTGCCAAAGTATGCATTGAAATTTACTGTAAAGTGATTACTGAAGAATTCAATGACAGTGTTATGTAAAAGATGAAACTGCTTGTCAAAGGAGGGACCACATACAGAACAGAGACACCACTACTGGCTGAAATCCGTCAAAACATTTCTCTTCTATATGACCATTATATTATAATTATATTTAAACATTTGACACCTGTATTTTTAACAGATATTTATACAACTACTTTGACAATTTCCACATCCTTGGAACTTTACCTGTATATGGATATATGGAAAATAAAGTGAATGAATGAATGAATGTAATTTCAGTGCAAACATCCTCTTAAACGAGTTCCTGATAAGAGACCCTATGCTACAACTCACTGGCATTCCCGGGGGGCCTTGGGGACCTCCTTCTCCATTTTGACCATCTTCTCCAGGTGGCCCTCTTGGTCCAGGATCACCCTTTGCTCCTACAAATATAAAATTGGTGACCTTATCCCTGATGCCATTGAATTAAATATCACAGCTTACACAAATATTCAGCTATAAAATACAAGCACATGTTTAGTGAATATTTAAATTCCATGTATCTTCTGCTCTGAAATTACTCACATTTTATTTTGGCAAATACAAGAACATGCATTTATTTTATGTTTTTATGATTAACTTTGTTTTAAAAGAGTTAGGAACTATGGAAGTGAATTACCATTGTCTTCATGTTTAAACTTTATGTTAAATTTTGGTGGTATTATTATAAGGGTTAATAAGAGGAAATATTTTGAAAATCGTACCTGCAACTCCCAATTCACCCTTCTCTCCCTTTTCACCCTTGGGCCCCGGGTCCCCCATCTCCCCTTTGGGGCCCGGAAGCCCTGGCAAACCTCGCTCTACTGCTTCACCAGACAGACCTTTTCGACCCTAAGATTTAGATAAAAAAAAAAAAACATTTATATTCATTTAATCCTACTTTCAAAGCTGTAAGTATATAAGAATAGTGTTTTTCTGTATTCAGTCTCCCTCTGTTTTAATTGCTTACTGTACAAGTGTTAATTACACAATATTATGTTCACAGAAAGTAATTTGTCAACTGAATGAAGAGGTCAGAACACTGACGTTGTATTAGCCATTACTCTAAATATCAGTGAACAGAAATTAAGTTGCCTGTAATACAGTACAAAGGGTTTAGAAATAAAAAGTTCAGGGCAACAGGCAATAGGTATGGAAGAACAATAAATAAGGAAGCATCAAAAATAAAAAAAAACCAATGAAATCAGAATAAGGCATTTGCACATACTTACATATGTTTCAGCCAGTGGTCAGATGTTGGGGTCACATGACACAAATCACAGATGCACATCACATTTAAAGGATGGTTTGCATTGTGTAGGCCTGGTTAATAAACTAAAACTAGTAACTAAGTGGTTAGTGTGGAAATGAGAAATAAACAAATTAAAATTAGTGAAAGCACTTTTGCAGCATTAAGAAATAATAAAAGCATAATTATTTACTTGATACAATTACTAAAATCACAGCACTTTACTGCACTAAAGCTAGAACTGCCCACTGAAGGCTACAGAATATTAGTCTAAGATATCAGTACTACCAATCACACAATTTCACTACCACAATCATAACATGTATCTACAAAATGCATACACTGAATACTATTAAACAAAATAAAAAAAGCCAAAGCAAAATAAGTTATTATTTTCTGCCACCACCATTGTTTGCATTCATGGGAAATATGAAAAATTAGAACAATTACATTATTTATTATTCCATCTAAAGTGTCTGGTAATACAGTGTGCGCCAGCCATACTCGGAAAAGACGCCTCATATTTCATTATATGTTGTTCCAAGAAAGATATGTCATTACTGTATGCCTCTTACATTCATGTAAAACTGTCCACTTGGTTATGTCCCCTTTTGGGTGGCAAGCAACAGTATGAAACCGTTGCGGTAATTTTTGCACTGCGAAACTGTGCAAAACACAAACAGCTGCAATAGTCATTTAAAACAGTCTTGATCCATTTACTTCAGAAGTATACTGGAAGAACTGCTAACAGTAATCAAGAAAATATTACAGAAATTATGTCTAACCAGAAACTTGCCTTCATTTCATGTCTTTTTAACCAGTGAACAAACTACATATCACACACACCTGTACAAAATTCAATATCAATTGCAACTGATAATTACAAATTCCAGTACACTTTTGTCTGATATAAAATTGTTCTACCTGTACAACAACACTTTATTCAGTACAGGGGGACTTTGCATTACCAGATGTGTATACAATTTTTTTTTTGTATAGTAACTGCAGCCACTTTCAACAAGAAACACATTTATGTGGTAAAGCTACATTTAGTTCTACATTTAAGTAGTAAATCAAGGTCCAGTGGTACCCCAAGAAAATTAAAGTGATTCACTGCAGAAATAGAAGTGCACATGCTGCCCCATGCTACATATAAAGACAGAGAAACACAGAAGATGTTTGATTTATGTTTATCTAGTCGCTTCCACAATTATCAACAAATCAATAAACCTATACTTTTTCTCTATTACAGTGGTTTAGTTGGAGTAACAACAAATTATTATTATTATTATTATTATTATTATTATTATTATTATTTGATGTGTATTGGACCATGCATCATCTTGATAACTGAAGAATAAAATCCAAATAGATGCCACTTAGTACTTTATTATGCTTATGTTATGCTCAACATATTTCGGGCACCATTATGTCCATCATCAGGAGCTCACTACGATAGCGTTGGTTACCGCATGGGCCGTCTGGTTCTCAAGTTGCTGCTGGTTAGGAGTTAAGTGCAGGCAGGATGGATAAGTGTCCAGAAGTAACAGCCTTCGGTCTGGACACTCATCCATCCTGCCTGCACTTAACTTCTAACCAGCAGCAACTCGAGAACCAGACGGCCCATGCAGTAACCAACGCTATCGTCGTGAGCTCCTGATGATGGGCATAATGGTGCTCAAAACATATTGAGCATAACATAAGCATAATAAAGTAACAAGTGGCATCTAGTTGGATTTTATTCTTCAATTATTATTATTATAATATCACTTACTCTTTGCAGGGTATTTACACATATGTACCTGAAACAAACCATGTCTCAAGGGTATGTAGTGTTGCAACTAATTATAGTTACAGTTCATGGTACATGTAATGTTACATCACGTATTGTTGTGGACTGCCACCTTAGTACTTTCTGAAGTATGTGTGCAGTGGCTGCTTTCTGTACTTCCTTGATGTCATGATTTCCCTGTATGTTGCTCAGGTATTTAGTGAATGATTTTTAGATTGTTCCAGTTGGTGTTTTATTCCTGGCATCACGTTTGTTTTTACATTCCATTTATTATTATTATTATTATTTATGTTACTTTGCCATTCATTCCATAAGGTGTCTTAATGAATTATTTAAGTATTACTTTGTTTTATTTGTGTTTCTTTCATATGCATCCTGTTTATTGTTCTGTGTTCTTTGTGTCAATATGCTGTGCTGTTTCTGTTACTGGCCATTTGGCTCTTGATTTAGTACATTAATAAACAAGAACTGAAATAAACTAATTTACTGTTGTTGTTGTTGTTGTTGTTGTTGTTGTTGTTGTTGTTGTCGTTGTTGCTGTTGTTTTTTGTTTTCCACGTAACATTTCGAAACAATTCTTGAATTATTTAACTCGCCTCAATTTTGAAATCTTAGTAAAAACTGTCAGGATATTTTAATATCTGTTCAAGGTGAAATTAATAATTAATTAATAATTTCAACATACAAAACGGTTAATTACTTCTAATTTACAGGGCGTTCTGAAACTTTTCTGTGGTACAAAATATCAGATATGATACCAGATTTATACAAGTGATTTATGCCCTTATCTTCTGCGCTGTTATTGATAGTTTCACTTTAGAGTTTTATATTACAACACTTCCCAACTTCTAAAGAAAACATTAATACAAGTATTTTACAATTTAGGAAATTCTGAAGCATCTTGCATGCACATTTGAAAAGAGGTGATGGACACAGTTCACAAACTGTGGAAAGTAAACAAGAGAGGTAGTTTGTAAAGGTATTAAGGAATATATCACAACAAAACATTTGGACATGACATGCATACATTGAACACACTTCACTCACCCAAACTCTGAAGAAAGCTATCTGAAATAATTGCCACAAGATGGCTCGCACTTGCAGTCAAGTTGCAGTAATAGTAGTAACAGTGGTAGTAGTAATGATAATAAGAATAATAAAGCAATGGTAATGGTAGTGGTAGTGTCGGAAAATAATGGTCTGATGGAAGACACGTATGAATCCAAATTACAAATTCTAGGTTCAAATACAACTGAAGACCTTGTTGCAAATAAATTAACAAAAGGGGCCAAAGGAACACAAACTTCACTCTTTGCAGTCCAGAGGTTATGACGCATATGCGTTATCAAGCGAGGTAACATCTGAAAGTGACTACAAAGAGCCATACATTTAATAATGTCCAGCTACGATTCAGACTATCAGAGATGACTGAATGTTGAACTGTAAAATTTCTTACACATTAATGCTCTACTTCTCCTTTCTTGCAGCATCTCATTGTCTGCTGCACACCAACTATAGTTTTGTGCAGGCGTTCCTTTGGAACCTTAACAATGCAAGTACTCCGGTTTTTCCTACTTTAGCATGACAGTTGTTCTTGTTGTTCAAGATCGATTTCTTACTTCTAATCGTACAATATGCTAAATTTACTTAATGTATTTGAAGAAGTATTTTATAAAGATAAACCAGAGTACAAAGAAATGGCCTTTCACTTTGATTCAATGCTATTTAACATGGACAAAATAAATCATTGTGGAATGATCTCTACACTTTGCCAGGTTGTCAGGACATTCAACTAATAAAGTATCAATTACCTGACACTCTAAGGTGGCTGTGCCTCCCCTCCAGAATAAGTAACATGATGCAAGGCAGTACTGACTTTTTAACATAGCTAGAATTTTTCTAATCTGACAGTATTTCAAATCACTAGAATCAATTAGGTTATAATATTAAGGTGATTCCTCCCTGTTGTGTTCACAGAATCATAAGAGATGCATATGTATACTCAGTCTAAACACAACTGCATTTTACAGATGAAACCAGCTACATGTTTTGGCTAATGACCGTAGACATCATCAGTGATCAGAAAAATAAAAGAAGAAAATGTTTACAGCTGCATTGATGGTTAGAAAATTTCTGAAAATGTGTTACTGTCTACTAGAAGGCCATATGGAAGAAGAATTATGAACCTGTTTCAAAAGCTAAAATCGTGCTGCACCTGTCACAACAGTACTTCACTCCCCACACCCCACCCCTGAAACATGGCAGGAGTGAAACCTCCCTCAGTCCAGACCTCCCCAGCACACGCATCATACGCTGAACAATTCCTTGCTGTAAATATTTCAAATTGTGGAGCCCAATGTCAGATCTCTTGACCCGCTACAGTCTGCAAGCAACAACGAGATTCGCATGCCTAGTTTTAGTCCCATTCAAACACGAACCCTTTAAATCAGAATGTCGGTAAACACAGAAAAAAGAATTACAGAAAAATAACAGAAATATCTGTGTCAGTCGCATTTATAACCCTGCCAATGGAGGAAAGATAACTTTTGAAACATATAATTAAATAATGGATGTGTTACTGTATAATTCAATTGAGTGTTTGTGAGTATAAAACATATTCAAAAAGAAAAAAATTTATGCTGACACTGAGAATCGAACCGAGGTAGTTTGTTTCCATGTTAACACGCTCGGCTACCTCCGGGTGCAACAAACAATCACCCTTTCGCAACATCCATCTGTGGAAGCAGAGCTAGCAAGCCACACGTCTCGGAAAATTAATGACATTTAATTCATGTTTTAACTTCAAATTAAGCAAATGTGTTAGTGTCTTTCGCTAATATATATGCGGCATGATTGATTATAATGAATGTAAGACAGAGAAACGCCACGAATGCACAAATATGGGGAAAGTAAAACGACTCGATTTATGATGGCAACTGTACATCATGTCACTGCCTGAGTGGGACGTACGAAATATCAGGTTGCTTGGTTTTTGTTGAACAGAGTGTGCAAGAGAAAAATTTCCTGCTTCTGCCTAGAACTGAACTCTGATTTCACAGCTGTCCAGCCCATTCTCTTACACTATACAGAGTATGACAAAAGAAGGTGGCATCACATCACAAACTGAACATGAATCACACAGATCTCTGTCTGAAATAACAGCTTAAGATTAGAATGCCTGCTTTTGGCTTAAAAACACAAAGATTACAATACAGCATATATTATTTAGTTACAGATAAATTAATTTAATTTACAACATACTGTAATTAAAATTTGGGCTTGTAATAATGAGCTATCTAGGACAATGAATTGGCTCTTAGAATGTTGAGCTTTCTAAAGGCCAACCAACCATTTTCCTACTTCGCTTTTCTGTAGTGGGCACGCTTGGTATGACATCGCTGGGAACAAGAGAAATGACAGAGTGTTGACTGGTTCCTGGTGACTGGGTTCATTTTTATGGAATCAATCTTCTACATACTACCTGAGGTCCAGACCATATGTTCTATTCCATCTTTTGGTAATATCTCTCTGGGAGAATGGAACGTGGTAGCAGGTAATGTTTGACATGTAGGGGGAGGCAGGGGGCTTTTTTATCTGGAAGAGTATGGAGTTGGTTATTGGCAATTTTTATTTTGATCTGTACTGGTTTGTTTCCATTGTCTTATAAAACTTCAGGGCCAAAATGGTGAGCTCCTGACACTGAAGTGAGTTTGCTAAACTTTATATTCTGGTAAGCATGCATCTCTATATAATCTTCTAAATGAAACCAACTTGATGCACAATATTCTCAGTATATTTCATCAATTTTATTTATGACCTCTACATGTTTCAGACCTCTCCAGGTCTGTCATCGGGAGGAATAATTGTATTTATATGACACTTGGCATTTTGTTATTCTGTATAGCTAGTTGTCTGGTGTGCAGGATGGAATGAAACTTCATTCAATCCTGCACACCAGACAGCTAGCTATACAGAATAACAAAATGCCAAGTGTCAAATAAATAGAGTCATTCCTCCTGACAATGGACCTGGTGAGGTCTGAAACATGTAGAGGTTATAAATAAAATTGACAAAATATACTGAGAATATTGTGCACCAAGTTTGTTTCACTTACACGGCGAATTTGTCACTCTACCAGCCTAATAGGACCAGCTGAAGAACTGTATTTTTAATGCTCTGACATCACATTACACTATTTGATTGTACTGTGCGCTGGAACACCATACGCATCAGTTTAAATCTGTTTACATATATTTATCCAAACAACTTTGGTTTTAAACTGTTACTTGTTTCCATGGGTCAGCATGTAGTTACCCAATAACTGTCAGTGAAAAGCTTCTCTTTTGTACAAGTGATGAAACTATAACTGCATATAGCAACTATCTCATATGCATCTGTTAATCAAGGTAATCTATCTATGTTTGAAATTGGAAAGTGTAAATGGAATGTATCTAAAACAGATGCTACAAATTAGCTTTTCATTCTGTTAGTGAAATAGCTTTTTAATGAAGAAGAACCGATGTGTTACTGTTGTTGATAAGCTTCTGTATCAAAGCAGTTCAGGAAATGGGAGAGTTTATACACTCCTTAGAATTCAGGATAAATCTGTAAGTTTGGTGAACACCTATGCAGCATTATTAAATAAACACAAAAAGAATCATGTCTTTTACTTTTGAGAGTTTTAGCATAAAGTATCTACATGAACAGTACAGAAGGCATTCCATGAGTAAAAAATGTGATTACAAACACATTTCTTACTGTAGTCGATCATTTTAGTATAGCTATTTATTAGGTTTTTCTGTCAACGTATGTTCAGGACCATTGGTGATAGGTAGGAGGGGTTGTACGGGGAGAGATTTAAATGGCGAAACGGTTAGCAGTGGACAATGGATGTTAGAAGTCCAGTAAGGAAGTGAGTTACATACGAGAGTGGTGTGAGGGAGTATAGAGAAGTGACTGTGTCATTTTCCTAGAAAAGGATCTAGTTGTTTAACTGGATATAGCACTCCATTATTTTATATCAAGAATAAAACGAATAAATAAAACACGGGTACAAAAGAAATAACTAAAATTATATTTGATTCGGTGAACCACACCTGTTTCATGAAAGAGGATCACCTACCCCATTGTTTCTCAATCTTTGTGAGACTGCAGCCCAGTAAATTCTTTTCTCATAGGACGAGGGCCCGGTCCCAACAGATTTTTTCGTCAGTACCTTTCCAATTTTTTTTTTTAAGTTCATACATTAAACTAGCATAAGTATTAATAATTAATTATGGCATAATCAAAAAGAGTATTAGTACACTTAAGTGTATGGTGTGGCATGTTAACAAATACAAAATTACATTTAAATTAGTTATCAATTTGAGAAGAATCTCTCATGACCCAGTATATCTGATGCCAGGGCCCAGTACCAGGCCGCGGCCCAGTGGTTGTGAAATGCTGACCTACCCAACTAAGCACGTGAGGACAACCAAGTTAAAAAGGGTGATCATGTAGATTATCTTAGGTGCTTCACCACCATGTCATTATGATGACCATGATGAGGTACACCAAGTGCCTGAACAGAGGAGGCCAGAACCACAAGTGCCCGGTACGAAATGTTTAACATTCACCTTCTACTCTCATTTGTTTTTAAGGCCAGTTTGTATGTTGTATATAAAAAAAGTAATTCAACCTAAATATTTGTCCATGTCACTACTTTTATCTTCTGTTTCTAATTCCATGCTGGAGGCCATATGAATGACACCTGACGGCCATAGCAAACTGATCCCCTACCCTCACATATATGCTTACCCTCTTGCCCCGTTTGCCTCTTGCCCCCTTCTCTCCAGGCATTCCTGGTGGTCCAGTGGGACCCATCTCTCCCTTCTCACCTCTCAGGCCTTCTGGTCCTTGTGAAACATCACACAACGTTTTGTCAGTGGAACCCACCTTTCCTAATGGTGTGCTTCTGATATGTGCTCTTGTTCCCTATACATACTACAACAACTGCAGAAGGTGCACACTGTGTCATACACTGTGTGCATATTTACATTTGTAAGAAGTATTTAAATTCAAGGGTGTCACTGCTATTTTAAAGAGAATAGTGTACTGACCACAGACTGAGGTTTTGATTCCCTTGTTTAGATTTGTTATACAGACATACTGTTAAAAATCAATGAAATTTAAATTATACTGGGATTCACTTCCATAGTTGCACAACCCCAAAGTTTATTTACATTGAGATCAAGTCACTATTTCTTCTTGCTCTATAAACAGTGCTTCTTGCTCTATAAACAGTGCTTCTTGCTCTATAAACAGTGCTTCTCAAAGTTTTGGTAAATGTAGCCATCTCAGAATGATACAAAATTATTTAAATTCCTATAAAGAAACTTTTAAACAGTTTGATGGTAGTTTCAACTAACAACACGTATTTTATTTGAGATGGCTTGATCACATCTTTAAACAACAAACTATCCATGAATTGATAAAAAAAAATATGAGCAGTATGAATAATTGATTGATTTAAGATGTTACAAATGACAGTAAAATTCCTTCCATCTTTGCCAAGAGTAACAGCTATTGAGAAACCTTAATCCTCATTCCCTCAAAGGCTGATAGCAAATAATGTCATTATTTAGTTGCTGTTTCACATGAAGAAGCTATCACACCTTCAAGGAATAAAGCAATAATGTGAGAAGTTAAGACATTCTCAGTTACAGTCTATCATTATACATGGGGCAGCCAGGAAATAAAGTCTCCTATTTGTTACTTCATGCTGTTTACAAGTTGGACTAGTGAAAATTTCAAAGAACTTCACTACAACATTGCTGAAGGCACTGTTAGTTTTCAAGGTAGTCACCATCTTTGTCTACATTCTCTTTTCCCCCTTTGAACGAAAGCATGTGTTCCCACCCAAAAAAGGTTGTGCTCCCTCTTCTGTAGCCACTGGTGCACAACATTCTGCACTGCCCCATCACTGGGGTCATGATGTCCTCACTGGCATTATTCAACGGACCAAGCAGGTGATAATCTGATGGTAAATGATCAGGACTTCAGGCTGGATATGACAACATTAGCCATCCAACATTCATGATGGCATTATATCTCTTTTTGGGATGATAATGGCATTATTCTTGGAGAAGTCAGACAAATCAAGAACTGGTAGAGATGAGCAAAGGAGAAAATATAGTAAAATGGATAAAAGGGCAAAGGATAAGCTGATTAGGTCACCTAGAGAGAACGGAGGAGGACAGGATGCCCAAAAAGATCTTCATTCATGAACTGGAAGGGACAAGAAGAAGGGGAAGACCCAGGAAAAGATGGAAAGAGGAAGTAGAAAGAGATCTTCAAGTGCTGGGAGTGAGAGGATGGAGAGAGTTGGTGGCAGATAGGAAAAAATGGAAGGTCATTGTTC
>Ga0136643_10016872_pt1 | contig 10987 bp, 6 predicted proteins | sample TergutLab28metaG_FD_96883 | JGI IMG/M metagenome (GOLD analysis project Ga0136643, IMG submission 96883) | Labiotermes labralis P1 segment gut microbial communities from Petit-Saut dam, French Guiana - Lab288 P1 (version 3) (version 3) | ecosystem: Host-associated > Arthropoda: Insects >... | reverse complement strand
TCAGCCTACACAACACAACAAGTACTCGCTAGCTCCTGAAGATGGACGTATTAACGTCTGAAACATGTTGAGCAATATATAATAAAACAAGTGTCATCTAGTTGGTCAACCTTTATTCAAATACCAATACGCATAAGATACTACTAAAAATTACTATATAGCAGTAGCAAAGTACTTTCAAATCCTGGACGACTTCGGGAAGCCGCACATTATTATTCTGACTGTGGTACTTTCAGATTATAACCTTTTATGGGCAAGGCAATCGATCATTGAGGGGTATGAAATGAAATCACCGTTTAGTAAAGCAGAGTCCGTTAAAGCTAAAGTTTAGTATTTAATACTGCACTAGATTTACCATATCGATATCCATCCATAGGCACGCCGGCAGAGAAGATGTAACGTAACTTAGTGCAAGTCCGTCAGCACAAAAGCACTATGAAACGAGGTTCCAAACAACGAAAAATATAATACACAGCACCACACGTAATGCAGACCTCGACGATTTTAACACTACCGTGATAGAGTGGTTCTGTTGAAATTGTAGTCCCACTTCTACAGTAGTATTAGGCACACTGCACCAAGATAAGGTCTTAGCATTGTAACAAGAAACGTGAGGAAGGAGAGTAAATGGGGGGACGCTTTCTAACACACACACACACACACACACACACACACACACACACATACACACACTCAATACATGATGACATTAACATATATTATCACGCTAGGCAGTCAGTGTTGCTCGGATCATAAAAGTGACAAATGGGGGGGGGGGGCTTTGCGATACAAAACAGGGGAAGAAATAACGAACACTGCAGAGGCAAGAACTGTTGCAAAATGGAATTATCAGTCATGTGGTAACGTTTTGAAAAGTAGTACAAGGTGTGATTAGCAAGTTGTAGCCATTTCATCATAGGCTGAGAAAGTTTAACCTCTGTATAATTCTGCCGCATGCCAAACTAGTCATCCCAAGTGTTATGCCAAGTTTCACTTGAAAATGACAAATGTGAACCCATCACGTAAGAAATCGGTACGAAAAAACCACCACTGTGTCAGTAAAACCATAAGCGATATTACCTGCTTGTGTGAAGAACTAATCCTTTTTCGAAAGCAAAATAATATCTCTATGGATCACTTAATCTAGTTTAACTTAGTGCTATATAGTCAACTTCCGTTCCCCCTTAAGGCTTCGTGGCATGATGATTAATTAAAGACAGGGACAACTACGCTATTATCTTTCCTTTCAAATGTTCACGGAATGTTCCTGAAAGGGATACATTGCTACCTGAACTCCATTTTACAGCACGGATTTATACTTTAACGTCTTCAGTCGGTATCGTGACCAGGGAGAAGACTGGACGACCGCAACCTACAGACCGATGAATCTGGCTTTAACAGAGGCAAGGAATTTCTCCCTTCTTCCTTATCTGACCGGATCTCGAAACCATCCAGTCACCTATCTAAAGTTGACGGTGGATTGTTTCCATGATATGCAGCAACAGGGGCCTTAAGCTGATCAGTCACCTTCATCTAGTGCCGATGCTGATAATGAATGGAGTCATTCCTCCATTCTTCCTTTTGCCGTAATGGCATGGTGGCTAATTAAGCACAGGAAGGAACTATATTTTTTTTACTTAGATCCATACAGGACTCCCTTATTAGTATAAAACGATATAAACTTAATGCCGATACAAATATCTTGAGATCGCAGGCTTTGGTCTGGGCGACCGATATATCGTGGGTTCGATACCAGGAAGAAGCATGAAATATGTATTTCATCTCCAAAACTTCTGGACCGAATCTCGGGCTCGCTTAGCTTCCTACCCAGTGGATACGGGGGATACTTCCCTTGTGACAAAACTCAGGGCTCTAGTCTAACGGCTCACTCTCATATGGGAGCAGTTCCGAATGTTAAAAATGAGCGGAAATGTAACTCAGACCGCCCAGTATGTTTTCACTGGTTACTGTTTTATCTCTCCCTTTATTAACCATACCGATACTTGTTCTTTCCAAAATATGTAAAGATTATGGCTTAGTAAACGACGGAACTTGGCCTTGAAGATGATCTGCCAGATCGAAACATGTTCATCTGACGGCATTTGAGACCTGCATATCTACAGTACTGGGTTTCCTGTAGTTATTAATATTATCGGGCTATTTAAGTACCTCTTCCCTCTACATTACTTCAATTTCATGGGATTTCCTGGACCGTTCCGAGCTACCATAACTATAGTTTCCATCTCCACCCTCATCTTATAATTATAAGTATTTTATTTTACTTTGAAATTGATATACCAACATTCTGTCTCAGCTATGATCAGGCGATTTATTGGGAAATGGTCAACGTCAGGTGTTGTTTGTTAGCAGCATCGGATTAGCTCCAACCAATGCAATTGAGATTCGGTGAGTCACTCTGAAAATAACACATTATCAGGCACGGGAATGGTTATTTTTAGTGGCTTTGGTTCAGCGTAGCTTCAGGATGTATGGATGTATCTACTGTAGCAAATTACGACGATACTAACATGACAGTCAATGGGATACCTCAGGAATTACGCAAATCCTGTGGTTGTAAAATTCCACCAAAAAGGAAAACAATCACCGTTTCTGTATGTATAAGTGTATAGCACGGAGCAGAGCAGTTACTGAAAAGCTAATAATGCCTGAGCGAGCCCAGAAATTCCCCGCAATTTACGAAATCCAGCTGTTTGTTAATGACAGTATTTATTGTGAGCACGGTATTTCTTCTGTACTGTAGCCTTTCATAAGTTCTGTCGCTTCATCAGATTGTGTAAAACGTGGCCTAATTATCAAATTATTAAGTTAATTTATTTATTGATTATTTACTTGCTTACGCAGCAGCCTAATAGTCAATTACAAAATCAGCGCCAATGTCAAAAAATGGCATAAATTGAAAAGAAAAGAGGAAACACAAAACAAACGCCAATACAATATAATACACCCAAAGTCATAATTCTATGGACATCACGAAATCTTTCTTAATTTATGGGCCTGTTAGCACAATTTAAACTATATCATATCCTCAAATACAACATGTTGTGACATGTAAAGCGTACGGTATTTTGGAATGTGACGCCGTGTTCTTATACAATTAGGTAGGGACATACACGGTGTCACATACCAGGAGGAATTAATCCTCATATTAGCTATCGTTATAACATTACGTTTCATATTATATTTATTTTTTAAATCAGTGTAAAATCTATTATAGGTCTATGAACATTAGGTTACATTTTAACTTATCTTTCTCAAGAAATAAGAACAGAAAGGACATGCAAAATCGAGATTTCTCTTAGGAAATTGTCCTAAAATTAATTATATTTTTTATAGTTAGACCGTTACAAATTCAGGTAGGAAAATCTAAAACTAAGAGACACTTGGGAGACCTAGAAATAGATGGGAGAATAGGAATGCGGAGTAATTATTTAGAGTGAATTATTTCAGCTGTGGGTGGGGGTAAGTGATAGGCTCTTGTCTGAAGCCGCTAATGAACCACTGGAATCCGTCAGACTTGTGGAAATTGACTAGTCGAGTTACTAAGGTAATTTCTCAAAGCCTGCGTTCCAAGTTTGTGGTTAGAAAATCGGTGTCAGCAAAATATATAAATATTACCTAACACTTAACACATCCTTGCTGAAGTAAGAAGCAAGGTTGTGATCTCACCGCATACACAGTACGGTGTGTTCCTGTATTTGTCCGTATGTCCGAGAACACGATTGACTACTGGATGAAGACGAATGCAGGAACCAGAGGGTTAAACTTTCTTCAACTTTCCCTTTCTACGAGACACTGTTACCATCTGTCGACCTAGAAAAGCAACCCATGTTGGAGTTATTTCGAAGAGTATGGCATATACAGCTAAGCTGAATTTGAGATAAAAGGTCTATATTCCAGTCTGAGTAGCTGTAAAACTGTTGGTATTGCTCGGGCCGCACAAATCTCCTTCGAAGCGGTGGCGACAGTTGGTCCGTCTCCAGTACTCGGCCACTGTGTCCGATGTTGTATCAGTCATTTTGCTACAAGCCACGATAGGATTAGCGTAATTTAATAGCGATGTCTGTAAATTATTTTTCGTAACGTCGTGCCAGTGTGGCAGCGTTGTGTTGAAGAGCGGTTCTGTGCTTGGCGCAGCTGCATTGCGCTGTTGCCAACCCGAAGCATGCTTGGATGAAGCTGCCTTCCGCGTGTAAGATGCGTGTTTCAACTTAGCAAACGTGGTGCCTGAGTCTCCTCCCGTCTGTATTCAGCCAAGCTCCAATCGAATAAAGACTTTTCTGCAGGCTTTTTGATCCAAAATTTCACGGAATTTTAGTTATACGCAATAAGAAGCATTAGGATGGCTGGTAGCTTTGTTGCTATCCTGCCCAACGCTTGTCCGTTACACTTTTGCACATGTCGCGGCAGACTTACTCGTATGGCGACTCCCATACTTGTTAAGACCCTGAACATTTAATACGAGTGGCAGTGGACAGAACAATGCCAGTTAGTGCAAGCAGCTGCAAAAGAGGTCCGCCCAAGTAAGCTTCAGCCGTTACAAGCATAGTGGCCTTACATAAACTGGAATATTATACGTCTTACATGCGTCTTTTACAATTTAGACGATCTTTCTTAATTTTTCCACAGAATATTTACGTGTTTTTTTAATGATCCTCACAGTACCCACTAAATAAACAACCAAACAGCTTGACCGAGAAATGTCCTTCAAAAGAAGATAATAGTTCTCAGCCGGTCAAGAAATTTTCTGTATTTTTTGGAACCTGAAGATTCTTACAGTGTTCGAGACAGTCTGATTTTTGATCCTACCCTCATCCAGATGAATCGAGTTCACGCCTTCCCTTCGTCTCTCTTGCAGATCACTTTTAATATTATCCTCTCATCTACGCATAATTTTTGCAATAAATAATGATTATCATTTACTTGCACAACAATACTCTGTGGTCTTTGTGACGTAATAAGTTTTACGTGACGAATGAGGCGTAAGTAAAACACAACGCATTACGTGAAGACCATTTCGGGCTGCCTGTACCTACGACTAAACCTTTTGTCAGATTTTCATGAAATTCGATATAGAGTTTCTTCAAAATTTTCGAGAGTCGAAATTTTACATATTTACCCGATGTGGGTGCAATTCGATGGGTGTCGCCACATTATGTCACGGAGAAATTGTGTGTCACGTGGAAATCGGTCTCACTGCGCTACAACCCGGAATTTCACAGGTTCGATTCCCGATGGGGTTATTGATATTTATCACTGGCTTAAAACTTCCGGCAGTGCTATGTTCCTGGGGTCGACTCAACTTACAAAAAAATGAATATTATGAATATTTGGTTGGGGTGAAGGCGGCCAGTGCCTCGGTTTCGGCGAAATTCGGTATAAGCGACATGCTATTGGTTCTGTTAATCCTTCATTGATTTTGTGAAAATGAATGTAAGGAAGACAACGCTTTTCTTAAAAACGCAAATGAAATTACACTTGCGATTTTACGGTATAAACGTAACACTTTTGAAAATAAAGAACACCTAGTAAAATCGTGTTTAGTGCGTCACGAAGTACCCCATTTGGGAGTTTCTAAGATTTCTACGTTAATACTCAAGCTTAAAATCATTAAACACTGATTTCTTAAAATTCGACTCTTAAATTGAGAGGTTACCGAGAATTTTGACTTTAAAAAATTATATTTTCTCCACATAAGACTGCTGTTCCGTGTTTTATGTGCTTATCAGAACAAACAGAGATTATTTTCCCACATTTTAACTAATTTGTTCTTATAACTTAGAGCGAGAGCGTTTACTGTGCGGTTCGAAGTAAAACATTAAGAATACTTCAGGTGGATCGCAATTTCTTCCGAATTTTGCATGAAGCTTCGGATTATGTCCTTATCAATAAGTCTGAATAGGCTAATTAAACTTCCTTCGTTACGAATAGCAGAAATTCTAACATTGGTATTTAAGTAACACTCTGGCTTTTGCAAAGTTATGATTCTTTACGCAAAGTCATGATATTCGTAAGCACTGTCAAAGTTGTATTATTACGATTCGGGGGGAAAAAACACGCTAAATTTGGCGTTCCGAACCGAATTTTGCAGGACACCTGTACAAAACTCTAAAACAAATGAAACCGGGACTCTGTCAGTAAAACCTTTAGAATGTGATATGCAAATGTAAATAGTTTCAACCACCCTTATGCTTGGAATTATGAGGGTGGGGGATGAGGTTGAGTGGTTACGGCTTTGCCTTTGAAGAAAGAACCGTCGGTAAACAAAGAGTATGAAGTTGGGTGGGCCCCGGCGCTTGTCTTGATGATTTGGAGAAGACTTTCCCTGAACTGAAGGATCCCTCACACACCCAGCCTGTAGTCTTGTCACAATATCCACTGAGCTATATCGACTTCCAGCATACCATAAGAACTTAAATCAAACTGAACTTGGTCTTTCTTGGCACAAACATACAGGTCTGACAATTGCGTATGCGCAATGCGATAAAGTTACTTGCATTTGAAACGTAATTAAACAAGGTAAGGGAGGTGTTTTTTTAGCGTTTTGTGCAATAAGAAATGTTTGGTTTTGTGGTTTGTCGTTCCAACCAAAGTAATTGAGAGAATAAGAACCATTAAATTAGGTTAAAATTATATTAGCTTTAGCAGAACAGGCAAAGGTAAAGTTCATCCTAGAAAAGGCCATAAAGACTCAGAGGGAGAGTAGAGTTATTGTTTTACTCTTTATTTAACCTCGGCGTTAGATGGGACTGGGAGTAGCACGTCACGCTCCAGCAGTTTTCCCTCCAGGAAGGAGAGCCAGTACCCATTGTACAGGAGGCTGGATAGGCCCCAAGATGCGGAATATCTCTCCCCCACCGGGATTCGATCCCCGGACGGTCCAGCCCTAACTAGTTGCTATGCCGTCTACGCTATCTTAGTAGAATACCAGTATTTAAAGTTGCCGAGTCATTACACATGGAATAATGGAAACAAGAGTTATTTTGACTACTTCAATATAGTAAATGTAGAAACTGGGTCACTCAGTTAATCAAAATGACCCCATGTTCAAAACTGCTAAAATTAATTCCAGCCTTCACAAGAGCCAATAACTCTTCCTTTTTCATACGCGCTAAATGCCCCGCCAATCTCATTCTTCTTGCTTTTATCACCCGAGCAATTTTGGGTGAGGAGTAGAGATCATTAAGCTCCTCATTATGTAGTTTTCAATATTTGGTTCTCCAGCACCAAAAAAAGGTTGGTTAGGAAACAACAAAAATCGTGAAACAATCCAAATTTGTGCTTTTACCCGTCCTCCATAATTAGCACTGTTTTGGCTGTCTTGTCAAATGACTATTGACCTTGGCATGATCTTCCCTAACCCTTCCAACATCTTTCTCCTCCGACCTTACTGCGTCTGCATTACCCCCTTGACACTCCCACCACCAAGGCACTTGTTGAAAGGAAAATCTCACTTATTCTTCATTTAGCCAGTGTGACATATCCCATTCGCTCCGGCCTACATTTCTCCGTCATGTAACAATATTATCTTTCCAGAAAACATTAATGTCGATAGAAATAATATAACAAATTTAAACTCTTCTTGATTTCCTCGAAACTGTTTCTTTATTTCGAAGCGAAGTTGACAAGAAATCATATTAAACGACAAACAATTAAGTAGGTAAGTATAACGACTTGCCAAAAGCAGAAATTTAATGCACTCCACCTAACAGGTAAATCCTTGCGGGGGATATTTTAGTGCGGTGCGGGGGAGTGTTAACTCCTTGATATTTTTGAGAGCTGCTGTTTGTGGGAACGGAAATGAGTTATTCTACAGAATGTACAACTGAAATATGAAACCTATAATAGATTCTACATCCTGACCCATACACTGGTTCATAAAATCTAGGTACATAAAAAAATCTGTTTTACGATGTAACTTATTGCATGTTGGAGCAGGCTTTGGAATTCGCCTTCTCATCTCAGACGTGCTTGATATCCGGAGAAAAAATTATCGAAACTCTTCAAGTTCTCGTCAGGGAACTGTTGGCACTTTGTTCCCAAGTTTCGGCTTGCGTGTGTGGATGGCTTTTCTAAACTTCATCTCTTAGTCTTCCCCATAAAAAATAACAACATGGCGTCAGAACCTTATAACAACCTGAACACGAAGGACGACTATTTATTACATACATCGCAAAAATGTTACTTGAAGAATATCATTGAACTATTGGCTAGAGTGGGTGCTGTATCGGGTTCCTGAAAGTAGCCTTATTCTCTCTACTCATCACTTAGATTTTCAAGACATGAAGCACGTACATGCCCAGAGTATCTTTCTGAGTGAACTTTGAAAAGAATAAGGTTCCGAGTATGCTAATCTCAATGGCGGAGAACCTCGAGCAATAGTCTGGGATTATCTTCCGACCATGACCTCATATTTTAAGTATTAATGTGCCCATTGCGGCAGCATTTTGCCCAACACAGAATATAAGTAATACGCTGTACCAAATTACTGCCAGTAATTACAAAGCAAGAGAGACAATGTTCATGTAAAGGTAACGTTCAAGCATGTTCGCGTAACGAACATTGAAGTGGAAGATCAATAGTTATTACATATTCTGCTTATGTGTTATAGATTTAATTACCCACCATGCAAAACGCATGCCCCATATTATATTGTCATCTCTGGCATGTTCGGGTCTTCCATATTTTTCCACATTATCTCATAAATCGGAAAAAAAAACTTTGTTGGACACAAAATGTGTGTTTTTTTTTTGTCTACAACTTTGAAATATTTCTCATTCTAAGAATTGAGATAGTTATTATCATTGATGTGCCTACGTCTACATGTTATTCTTGTCGGATTTTAATGAAACTTGAGTTTGCTCGAAAGAGTTTCGGAAAATACACAAATATATTTCGGGAATATCTCGTGGAAGCCGAGTTGCTCTATGCGGACAGAGAGATATGACGAAGCTTATTGTCTCTTCTCACAATTTTGCGAAAACACCTAATTAACGTTACGTGGGAAGATCATTATCTGCGGAATAATTTGCACGTCTTAGAGTTGAAGTGGAAGAAATTATTCAGCTAGCGCAGAATCCTGAGTGACAGGCCAGATACTGTAAACTGGAGGGGAAAGTACTTTGTGAACATTTCGACGTTTCACATTGAAGGCGTGCGAATGTCGTACCTCGACGAAAGCTGTGTGAGAAGTAATAGGACTTTAAAGTGTGACAAAATGGGTAAGATGCAAGGGTATATGCCGAAGCAAATGGCGAGAAAGAACCCGTTTTGGGTCACGTGTGATCGCGTACTCATCTGTTCCAACGTGCAGCACTGATACATACAGCTAGTGCGGCAAGTGGCGCCTAGAGGGGTAACATGACGGCGTACACTACGATTAGTATGTGCTGGAACGCAGAGAAGCGCCGGAGAGGAAATCAAGGGGTAAAATGAAAACAGCCTTCGGTCCGGACACTCATCCATCCGGCCTGCACTTAACTTCCTTCCAGCAGCAACTCGAGAACCAGTCGGCCTATGTGGTAAACAACGCTATCGTCGTGAACTCCTGATGATGGGCATAATGGTGCCAGAAACATGTTGAGCCTAACATAAGCAAAGTAATAAGTGGCATCTAGTTGGATTTTATTCTTCAGTTATCAAGATGATGCGTGGTCCAATACACATCAAATTCTTCCTAGGATCTCGGAGCGTGAAGGAACAACTGACTCCTCTGACCCCGACATCGCTCGGCCACTGTAAGGCAGGCTTCAGCTTATATGCTTTAATAAGTATAACCCACGGAAGTGTATTGTTATTCTTCGTTCAATTGTCTTGCAAGGAATGCTTTTAGGATGGCTAGTAACAACTCTCCATTGCTCTCGAAATCTTGCCCACGCGCATGCAACGCCAGGGATTTTCTCCTAGTCGGTGGTCTGTACATGGGAATATCATTTTAAACACATGAAATACAGCAAGATGAAAGTATCTTACAGAATTTGGGAAAGCTTTCATTCTATTGTACGCAGATATAATCTGAAAGTTCTCGTTAAATTAAGAAAGACAAAAAGAACTTCATGTTTTGGGGTATGTTTTCTACAAACAAGCTATCTTTTACTGTACGTTAATAGACATTATTATTTGGGCCAAACAAAAATAAATGAGATAGTAGTAGACATTTGCAGAATGGCAAAACAATGATCGTGTCCAGGAAATGGATTGAAAACCTTTATTTTGGGCGTGGCATGGGTCAAGAATTCGGTTAGTCGGCTTTGTAATACAGTCTGTAGGGTCAGAGTAGGCCAACATCATAAAAATTCACATAACTGCAAATTTGTACGTGGCTTACTCAGCAACTTTTGATCCTCTAGCGACACTCCCCTGCTGCTGTGAGACGAAGAAGGAAAAATGAGTAAAAAAAAAGGGGGGAAGGGGTGGGGGGGAGGGGGAGGACAGCTTCCATTCTTCCACAGTACAGTCATGTCAGAAAAGTAAGTTGTCGGTAGTTCTTCCTTGATACAAATTGGTGCTAAACATGCTTACTGCCATCTCTGGGACTACGAAGTTTGATTCAGGAATTCTCGAAGGGGTGTAGTCTTTATAACTCTAAATCGTCACGAGGTTTGGAGGGTTAGGCAGACAGCCTGTCCTTATATCTCAAGGTGAAGTTGGTGCCTCCATCTTTTCTTCGGGCGTCCTTTATTTCCCCTCCCTTTAGGTGTGTACTGAAGTGCCTGCTTGTAAATAACGCAATTTTTACTACCTTCACGTAAGAAAAATAAATCGCACACCTTAAACTTACTTATTTCCTGCATGGTGCGGAGTCCTTCTTGAGAAGCTAACTGGTTTGCAGCTAGTCAAGAAATTACCCGCATTTCACGGAACCCGAAGGTTCATTACCGCACTCACAAGCTTCCGCCACCTGTCTCTATCCTGGGCCAGCCCAATCCAGTCCATATACCCACATCCCACCTCCTGGAGATCCATCCTA
>Ga0136643_10016870_pt1 | contig 10988 bp, 3 predicted proteins | sample TergutLab28metaG_FD_96883 | JGI IMG/M metagenome (GOLD analysis project Ga0136643, IMG submission 96883) | Labiotermes labralis P1 segment gut microbial communities from Petit-Saut dam, French Guiana - Lab288 P1 (version 3) (version 3) | ecosystem: Host-associated > Arthropoda: Insects >... | reverse complement strand
TTTTATTTCATGCCTCTACATGTTTCGAGCTCGAAACATGTAGAGGCATGAAATAAAACTTATTGTGAAACAAATTTAGTGCATCAAGTTGGTTAAATACTGAGATAAATATACTGAGATACACGGTCAGTAAAACGTCAAAATATCCTTTTGAGATGCACAGTCAGTAAAACGTCAAAATATCCTTTCATTGTTGTTTAAGAATTGTTAATTTGATTTCTGTATACAAATTTTGATTCGGTTTCTTATCCAGTAGTTACAACACGACAAATTGTTACTAAACCAAGCATAAAATAATGAAGTAAGAACACAAATTTATTTAATTACACACACAAACACATGCATATATATATATAATTTAAGAAGACTTTTTAAATAATGTATATATGTGCATGCGTTGGTGCGTGTAATTAATATAATATTAAATAGTGTACTTCAGGACAACCACTTTATTACTCAAGGTAATTATAAGGCTACATGTTTCAACTATAGATTAGTCATATTCAGGTCTATTTTTGTCAGTTGAGTCACAAGATGCTATGCACACTTTGGGATCCCATCGTGTTTACATCCATGGAATACATCAAATTAGATCGTTTGTCTCAAAGGGCGTGACGTGCAAATTGTTTTTACAACAGTGGAATACACATTTTAACTTTTTAGACACAATTTGTACAACACATTTTACGATACAAATGATCCAATTTTATGTATCCCACTGTTGTAAACACAATTTGCACTTCACGCTCTTTGAAACAAACGATCTAATTTGATGTATTCCATGGATGTAAACACGATGGGATCCCAAAGTGTGCATAGCATCTTGTGAATCAATTGGCAAAAAGAGACTTGAAGATGACTAATCTATAGTCGAAACATGTAGCCTTATAATTACCTTGAGTAATAAAGTGGTTGTGCTGACGTACACTATTTAATATTATATTATTACGTTTATGAGCACATCGTGATGCTTCAATTTAAAAAAGTGTGTAAATAAATAGAATATAGAATGCACGGTGCAACTTTAAAAATAAGAACAAAAATTTTTAATGTCTAACTCCGCAGTGTACAACCCACGAGTAATCTTAGTAATTAACGTACTTAATACACAAAATCTTGTTTTATAATAAGTTCAATATATGCCTCTACATGCTTCGAGCACTATGAGATGCATGATCAGCAAAACATCAAAACCCACGAGTAGTTACAGACACATGTATTTTTTACAACTTACCAATAGGTTGTCCCGAAACGTCGGTAAGGAATTACCACTATACGCTGCGTAGAAGTCCAGAAACGCACACAGTTTCTTATTCGCGGCGGAAGCCTGAAATTAGGCATTGATTGAAAAAATTCCATAACGCCTACTGCTTACCGCATAATATAAGGATGATAAAATTCAGGTGAACAAGACAGGTGGTTTATGTCGTGCTCATGGAGAAGTAGGAATTGTACACAAGACTTGAGTCAGATCCTGGCAAGATGTGACCGTGTGGTTCACCCTGGTGCAGACGGGCAGATTATATGGAAATAGATAAGGAACAAAGAAAGTGTTCACTAATTGTCTCGATTCCAGGTTCAACATAGGTACAGCTACGGGCGCCGTTATGAGGGTGTTAGTTCAGGTTCCTTAGAAGTTCTTCTTTTTAATTTTTCGGCCATTTTAGGTAACATCAGAGTCTAGATAAGGACTTAGATTAACAAACACTTAGTCATCCTTTCCTTCTTTTCTAAGTCCATGATTTATGTCCATTTAAACACTATATAAATTACACTATCAAGAACAAAACAAAAGCTCAGGAAGCCATCTTGTTCAAAGGAGGTAACGAAATTCGTTAAAGCGGTGAGTCCTGTAAGCTGCAGGCAAGGGAAATGAAAATATCACTTATGAGAAATATGAGCTTCTTTCGACGATGTGTATCAGAACTACTCTTTCTTGAACGTGTTAACATGTATACTGCTAGAAAAGCCGAAACATCTGTGGCGGAACTAGCTGCCTGAATCTTCATGGGATTTACTGCAGACAACGCGTTCTTCTGAAATGTCTGTCACTTTATACCACACAAAAAGGCATGAAAACCCACGAGACAGTAAATTTCGTAGAGCATTACAGATCAGGAGATCAAGAATGACCACACAAAGTGTCGCATGGTGAATTTTACTAATTTATTTCCTTTACAAATTACAAACGTGTGTTCTGATACGAGAAGTGAAAAGACAGAGAAGCATCTCCCGAATATTTTCTCCTTTCCTTTCTATCTTAATGAACAATACAAGCACAGATAACACAACATCAGACATCTAGTAATCTGCTTTTGTTTGCGTTTGGGTTTGGAGTTTGTGTACTCTTAACGCTTGGGTGAATTTTACCAGCTGAAGTACCGTTATGCTGCAGCGCTGTGAGATGTAGTCCCTCAAAGTTAGTCAAGTCAAACAATGCGCGCGATCTGTGACGTCACCGAAACAACAGCGAAGTTACCGATTCCGAAAAAGACAACTTGCCGTTTTAGTAACGGAGGTGGATCGTACTCAGTTCTAGGCGTCCTTTTCGACGTAAAAAAGATACCTCAGGTGAAGACAACTGCCGTTCGTCTGCCTGTCTTTCCACATGTGCCCTTATATCATGAAATATGGTAGAGGATTTCTCTACAAACCCTTGTCGAGCGAGGAAAAATTTCATGAAATTAGGGGTAGAAAGAGTCACAATTTACTTAAGAGCCTTTTGGGTGAAGTTCGACATTAATAGTGTAGGTCAACACTTCTAAGTTGAAGGAATATCGATTAATTAAAGTCATACATTATTTAAGTGCTTAAAGAAATTTTACCAGCATTCTCTACATTTTTCTTCCGATTTGGAAAAAAATTTGATACAGGGTGCACACAAAATTTATTCAGCAACCGCAAGCTTCGTAAAAATTGGTTCTCTGAAAGCCACACTTTACTTAGGGGCATATATATTCTTGCTTTCCACCTTTATTTTCCAAGCTGAGTGAAACTCGATGCACGAAATCTAAAAAAAAAAAAATTTTTTGCGTTTCGTGAAAATCTGCCAATGAACGGCCATTGTCTTCTTACGGGTGTAAATAAAATTACATTTAGGCATGTAATGTGAAATATTATTATTTATGGAAGTAAAGAATGACTAAGAAAAGTCTTCGTAACAAGTCAGAGCGCACAGAATTTGAAATTTTGTTTTGCTTAATCTAAGCATAGGGTGGTTAGTTTAACTGCACTACTAGTTCTTAATTGGTGATAAGGAAAGGAACGTACAAAAGCTTATGTTCCTAGCTTTGAGGTTCTCACGGCGGTAAAGACGGCGTTTCAAGTCTTCTGGAACATTACATTGTCGAATGGTAAATAGTTACAGACGTTTCGAAGGACTGTATTGCCCCCTTCTTCATGGCTAAAAAGTAAAATACAGTGATCCTGAAGATTAAGGACTACATTCCTTTGACAATTCCGTATATATTTACGTATCAACACGCCGTTCACAAACTGGCATCATCAGATGCTTAGGTTGTTATAAACTCTGCACAAACAACATGCCAAAGATCCTCAATAATTTTGTATCACTGCGAGTAAATAGCTAAAACTTTTACACTTAGAGAAGCCAAAGAGTTTTTATATTACGTTATTAAACAAAATGTGTTCGCTGTAGCACTGTGTGTAAAATGGACATGGAGATATTTTGGAGGTGGACTTAAGAAATAGTAAAACATTAGGAACTTTTGGAGAACACCTACACTATCTCTCTCACTCTGACCAATATCCACGAATTCATTCAAATATCCTTCCGTCCTTCCTTCCAACAGAATGTGTGAGGAATAATTAAGAATAGTCACCCTGGCACACAAATAGAGGGTGATTCAGGAAGAAAGATCAATATTTTGCGAGGTGGTAGTATCGATCATTATGAGAAAAAATTCATACTGACATGTGTCTTCTTCTGAATGGTTACCGAAACAAAGTTGTTTGAATCTAAAGACAAAAAAAAACATTGTGAATGGTAATGAAATAGAGAAATTCATTACTGTGAAATTTATTTTACTTTGAATTTAATGGAAAAATAAAATTTTTACACGGAAATGACGAATTTGTTACCGTTCACAGTAAATGTTCAAATATCTCACCGACAACCTGAATGCATTTCGCAGCTTGCGTGCGAAGATCATGTGGTTTCGTGTGATTTTCCAAACTTCATTGCGAACTTAAACAAAGTGAACATTTCTGTGTAACAAATATGTCATTTAAGCATTAAATTAAAATTAAAAATGAAATTAACAGTCAGCAATTTCTCATTTTTATTACTACTTAAAATGCGTTTGTGTTCGTAGATTCAAAAAGCCCCATCTGTGTAACCGTTCAGAATTAGATATATATTCGTACAAAAGTTTTCTCACAATGGGCGTTACAATCAACCCATAAAATATTGACGTTTCCCTCCAAACCAATCTGCATATATAATGCTTTAATTTCTGGCAAACAGAATAATACCTCTTCCAAACACTTGTAACTGCGGTATACACTGAAACAGTATATATTAGGCTTTAACTACCAAACAGACATAGACCCTTTCTTTTTGAGAGATCCCCTTCAGAGAAGGGTTGAAACTGAGTAGTACAAGTTCACTTCAGGACTAAGACTTAACTAAGTTCTCTTATTCGTCTTTGCGTCTCGCACAATACAAGATTACGAGACGGAAGGGGGTAACAGAGAGAAGCACCTTGAAATATGCGAGACCTCCACGTTAATTGGAAAACTTAAAACTTCGTGTATCAAGTTTTGGGTGAAACTTTAACACCGAGTCGTTTAGAGAAGCGGCAGATTTGATTTACAGCAGGAATTTAATCATATTACAAGACACAGTATCTCAGTGATGCATACGAAGGAATGCTATCATTAGAGGAATATTTTTAATATATATTTATATTGCCAGATAAGTAAATCGAAAATTTTGCATGCTGTATTTGTGTGAGTGAGAAACTTGGTCTCTCATACTGAGGGAGGAGCATAAGCTGAGGGTGTTGGAGAATAGGGTGCTGAGGAAGATATTTGGGTGTGCATGTAGCATATATGGGGGAAAAGAGAGATGTGCACTTAATTTTGACGGGGTCGCCTGAAATAAAGAGAGCACTAGGAAGACCCAGGCATAGAAGAGAGGATAATCTTACGAACAGCTTGACTTGAATATCTAGCTCAGGACAGGGACAGGCTTTGGGCTCTTCTAATGTGGTAATGAAACTTCAGGTCCTATAAAATTCGGGAAATTTCTTGGCGTGTTCAGAACCTGTTAGCTTCTCAAGAAGGTCTCTGATCCTTGGAGTTAATTAGATTTGTGAACCGATATACCTAACATAATATTTAAATGTAAATAAATTCATTATGTAATAATGTACTTTTCGCTTAAAGCGGTAAAATTTCTGTTTTAACACATTGCACATAGTTTGGGAAGTGACGATGGTGATGATAATGATTTATTTTCCCCTATGGCGCAACAGTCCCTAGTGGGCCAGGGCCCCCTCATTGTCGATGCTTTACGATCACAATCAGACACATCACGCTCTTTAGGACTCCTCTAGACGAGTGATCAGCCCGACTCAGTGTCCCCTACCTGACAGCATAAAACACTCAAGAGAGACAGACACCCAGATACCGGAGGGATTCAAACCCACAATTCCAGCAAGCGAGCGACCACAGGCCGCAAGCTTTAGACGTCGCCGCCTCTGGAATCGACCGATAATATGGAAAAGGCTATTAATTCAGAGCGGGAGTTAAGAGTGTGTCTTGAATTTGGGATTTAAAATGGCTAATTAATTACACTATCACCTTAATAAGTTCTTCATTAAATCACACAAAATTTATGCGAACGTCTAGAGAAAACCTAGATATGTGATTTAAAGTATGAAAGTAAATAAATAAAAAAAAATATATTCCTTTTTATGTTGCCTGCACTTATATCGTCTTAATTACGTTTCCGGTTGCGAGTTTTGGCTCAGTACAACGTTGATAAAAGCTCAAGTCTTATGGGATGTTGTGTTGCGTTGACCTGGAAACAGCGACGTTTCGAAAGGTTCGCGTCGTGCAGCACTCAGCTGATTTGTCATAAAGATGGAGGAATTAAGTCTGTTCTAAACGGCAGTAAATATGTTAATAAAAATCCAACCAGATGCAACTGTATGCAGATATTTATTTACTGCAAAGTCACTCTACATGTTTCGGGTGTCACAGCACCCATCATCAGGGTACTAAAAACTTCCGTCCAACGTGGCCACGTTGGAGGGAAGTAGCTGTACCAGTATTATGACCTGTACCGGAGGTTGCGGTTACAGTTTTTAGTACCCTGATGATGGGTGCTGTGATACCCGAAACATGTAGAGTGACTTTGCAGTAAATAAATATCTGCATACAGTTGCATCTGGTTGGATTTTTATTAGCACTGAATTACGATGCACGGAACCATGAGTTTAAAAGTCCGTAAATATGTCGATAAATTTTAATATCCGAGCAGACTCGTACCAAGTTTAAGGGTATTTAACACTGCTATTTTAAGTACGTCGTAGACAGTGGAAAGGATAAGAAAGGAAACAGTAGCGATCTCGTCTAATGAATTGTCCACTTTTTTTCCTGGAGAAATGAGAAATAGCACGAATGAAGGCTTTCTACGGGCATGTCAGCAGGGAACTGAATTAAGAGTGTGGCATGTCCTGATAAGAGGCAGGAGGGCTAATGATGCATTTGCATCGTGTTCACGGACCTACCCCCCTTTTAAAACACAGTGGTAATACAAAGCGTGAACTTTTCCTACAGTCTGCAATTATAAGCTTCCATAAATGCTTAGAATATTTCCCTTAGCAGTGTCAATAAATTGCCCGTTGCAATAGGCGCTAAAAGCTTTTTCTATGGGATATAATTTGAGATTTTAAACATTAATTACGGTTACTTTAATTATTAACCAACAAATGCACTATATAAAATTTCACATTAAAACACTTAAAATCGCTCCGACATATTTCGATACTAAGATCATCCTCAGGGAGCTACGTTGTTCCTTGCTAAAGTCATTTTAAAAACATTCACAAAATAATTCCATTATATTAACAGAGTGTTATGGCAGCATATCGTGTTGTGTGAGAGTACGTTGTTAGGAATGTGTCTGGCTATGGTGTGCGTCGTGTGTAACGTAGTCTACACACAGCCAGACGCATTCCTAACAACGTACTCTTACACAACACAATACAGACTTCTTTTAAATACAACTTCAAAAATTGTATCAGTTGTGCCGCGCCAAGGATACACAAGATTATTTATTTATGTATTTATTTATTTATTTATTCATTTCTGTTGTAAATACAAAGTTGAAAAATGCGTCATTACGCGTAAAACAAACAAAAACGAAAGCTTTCATGAAGTATTTGTTACTCTGGAAAAATATTAGACCGCAGTTAAGAATAGATAAAGGAAACATCATTATTGGTATATATCAAAAATATTATACCGGAAAACTTTAAAATTATGCACAGTTATTCCGAAATCTTATCCATGTTTTTGCATATTTTATTAGCGAACGTTATGGAAGGTATATAAAAACTTCTGCAAGTATGAGTTGCAAGTTTTGTGACTCAAGTAAGCTTAAAAAACCGGAGCAGTAGCAAAGACTATTATTACTATTTCATTCTACGTCTCAAGTTTCACACCGCACAATATTCGCTAATGGAATTGCCTTCAATTTACAGACTTTTCAGTACTTTAAATGCCAAACACCACATTTTTTCTTTTGAACGTCTTTTCTAGCAGACTGATTGGTCGATGTGCGAAGATTTCCTTTACAAACATATCACATGAATATATTATTATTTTCTTTATCGCCCAATCTCTTAAGTTCTGACTTTACTCCACCCCTTCAAATCGTAAATACGCTTAGGACAGACGAGACGAAGGCGAGGTTCCTCTTACATTTCCACGCTTTTAGCAGTAAAATATAAGCCTTATTTTAATGTCGAATACCACTCAAGACAGTTTTTGTAACGAAGTAAAAAACTGAGAAATTATAAAAATCCACTTCATGTTTCTGGTTTTAATGGTCGTCCAAAATGTTCAAAGTTTTATTTTTTATTTTGCATAATCAGGAAAGTGTAATTTTGTATACATGTCTATGGTAAATTACCTTGGGAGTTGTATTGTCTATCTACTATCACAGGAGTGGCTGATGATTTTGCTTCTAGGGCACAGGAGGTGGCAGGGAGAAGGAGAAGATGTCGTAATGAGAAAATTCATAAGTCTGCTTTTCACCAGATTTTACAAAGGCGATTAAGAACTAACAGACGAACGGATCTTAGTACACGTGTGGAAGAAAACGGGAGATCATAAATTTAGAAAATATTTTATTGGATATTTCTGAAGGAAAGACCATTGCGGATAGTAACAAAATTAATTATGAAATTCAATCCTCCGAGTTTTTATCACTTAAAAATGCTTGAAGTGTACAAATTACGGAGCCCATTAAGGGGAAATTATTATACCATGTTGTCCTTTCCTCTCGCCTAAAAAGCAAATATACCTCTCTGAAATCTTTTTTTCCATCTACCCCCCTTCTGTGTTATTCCCTTTGACTAAGAGGTCGTGTTCACACCTACATAAATTACTATAGTTTATATTTTAACGCTTTAAACTTTTAGATTAAAAATAAATTTCCAAACACTGAAAAAATTCGACTTAATTTGCAAAAGAGTACAATTTTTCCAATATATTTGTTTATTTCCGCCGTAGTTTAATTTCCAACCCTCTAGATGCATATTCTGAACTAAACTTATTTGCGTTTTTCATTTAGCTATGCGTTTGCTTCTACCCAATAGAGATTACTACGTAATGTAATATAGTTGTTTGTGCAAATATCCGGTTCATTGTGTACGTGTATTTGTGAATGGATATGCACCGTGGCATCTATGTAATGAATACGGTCGCAGAATGTAGCCTCAGGGAACATCAGATGCACCCACACTACCAACTCTATGTCTCATTCCATCCCTCCTCTACAGTCTCTACAAAAACTACACAAGGATTCTGGGACGTTACTTGACTGAACGACACAAACTGCACTGTCCGAGAGTTACTGAAGAATGCCGCCATTAGCGCTGCACGTCTTACTGGCTAACTAACACAACAGAGCGTTGATCAAAAAATGTTCCTTCTTTTACAGCAACCAGATGTTGGGGACTATCTGGCATTTGAAGCACTCCAAGACTGCTTCACCGTTGAAGAAGGAGGCGTTAGGTTTCTTCGAACCTTCGGTAGCCACTGACCCAATGGCACAGTCATATCCCAGAAGACCGAAACATCAGAACGTCTTTTTAAACTCAACAATGGCAAACAAGTTTCTCAGCCCATATATTATAATCCTAACACCAACAACACGCAGACTATTGAAATAGTTTTATACACAGTATATCGTCCTACGCGTTTCGACCCCTCACGCGGCTATCCGCATGGAGGCAAACAAATGGTATTAAAATTAGTATTGATATTTCCTTTGCAATTACTATTACTATTACTACTGGTGTTAATATTACATTATATAAGATATATTCAATTAGTTCACTGATAATAGATCGTATGAATTTTCAGGTGAGACATCCACATTGTGTTGATAAATAACAATATAAGCATATGAAATATAAATATAAAATATATAATCTAACAAAACTCAATTGATTATTATTATTAAAAGATATATTTACATTATTACTCTTAGATACAAATTTCGGCTCCTTCTTTCGGAACCATCTTCAGGCTGAAGCCGAAACATTTAGCCAGGAGTAATAATGTAAATATGTATTTTTATAATAATCATTAATTAAGTTGTGTTAGACTATGTATTTTATATTTATGTTTTATATACCTATATAGATATAATATGAAGTTTCTCAATATCATATTTACAAGGGTCAACCAAAAGAAATTTTTAGACCCATTTTGACATTAGTTTCCCATCCACACTTTGAATTCAGACTTCATATATTCCCTTCAGCTTTTCGCTACATATAATTCTTATCTTGCCTTTGCCTACTGGGTTAAATCCTCCTTAATATCATTGACATAATAACACTTCGCACTGTTCAGACTTCTTATATCTTTTCATTATGCAACTGTCATTATCTTCCTCTAATTTTTTCCTCTCGAGTACAACTGTTGTCTCCAGCACATTACTCCGATACACACCCGACACAAGTATATGTACTGTTCTTACACGAAATTGAAGTATTTTCTTGCAGTATCAAAATAAAGACTACTTAAAACTGTTACACATTTTTTGTGCCATGACTTGTCCTTAATTCTAAAAATACCGTATTTAATGTAACAAATATTTTAAAATAAACAACCTACCTCACGATAAACGTAAAATTTGCAATCTGTATGTGCTGTTCGGTTTAATGATAGTTGTTACTTTTTAAAGCATAACCAAACACGTAGTTTAGGTCTAATGTAGACAAAACGCTCTTTGTAAGAACAAGTGTTGTATACTGCAAACATTGTAGTTTAAGGGGTTAAAGAATCTCAGGTATAAGAAGATTTTAAAAAATTCCTTCGCAGAATGATCATTGTCATTACAACACAATCCCATCGTCGGATCCGAGATGAACTCCATGAAATACAGTACACACTATAAAGATATAAAGTAATGTAATAACGTGATTTTTACCACTTTGGTTCTCTTTGCTGTTTTACTAAAGATCTGTTGCTTGTTAAGTTAACGCATATAAAAACGTGAAAGTGCAAGCAATATTGTAGATTTTATATCTTCAATACTCTATTCATCATTTGAAAATCAGAATTCTCACATATTAAGTAGTCTCGATTATTCTACTTATAAAAGGCCGATAAGTTTTCAGATTTCTGAAAATGTGGGATAATGCAGAAATTTAGCGAAAACTGGCTTACGAAATTCTGAATCAATCCATGCATTCTTCTGGTTTTACGAAACTGGTAGAGTA
>Ga0136643_10016868_pt1 | contig 10990 bp, 6 predicted proteins | sample TergutLab28metaG_FD_96883 | JGI IMG/M metagenome (GOLD analysis project Ga0136643, IMG submission 96883) | Labiotermes labralis P1 segment gut microbial communities from Petit-Saut dam, French Guiana - Lab288 P1 (version 3) (version 3) | ecosystem: Host-associated > Arthropoda: Insects >... | reverse complement strand
CCAACATACAGCAAACCAAGAACAAAACGACCAATGTGGTAATCAACATCATAGTCGCGAGCTCCTGATGATGGGCATAGTAGTGCCCGAAACATGTTGAGCCTATAAGAAGTACAATAAAATGACAAGTGACATCTAGTGGTTTTTTTTTATTCTTTAGGATAAGTTTGGTTTTGGAAGTCGACACGATTTTAAAAAAACTCATATGTTATTCGCGTTTTAACAACAGAGTCACTGCTGTGACGTCTCCAGACTCGAGTAAATATATTGAAATTAATTACAACCCCGTCCCTTTCTCTGTGAAACCCTCGACAGTTCATTTCAGGCTGCCAGCGTGTGCTTTCCTCTCTCCTCCGACCCCTACCAATATATCCAGTCCCCAGCACCTCATTAAACGACTTCGATAGCAATTTCAGTACCGCAGAGTTTACTTTCTCTTTGAAGTGATCTCTGAATGTATAAACAGAGAGTTAGCGGAACTTGCTGAGTCCATGAAATGAGTTTGCAGATCCGATCCATGATTTGAACAATGGACAACAACTTAGGAAATAAGTAGGATTCGTGTACTTGAATTTATTTACTGAGTGTTTGTAATATTTGTTTACTATTTGGGAAAGTCTTAAAAGAATATGTTCTTATTTTAATTACTTTTCTCCCCGTGACGTTACAGCCCCAATTGGGTCCAGCGGCCTCACTTTTGAGGTTTCTAGTCACACACAATTAGATACATGTACCCGGTAGGACCCCTCTGAATGAGTGATCAGCCTGTAGCAGAAGCCGCTAAATACACGACACAAAACAAACACAAGAGGCGAACAGAAAGGATCGAACACGCGATCCCATAAATCATGTCGTTACATGATTACTTTTTAGACCCAATGGCTAACTGGATCTGCTTAATCACTCATAATTCCACTATATTCTGTTGGAGTCTGCGGTAGAAAAGATTACTGTTGATGTAAGTTGGTTAGCAATACGCAAGAAATTTGACTGTACTACCCACATGATGAAAACCCTGTGATACTTTGAAAGGCCAGAAACTATTTGCCATTCGATCTGCGTAATACCTTAGAAGACTCAAATTTTCGTTTTTGTGGTTGGCTTCGTTTGATGTAAAATCTGGAGTGTTGAAAAAAAAAAGAGTATATGGTATTTTGTCTTGCTCTTGAACATTTCGACCCTATAAGAGGAGACCAGTACATTGTCTCCAAACACCGGGAATCATCTGCCCGATAAGACAGTGTCATATCGTAGAAAAATGGATACCTCAAGTACGAAGATTTCCAGTAGTTCAAGTACTGAAATTTATTGCGAGATTGAGCACTGTAGACAGAAGTCGTGTTATCGGTTGTTGGTTGTACGCTGCTGTTTCTCAGAATAAAAGAAATCACCGAATCGTACCTAGTGTAACTGAAAGTTAAGGTCTTGATATAAAACATCACGACATTTTGTTCTAAAGGAGTCTGTGATTGTTATGCGTCGTCTATGTTTTACTTGGACATACGTTTCACAGAAACTCAGTAGCTATTCACTTCTTCTTTCACCAGAAGTGACAGCGGCGCCCAGTTCTTTCTTGTATAAACACATCATTCAAAGTCACTTAATGAAATAAAGTGAAAGGTCAACTTGATGCAACAAGGTAATTTTATTGATGTATTCTTAGCTCTACATGTTTCGGGTACATACGCCCATCATCAGGAGCATTAGATGTTGATTTGCAGCATATGGTTTTCTGCATCGAGTTTGTGGATGGGTGGTGGTGTTGAGAGCTGCTGCGTAGGTCGTGTTTATGGTGCGGACGGTGCTGTGCGGCACCGTCCGCACCATACACACAGCGGCTCTCAAGACCACCATCCATCCAAAAACCCGGTGCAGAAAACCATATGCTGCAAATCAACATCTAATGCTCCTGATGATGGGCGTATGTACCCGAAACATGTAGAACTAAGAATACATCAATAAAATTACCTATTTGAATCAAGTTGGCATTTCGCTTTATTTCATGGGGAAGATGCACGGACAAACAACCCTCAAGTTTCACTTAATGACTTATAAAGCATGAAATTTGGCCTGATGTTTCCTATGAGTAAAACGACCGTGTTATGAGGATGACCACTCACTCCAAGCATAAGAAAGAGTGGCGCTATTTCTCCACTACGCCCTTTTCCTTCATGGCGTGTGTAGGACCAATTTATTTTTCTATTTTGCAGGCAGACCATGATAGCTTCGTTTATGAAACTCGTTTGTGTTTCTCGCAAATTAGTGGTAACACAAACCCTTCAAACTAAATTTGTAGTCTCTAACAGCTCACAGAATTTATTCATTAATTCACGCAATTTTGTTTTGTGTGCCGTCATTAGGTCAAGCTTTGTAGTGTCGAATGACTGGATGGCAGCGAGTAGTAATTTCGAAAAGATGCGGAAGATTGCTTTCGTGACCAATTGTATGGCAGTATCGCACAATGTTCCTAAAGAACTGTACAAAACTGCTCTAAAATCAAATCGGTGACCCATTTGAAATTCTAGGATTACACCTCCCAAACACAAGTGAGAAGTATTACAGCTTACATCAGCTTCCTAATTAAAGGGCGTTCAGTGTTTGTCCTTCCAAATTATTGTTGCGCATTTCAAACTTCTGGTCAAAATTAATTTTTCAGAAAATTCCTAAACATCAAGCTTCAAAACCAAAGATTAGTTGTTAGGAACTCAAGGAGTACCAACGTAAGACACTTCTAAATATAATGCATTGGTTTCAGTTCGACATTGGACCTAGAAGAGCAAAAAGCGCTGTCGAACTTACAATGACATTAGACCGGTAAGGGTTAAAAAAGGCGGAACTTTCTGCCTTATTACTGACAGGAATAGCTACGACCTGTTTGGAAGACAGTATATTTCAGTTAGATTCAATGCCTACAAGGCTCCAGTACAACGGAGTCTCACGGCATTTTGGTCAACCTGTCACACAGTAGACATACTAACTACATAGTTATTATAGAAATCGTTTGGAAGATGGTGTAGGTAGCATACTTAATAAAAAAAATTATTCACAAAAATCGAAAACCCTTGGCTTCTACTTGCAGGATTAAAATGCTGGTTGAACAGAGGAAATCACAAAATTAAGACGAAATAATGTGTCAATTATTGGCCGGTAGCCAGTCAGAGTGGCATCGAGTTTGAAGCCGTAGGTCTGAGACCGCTCGCCTACTGACATTGCGGGTTCGAATCCCACAGGGTTGTTGTATGTTTTCAGGTAGAGCTCAGTAGTAAGGGTTGAACTTGGGGAAAGAACTGATGTCACAGTCACGTGAAGTAAATAAACATGGCGACGGGGTCAATGCCGTCTGGACAGAAAGTGACGTCACATGTAAACAAATATGGCGGACCATCTTGCCTCTGGCGGTCACGTGATGTAAACAAATGACGTAATACGTAAACAAATGTGGCGGATAGCCTAATTATGCCAGAGAGTATGGCACCTTAACCTAACTTCAAACTCTGATATTTAAACAAAAGACAATACATATAAACAAATATGGCGGATGACCTGCTTATGCCAAACAGTGTGGCGCCGTATAGGATCAGACAGTTTGACGCCTTAATCTAACTTCAAACTTTGATATGTAAATAAATATGGTGGCGGTCACGTGATGAAAAAGTGATGTAGTAAGGTAACAAATATGACGGATGACCTAATTATGCCGGACAGTATGGCGCCTTAACCTAAGTTTAACTTCTGATATGTAAAAAATATGGCGGCCGTCAGTGATGTAAACAAATGACATCAAATGTAAATAAATACGGCGAATGACCTAATTAGCCAGACAGTGTGGCGCCTTAACCTAAATTTACCTTAATACATAAACAAACATGGGTGCGATCACACGATGTAACCAAGTGAAGTAGTACTTAACAAATTTGGCGGATGACCTACTTATGCCACAAAGTGTGGCGCCGTGTAGAACCAGACAGTTTGGCGCCTGCCGCTATTTTGAATGAGCGCTAACCTAAGTTTAAAGTCCGCAATTTTTCAATATGAATACGAGCAAGATTTTTAAATTTGTGTTAACCTAACTTTAAATTTCAATTACCGCGCGCCGCCATTTTGAATATCGCTACCAGCCCAGGCATTTTTAAATTGAACCCAACGTTAAAATCCGCCATTTTGCTATATGGCTAACAGCGCGCTAATTTTAAGTTAAAAATTAACTTAAACAGTATAAAGCCCTGTATATTTCAAAAGAGTTAGCTGAAGCGGTACGATGCCGCACCCACAATTGAAAGATTCGAATCCTGCTGCTTTAACCATCTCTTTTTTAAAGGATCCTATCCCATGTATATTGTAATTAGGAAAATAAATAAAAGCACATAATTTTCAATTTACACACATTAATACAATGCAAGTCATAACTTTCTATTTTTGGATGAGACCTCAAAATCCTTTCCAAAATTTAACGCAACCGGGAGTAGTTTGCTCATAAAGTTTATAGCCTCGCGTGAAGTGCAAGACCCGACGACATATACGAAAGAATGCCCTATTGCATTAACAAATTACCTAGTTGATGACGTACCGGGTAGAGATTTGGTGGGTTTGAAAATCCACAATACTGAGAATGTACAGGATAAAGTGTTTGGCATTAGTTTCCGTCGCCGGTAGCAGTTTAGCATGATGTAGTCTGGGCCGTACTCGGGAAAGTGATTGAGCAAAGCTAGGTTTGATTTAAATGATCATCTAGAAGTCCTTCTGGAACATGTGAGGATGCCTGCTGGTAACGTTAGAGTTAAGACGCAAGTGCGGTCTTTGGATTGATGAGTGCTATACAGAGAAATATTGCTGCAGTTAAGGCGGTTCTTAAATGTCAGGCTTATGCATTAATTATCGCTATGCTTCGGGTTAATGTTGACCCTAACGACGCATTATATAGGCGTGGGTATGGCTTGAAAAAACCTGTTGAAGAACTCTTGGAGCCTTCCGGGGTTGATTTGACCAATGGCGGAGGTTTTGAAAAAATTCAGCAATTTCAGGAGCACCTTTCGTACTACAAAATTAAAGTGTTTGATGGTTTGAACCCCGATAGGGTCATGTTTAGTGGAGATTCGTTTCGGCCAAAAAATGATATTTACTATATTATCGGGGCAATGGGCACTATAAAGTAATTGCCAACCTTAACTGTGCTATGGCGAAACAGTACATACGTAAAGATGCGACACTTCATATGACAAAACGCACAAATAAGATGAAGTTTGCTCCTTGTGTACTGCTACACCACCCTGTACTAAGAATCAGACTAAGTATTGTAGTACATGCAACAGACGGTTCGTCATTCAGAAATGTTTCCAGAATAATTTAACACTCAAAGTGAAAAGCAAACTAGTTTTTAGTGCATACAGGTATGCCGAAATTGTAGTTATTGGGTAAGAACTGATTCCAAAGACGAAATTTTAAAGAAATTTTGTACTTATTGTAATAAGAAACAACTTTCAGGGCATGTTTCCTACGTTGTTCCACTGACGCCTATCAAGTTTTCAGACATATTTTTGTACTTTTCGTCGATACACAGTGCACACAAGGCCTTGAAAAGCGCGATGGGCCTTTTCAGCATATCCCGAAAATCATATGTGCTAAGCAACTGTGTTCTAAATATGAAGCAGTGGATGGTTTTAGTGTCGATTGTGAACAGTGTGGTTAGCGTGTCCATGCGTTCTGGCAAAGCCCGTAGGCAAATTTATTGATTATCTCTGGCGGTCCTAAGCTTTCGCGGACAAGATTTATGTTATTTCACACAACTGTCGTGGAAACGACGCACAGATTCTTCTTAGGAGTTTTATGGAACTGAAATTGGTGCCAATATTGAAAATGGACAGTTTGTTTACATAACACGTTATTTGTTTACATATCAGAGGTTAAAGTTAGGTTAAGGCGAGATACCGTCTGGCATAATTAGGTCACCCGCCATATTTGTTTACATACTTCGTAATTTGTTTACATCACGTAACCGCCGCCATATTTGTTTACATATCAAAGGTTAAAGTTAGGTTAAGGGGCCAAACTCTCTGATCCTACACAGCGCCACACTGCGTGGCATAAGTCGCCATATTTGTTTACTTGTAACGTCATTTGTTTATATATCACAGTTTAAAATTCGTTTAAGGCGCCTCACTGTCTGGCATAATTATGTCATCCGCCATATTTGTTTATATATTCCGTCGTTTGTTTCCATCACTTGACCTCCAGTGGCAAGATCGTCTCTATATTTGTTTACCTGTGACGTCACTTCGTGTCCAGAGGTCATTGACCCCGTATGCATGTTTGTTCACATCACGTGTCTGTGACGTAACTTCCTTCCCCAAGTGCATCACCTACTACTGAGGTCTCTGCGACGAGCTGATAATTCGTTCATTGGAGCTCTACCGACTGTGATGCGTCGTTGTGTGTGATCTAGAAACCTCGTGAATGAGGAGGCCCTGACCCTCTAGTGGCTGTCGCGCCAAAATTAAGCAAACAAACTAAATCAAGACCGATATTGCCCTCGTGCAAAGCAATGACGAAGGCATTCTTTTTATTTTGGAGGGAGGGTGTCGCAAGATAATTTATCCTAGTTAATGGATGGACCTATTGGTTGTGGTGAAGTGGCGAGGGGTGTATATACTGTTTGGAACTTCAGCGTGACAAGTTCAACTGTACTTACTGCGGCGAACAGCAGAGCAAGGTCAAACATGACGCTCTTGCTGTACAGGTGACTCGCTCCTCGCCTACAGTCTGAAAATTCCACTGGCCAAATGCCGTCCACTGCACTATGACACGTTCTGTTGTAAAAGTATCGTGTTTCTACGTAGCCGATGCAGCACGTCATTTACAACAGCCAATATCTCGAGTTACCTACAGTTATTTACAGGGAACGCTAAGCATAACCACGCAGTGACGCAAAGACTGTGAGCTTGTTCGCGTTCATGTGACTTTTTCACTCAAAACAAACGATTTAATAGGAGTCCTGCAGACGTTTCGTAGTGAATTATATGTACATTTTCTTATCGTGAAGCAGTTTTGTTATGCTGTACAGAACAATTGTACATACAAGTGTAAGTTATTCCTAACCAGCCTTGTGGTTTGCCGATTTGTGAACTCTCAGAACACTTCAGGACATAACATGTAGTAATGTTCACTTGTTTATAATCTGGTGGGCTATAATAGTAATAGAGGAAATGTTGAAGTAAAAAAAAGACCATTATTGGCATTTTGCTCGTTTAATGTCAACGCCATCTGTCCGTTTGTTAATGTTATAAAGAATTTCTACATATTACAAAATCTGAGCACTTGCTACGTTAAATCCAACACTGTAGTTATGTCCGTTTTCTTCTTCGTGCATAGTAAATTACTATGACATGCTGAGCTTAAATATTGAAAATTTCTTCGTAACATTACTGTTTGAAATCAGTATAAATGAAAGGCAAATATGTTGTCAATTCCAAAAGTTACAAGCTATTTTATTGTGTATATATTAATAATTGTCCAACGAGATGCAACACAAAGCAGTCTATTTATTATTCTGCAAGTTCAGTCTACATGTTTCAGGTGTCAACAACACCCATCATCAGGAGTACATAAAACTGTACCTGTAGCCTCCGGTACTGTGCAGTTGCCTCCTTCCAACGTGACCAAGCTAGCTTAGCCACGTTGGAGGGAGGTAGCTGCACAAAAAATATGACCAGTACCGGAGGCTGTAGTTACAATTTTGTGTACTCCTGATGATGGGTGTGGTTGACACCCGAAACATGTAGAGTGAACTTGCAGAATAATAAATAGACTGCTCTGTGTTGCATCTCGTTGGACAATTATTGATATAGATCAGTGATGCACGGAACCGTAAACATGAAATATATCGTATGTAGTTTTAGTAACAACGTCAGTTATCACGATTACGCTTAGCCATGTGTTGCGCCCGATCAGTCCTCTTGATTGCCACAGGGTAATAGCGCACAATTAAAGTGTGTGTTGACATGTAAATAACTCGGTACATGCTATCAGCAAATTAATCCAATTGGATTTGCGGCGTTATTGCTGTTGTAACAAGTGTGATACCCCACGCCTGAAGGATATGTAGTGCGCAAAACTATCTGGCGTCACTACCGGACAATAAGACAACGGAGATTTCAGAACATGGCTGCCTACAAAAGGCAAAGAATTTACTATTTGTATGTAACTAATTCAATATGCATTCCTACCGGAGTTAAAGTTACCGATTTCTGAACTAAAGTGAATTTATTGTGATTTATAAGTGAATAAATTAATATCCGATAGCTCACGAATAAAAAACTAACTAGATGTCACTTTTTACTTTTATTTTACTTCTTAGATACTCAACATGTTTCGGGCATTAATATGTCCATCTTCAGGAGTTTGCGACTATGTTGTTGAACTACCACAATGGCCGTTTCGTTCTTGATTTGTTGTGTGTTGGAGCTAGGGTGCAGTTCGACTAGGGCGGTATCCAGGCTGCCGGTAGCCTGGATACCGCCCTAGCCGCAAGTAACAAGTGACATCTAGTTGGGTTTTTATTCGTCAGCCATCACAATGATGCACGGTCCAATAAACATCAAATTAATATCCATTGTCCACTGAAACGGACGTTTTTAACATTTCTAAATAACTGAATTAACATCCGTCTCTTCTGCACTGAACAGCGGTGAGATTCCTAAGTAATTAATTTTGTATACATTGCTCATTGAAGTAAACTTCGTTACGATTTCTGCGTGCCCAATATAACGATCTTTCTTCGTTTGGCTGCAGGTTACTACTACCTTTTTTTTTTCGGTAACAAATTTATTATCCATAATTCACTGAAGTGAACCTTTCTAAGGTTTCTGAATAAATTGAATACCCTTTGTTCACGCAAGTGAAAATTATTACTTCCTATTTTAAGTAGTTCGGTAACGAAGCATCGTAATTGTTTCATGGTGTAATGTGTTCTTTCGAAGGCTTAGAGTTACTCGAACTGCCAAAACGTGAACAACGAATGTACTTTGACGACCGATGTGGTAATTCAACAGCACAGTCGCAAGCTCCTGATGATGGATATATTAATGTCCGAAACATGTTGAGCACATAAGAAGTGAAATAAAATAGCAAGTGACATCATGTTGATATTTTATTCTTCAACTATTACAATGATGCATGGTCCAATAAACGTAAGTACTTTAAGATATCTGAATTATCTTTGTCGTGTTCACTTAAAACCTTCACTGGACCTGAACCCGAATCTATTCGAGTTCATAGCTACATTTACGTTGTACAGGGTCCTTTTGCCGCTCTCTATATCTCTGGGAATGGTAATGGTATCAGAAATGTTTAAATACGTCAACACTTCTTCTCTAAAAAAGAAACCCCAACAAAAGGTAAAGATGTATTCTGTGTCGACACTGACGTACCGAGTACCATAAACACATACAAGCATGAAGAAGAGGAAAGCCCAAAATTAATACCGAACCTGCAATAAGGGGTAAACAGACTTTTCCACAAAATTCAGTGCTGTAGTGTTATTGTTTCAAAAACGGAATTTAAAAAATTATCGTATATGTTTATTATCATATACATACCATATAAATCTGATATTAATTCTAAAAATGTGTACCCAGAGTTCATAAAATTAATACCCAACAAATGCACATATATTCATTTAACGGTCTACAATTCTTCATTTTAGATCATTAAATGAATATATGTGGATTTGTTGGTGTATTAATTAAATAAAGTTCAAAATGCACGGTGCAACGATAAAGATGTGTGCTAATAGATTTTAGTGAACATTTGTACATTTGTGAATACGGGCTTGTTGTAATATTAGATTCAGCTCAGCAAATACGTTTATATTGCTCACTGCTGTTGTAATTAAGTTTCGCCAGAGCCATTAATCTGCTTAAATGCTGATCCTCATAAAGGCACATGTTGCTTGCATTAATACACGGTTCAACAGGTCACATCTTCCCTTCGCATATTAAATTCGCGCCTGGTGTATAGGAACAGCCAGTTGTGTGCAAGCCGCAACACATTAACTATATTATTTCCTCGGCAACATTTTAAGTTAAAGTGTGTCTGAAGTGACAAAAGGCTCTTATGCTACACAAATCCAATTATTATGGTTAACTAATTCGATGGAGCAGCGTCGTTTTTTCAGAAACTAATACTCACTGCTCCACTCAATACATTCAGCGCATTTACAAAAGCGCTAAGTTCATTATAGTAATCTCAAGTGCCCAGCTGTGCATCCTGCTCTGACCACCCAACAATTAACAAAGCTTCTCTTGAACTCGATTTTTTATCATATGTTTTACCTAAACCTAGCTTTTCCGAGACGATCACTATACGTCAAGTTTCCAGACCAAAATTTCGTACACATTTCTAATCTGCCTTAAAAATTCTACATAAATTTCCCATCTCATCCTTGTTATGATTATTCTAAAGTGTGTGGAGAATAAATGTTGTTAAGCTCCTCATAATGGAGTTTTATTCAAACTCCTTTAGAGATCTTTCGCTATGTTCCCAGACACCTTCCATCTATGAGACAGTGTTTCATATCCACAGAAATATGTACAGGTTTATTCAAAATAATTGTCGAGGTACAATTGTTCAGCGGCAATTCCGCACCAAATTCGGGAAACAACCACTACCTGGCAATTCCATTCGAAGGTAGTACGCACAATTACAAGAGACAGGGTGCGTGAGTATCCCGGAGCTGAAGGTACGAATCAGAACCGCCATTGAAACCATCACCGCTGAAATGCTACAAACATTTGGAAGGAACTCGATTATCGTGTTGATGTTTGTAGAATCACACAGGGTGCACATACAAAGCACATGTAAGGTATGTAACAAAAACTTGGAGTGTTGTTCTAATATAAAATAACATATACTTCTGTCTCAAGTGTATTGTATATGACAAGTTGTTAAAACCCCCGACAATCATTTTGAATAACCCTGTATATATATATATATATGT
>Ga0136643_10016867_pt1 | contig 10990 bp, 5 predicted proteins | sample TergutLab28metaG_FD_96883 | JGI IMG/M metagenome (GOLD analysis project Ga0136643, IMG submission 96883) | Labiotermes labralis P1 segment gut microbial communities from Petit-Saut dam, French Guiana - Lab288 P1 (version 3) (version 3) | ecosystem: Host-associated > Arthropoda: Insects >... | reverse complement strand
TTTGGAATTTTTATTCCTTTCCCAATGCAAAATTGGTTGCACGAACGCGCCTTAAAGTTATGCTATACGTACATAGCCTGCCTTGTTGTTACTATATGTGAAAAATTCATCATCATCATCATCATCATCATCATCATCATGTTCCTGAAGGGTTAGGCGTGTTTTCTGTTCCTTGATCCTCATAATGAAGTTGGTCCCTCCATCTCTTCCTCGGTCGTCCTATGTTCCTTCGTCTTTTGGTTTATATTGTAGTGCTTGTTTTGGCAGTCTGTTTGTGCCCATCCTCTGTACATGTTGTAGCCACTTTTTCTGGTACTGTTTTATTTCCTTTACTATGTTCTATATTCCCGTTTTTTTTCCTAATACATTGATTCTTTTCTTTATCTAGTTTTGTTATTCCAAGTAAGTGTCTAAAAATTTCATCTGTGCTGCTTCTAAACGTTGTTACTCTCTTTTCTTCAGTGACAAATTAAACCCCCTAATTCAATTCCGATCTTGTACATATAACACCGGACATTTAAATTCGTCTCCAAGTTAAAAGCACCATGTGGAAACACAGACGGTTGAAGTTACTTGACAAGAGCATCATCCCGTATGAATGCTGAACGGTCTGGTGAACAAACACGGACATCCTACAAACAACACAACCCTCCCATGAGATAACAACGAAAGGGGTGTATTTTATAATCGTTAATAAGGGAGCGGTGCCCCAGCTGAGACTGCCGTTCGCCCGCTTCCATTCCAATAGAGCTCACTTGGGATTTATGGTGGGCAGAGCGGCACAGAAGCCGATTTCATTTTAGAATACTTCGATTTGCTGTTTGCTGGCCGTCATTCTCCCCTTTCTATGTATTTATATACTACTGTCCCTGGGATACATGTCAAGCCCGACAAGCTAGCTGGGCCTTCATTTGGGGGTTTCAGTTCTGACATTAGATTCAAACTACAGAGATAACAGTCTCATCACATACAGCAAAGGGGTCCGCCACTGATTATATCATTATAGAATTCAGTATAATCTGTATGAAATAAACCACTAGCACAAATATAATATACTTAGGGTGACACCTGCCTGTAACGTAACCGTTACGGACCGAATTGTTTTTCCTGTGCATGCAGGTTCCGTCTCATACAGGTGCTTGAATTTTGATTCTCGTGTCTCCAGATTCTTGGGACTGTAAAATGTTTCTGCTAGTAGCAGATTTCCCTTACGCCCATTTTCCGTTCAAGACAGTTTTTACCGAATATAAAAAACTGGCGCTTGCTGTTCTGTCTGTTCTTGTATTACAAGTCAAAGTTTTTAATATTTACGAAGAGGATCAGAGAGTGACAGCGATAAACAGTAGTGGAATTTAAGACTCAGTCGGTGTTGCAGAGTCCAGCTTTGCCTTAAACGTCAGTAGCATGCTTGTACTGCACATTGTTGTTCTGCTAAGCGTGTTTAACTTCTTGGTACAGAGTGTAGCTCTCTTTCGAGCAACTTCCGAGCTAATGACGTTAAGAATTTTCGAGCATGTTTGTTGTTTACAGGAAATGTATTTTGGTACGTGTGCGTAAATTGCCTTATTTTGATAATCACACCAATTTCCCTTTGAAATTTCACCGGACATAAGCTAGCCACTTTAATATTATCTTCCCGGTTTGTCGTAGTCAAAATTTCCCTATTACCAACAAACATTTCTATCACAGATAGGATTTCTTTTCTGTTTTCCTGCTTAAAAAATTATTTTTAAATCCATGGCAATGCTTCGCTGATAATATGGCCCTCCTACTTGCCATGTGACCGAAACTTTTCTCCCCACTATTTGTAAACCCCTTTTTGCCACATTGTTTCAAAACATTTTAAACTTTTCTTCTCTTTCCGCACATTTAGAGGTATTTCACTTTATACCTTCCGTACAAAAGGATTTCGCACTACCCTATTTCACTTACTGTATACGTTAAATTGAAGGTACAGACTTTTTACAAATTATTTCCCTTTAGTTTTTACTGGTGACACGGAATGTGGCTTTGATGTCCCGAGTCAACATGACAGGCTGTCTACAGCAACACTACCGAATAGAATTGATTATTCCTGTAGACAATGGTGAAACCAGCCTTGTGTAGACAGGAGGAGTGTGAAAACATCAGAGAAGTGGCTTGTAATTAAACTACTATTCGTTTTACCTTTTGATGTATTGGTGGTACGCTGAGTTTGACGCAGTGTTGTCGGGGAAGAGGGACGAGGTACCAAGGGAGTGGAGAAAACTGCATAATGAGGAGCTTAATGATCTGTAATCCTCATCCAGTATTGTTCGGGTGATCAAATCGAGAATAATGAGATGAGAGGGGCATGTAGCACGTATGGGAAGAGGAGAGGCGTGTACAGGGTTTTGGTAGGGAAACCTGTGGGAAAGAGACCACTTGGAAGAGCCAGGCATAGAAGGGAAAATAATATTAAGATGGATCTTCAGGAAGTGGGATGTGGGGTTATGGACTGGATCGAGCTGGCTCAGGATAGGGACAGGTGGCGGGCACTTGTGAGTGCAGTAATGAACCTTCGGGTTTCATATTTTGTATACATGTAAAATAACCACTGCCACCGGGTGACAACCCAATTACAGTAAATAAATATTATTATATATAAAATGCGGGGAATTTCTTGGCTAGCTGAAAACAGGTTAGCTTCTCAAGAAGGTCTCTGCTCCATGGAGTGAGTAAGTAAGTAAGCAAGTAAGTAAGTAAGTAAGTAAGTAAGTAAGTTGTCGAGGTGACCCAGACACAGATATGTAATTGCAGAATATGCCCGTCTCTGTTAGTACTGCGCGCACTTATTAAGAAGATGATGAAACACTACAAGGCCGACTGTTAACGAGATTAAATTGCAAACTCTGTTCAAGATGTCTTCATCCGAGCGTCTCCTTAAACGTACGTGCAGCGGTAACGTTCAGCCTTGTTCGCGGAACGTACCTGTTCCATATTTGAATCTTTTATAGCTTGTCGTCTGATCTGATTGAAATTTGAGGTTTTCTTAGATGTAAGATCCAGATTTTGGTCTTCTGGGTTATTAAAACGTGTAGTCTTGTAGGAGGCTGCCGTCTCTTCGGAGGAACGTATATCCTCAGTGTTCAGGGTGTCGGTGTCATTGGCGTTTGCCTTTAGCCTTCCTGCCCGAATATCGTGATGTAACTGTTAGAGAGGCGATGACCAAATTGGTTTCCAAGTTCCTGTCCAGTGCCATCTCTTTCGTTGCTAGGGTCTATGGACCCACTACAGTTGAAACACGACTCGTTAAACAACCAGCAGATTTTTGTTAAAATAATGCAAACAGGACATTTGACACCTATGGCAGGGGATGGGATGCACACAGAACGTTGGTGGGTAAACTGAGGAAATTGAGCCAATTAGAACACCTGTTTGTAGATAGGAGGATAATATTAAAAATTGTGTTCAAGAATAGGATGAGAGGGCGTGGGCCAGAATAATGTGGCTTTGGACAGGGACAACTGGTGGCCACTTTGGGTTCTAAAAAATTGTGGTGAATTTTTTTGACTGGCTGAAGAACTGTTAGCTTCTCAAGAATGAATCTAGGAAGTGTGTCATCCCCGTTGTGTGTGTGAAAATTGGAAAGGGTATGTAGTCAAACACAGCTATGTCAAATAAGGTGTATTTAATGACTATAATAGACAGCTACATGTTTCAGCCTTTACTGACCTTAAGTTCTCTTGAAGACAACCTGAAGATGGCCAGTAAAAGCCGAAACATGTAGTTGTCTAGTATAGTCATTAAATACACTTTAGTTGACATAGTTGTGTTTGACTACATACCCTTTCCAATTCTCAAGAATGACTCTGCTCCATGGAGTCAGTCAATTAAATAGTTGGTTAAAATAGTGTTCACATTTATGTATGTGTTTAAATCTGTGCTGTATGTTTCATCCTTTGTACGCCTTCCAACAGGTGACAGTAGAGAGTAGGAAAGGGAAGGTCTTGCATGTTAGAGTAACAGCATAAGAAGTTACAGAAAATAGCACCGATGACTTCTTTGAAGTTAATCTACTCAACGTCGTGACGAAAGTGGGTAAAAGTACTAGAACATCAAATTTGACGATCAGGTGACCGTGCATCGTGAAAAATTCTTGTAATAAAACCAACTAGATGCACTAATTTCTCAAATTTATTTTGGAATAAAACTCTACACGTTTCGGACAGTTCCTCTGAATTAGTTCAGTCCTGATCCTGCTCGCAAGCTGTCAGCAAACCTGTATGACATATACCATTGCTGTGTGTACAGCGAGGAACTCCTGATGACGGACAGAGGAACTGTTGAAACATGTAGAGTTTTATTCCAAAAATAAATTTGAGAAATTAGTGCAACTAGTTGGTTTTATTATAAGAACTAAAACACCAGTCGAACTGAAAACTTCCTCATCAGTAGCCCAAGTGCTTCCGTTATGCCGTTTTCTTCAGCTTGTTTGTTGTCGCAATATACAGGGTGTGGCTAGTAAGTAACGACACTAATTTCAAAAAAGTTCTTCATTAATGCAAAAAATTAATCTATACGATTTCCCTTCGGAACTAATTCCCGTCGGAAGCTGCGCCCATCTCCATCTTGAGCCATGCGGAGGCAGGAAAGCGGAGTCGGTATAGTGATTGGGTTCCTGTCCCGACGTGGCACAATATTTTTCCCGTCTCCAAGAAATCCAAACCGGCTCTGTTGCCCACCCGAATTCCTATTCAGTTGGTACTGGGAGTCTTTCTCGTGGAGAAAAGCGGCCTATAACTGAGGCTGGCCTCTTACCTCCATCTAGTGTCAAGGTTAAGAATAAATGGAGCCGTAACTCCTCTCCTCTATACACCTTCATGTCGTGCAGAGGCAAATGTGTTTCTTTCACCTTTTCAGGTATCCAAAGCGGTGAATAGGGAGATAGGGTCTTCAGGGTTGTGACGCTTTGTAGTTCAGCGTTCTGTACAACATTAATACCCTTTTTTCATGGAGAGACAGGGCCTATGGGGTCAGGGCCCCCACATTATCGAGTCTTTACGATCACACTCAGACACACCACAATCCGTAAGACTCCTCTGGACGAGTGATCAGCCCAACACACAGACCTCTACCTGACAACATACAACACTCAAAGAAACAAATAACCATGCTCCCGGCCGGATTCGAACCCGCAGTCCCAGCAAGCTAGAGGTCGCAGACCCACGCCTTAGATCGCGTGGCCACTGGGATCGCCACAATTTTGGTACCTATCCACCGAAATACCGTTTATGCCCGAATAAAAGGCGACTCGATCTTTTCTGCAGATGATTTAGAGTCAACATTCAGAATATCTAGAAAATGTAATAAAGTTGCAGTGAAGTATATATATGTATATGAACCTAAAAATAATACATATAACTGACCCTAAGTACCGCACTGTTTGCCGGTATATGCAAAATCCCTCACTTGTAACCAGAAAAAAACGAAGGACTCGCTTGTAAGGCGGCTCCTAAACTTCTCCGTGTGCTTGAGTATTCACAGTTCTTGCAGTAACACCCCAGATTTAATGACTTTCACAGCCAGAATTGTTTGTTTATTAAGTGGTATGAGTCCTTATCCGAATTGCAACTAACTGTCACTCTTCAGGTGACGCTATGATCGAGTATAGAGCGGGTGAACACTGTTTCAAGACCCTCAGAAGGAAAGACATTTTGGATTTGAACGCCGTCAACCACCTGTTGGAGTGTTTCATCCTATCGACGCCGTACACATTGTCAAGACGGTAAAACCCAATGCGGTAAGTCATTATCATGTAGCGTTGTACATTACCGTTTATTGCAAAATTTTTTGTTACTACTTTGTATATGTGTAAATGGTTCGTGGCGCAGTTGGCTGAGACATTGTGCTACGAGCCGGAAGGTGGCGGGTTCGATTCCCGATGGAGTCATTGGGATTTTTCATTAACTTAATCCTTCCGGCCGCACTATGGCCCGGCGGTCGGCACAGCCTATAACGGAAATTAATACCAGGGATATTTCCTGGCGGTAAGGGCGGCCAGTGCACAGGGCTGTCGTCCTTTCCACCTTCTTGTGCCGATTGTCTATGAATCCTGGGAGCCTTAACTTCTTGGAGCCCTAGGGACCTGTGCAGGTCTTTACAGTGATAGCTTTACTTTTATAAGTGGTTTACTGATGTATGCAGTATTTTATCTGTATAACCTTGTCTCTGTAATGTTCTGAAGCTGCGCGATAATAGCCAACAGGGGCCGAAACATGTAGCAGACAAATTTTAGTCAAACAGGGTTTTTTTCCCCACTAAAATAAAGTGTATTTTGTTCGTTGTAATGTCTATGACTCGTGTAAGGTGTTTTGAAAATTCGGTTTTCAGCCACGTATCTTTTATCGGACTGCAACTGTGAGACAATTTAAGCGTCTCGGTGCGATGTATTGTGTACAAGGGAGAGCTGACACTGATGAATTGAGCATGACGTCATGAAACAGGGGGGGAACAGAAGTGCTTCACTATACAGTCTTAATCTGGCCACCTGATGGATGTGACTGGTTGCCTTCACGCCCCTGCTTCTGTTTCGTACATCTGTTATTCCCAAAAGTGACATCTTATTACAGCTCCGAGGGTGTTACATGTCTCGTACACGTAAAGGATGACACCAGAACTTGAAAATGTGTAACTGTGCCAGTTTTTTAATGCTTATGATTAGGTCTGTGTGTAAGAGACTGCGGCTGTTGTGTTATTTTGCTGTTCTTATTTCAAATGTTTATTTAATGACACTCTGTAGAAGTGCGTACATTGTTTTTATCAGGAAACCTGAAGGAAAGCCACCACTTCGAAGTCCTAGAAGTTGATGAGGCTATAATATTAAAGTAAGTCTCAAAGCACAGTGGTTACTGTATACACTACCGGGTTTAACATTCAGAAATTCTGTGTTCTACCCACAGAGTGTGTTTATGTGTTTTGTGTGGATCTCAGGAAAAAAAACAGCGGTTATTTATCCATGTAGCATCATGTGTTTGGTTTTTGTAAGCAATGCGTAAGACTACGCCCTCAACAATGTTTCCATTGTTACGACAGTGCTATAAGCGTCGAATGATATCTCTACCCGGTACACTGTGGGGTTGTGCTGGGTCCCTGGGCATGCCGGGGTGCGAGGAAATGAAATCGCCGACAAGCTCGCAAGAGACGGTTCTGTTCAGAAGTTAGTCGGACCAGAAACTTTCTTGGGAATATCGAGACAGAACGTAAGAAGAACCATAAAAGGCTGGATGGAAAAACCAGCATTTCGTATTGTGTCGTGGTCCTTGTAATACACAGAGACAGGCTGCAGAATTGATTTCTGAACCTAACCTGACTACAAGGGCCCGATTATTGTCCTTTAATAGGACACAATCCTTGGTTATTATTGGTCTTCTTACCGGATATAACACCCTGAGGAGACATTTATATGTAATGGGACTGAGCAATAACCCCATTTGTAGGAAGTGTGGTACTGAGGAGGAAACTTCAGTTCATGTTTATGTGCGTGTGAGGCGCTGGCTTCACTCAGACACTCATATCTATGCTCCTTCTTTTTGGACTCTGAGGATATTAGGAAAATAATTATAGGGGCCTTATGGAAATTTTGTTAAAGGAACAGGACTCCTCTAGTTTATTAATAGAACATGGGGCACAAATGGCCTGTTCTAAGGTGTACGTGCATCAGGCCCGGAAGGGCCCGAATCCAAATACCATTCATTCAAGACTGCGCCCTTTTACCGACTTAAGTTTCAACGTAATTTCGTCCCTTGTTTTCGGGACAAATTTCCCGTCAAACTTGCATTCTTTTCCCGAAAAATTTTCATGTACACTTCCCTTTCTTGCAGCAGTAAATAGCACGTTAGACCCCCGTGTCCTCGGAGAAAATTTGACTTAAAATTTACAGAAGTATATTTCACGAAAACATAAACCCTGTTTTTTTAAAAAGTAAATTTTACGTAATCCTTCTCCGATTCCTCGGAGCAAACTTGACATATACCTGCACACTTGTCTAGGTGTAAGTTTACGTCTTCTCCGCAATTCTCCATCATTTCAAAGAAGCCTACCCTATATTCTCGGAATAAAATTCACTCAAGTTTACGCTCCGTTCCCAGTGTAACGTTAGAGTGCTCCTTGTTGTTGAAATAAATTCCACGCTGGTTTTCTGCTCTCTGTCGGAATAAATTTCATGTAATCTTCCTCATGTTTTTGGAGTAATTGTCGCGTAAAATCGCCCCTTGTCCTCGAGCCAAATTTCGCTTCAACGTATCTCTTCCCAAAGTGAATTTCACGTAATTCTGCGCCACAATGTAAAAGAAACTTCTACATCAGTTTACCCATTTTCCTCGAAGAAAATTTCATGGAAGTCTCTAACATGTTCTGGGAATAAATGTCACTTGAAATTAGCCCGTTTTTCCTTGTGAATTTCGCGCACTCTTATTCCTTAGTCACAGAGTGAATTTTGCCTACTCTTAGTCCCTGTTCTCCCAGTACGTTTTACGCAAGCTTGCCCCTTGTTTACTGTGTAATGTTCTCCGAGTACATTTTACGTAGACTTGTCCCTTGTTCTCCGAGTCAATTTCACGCCATTTTACCTGTCATTCTGTAAATAAAGTTCGCACAAATTTACCCAATGTTCGTTGTTACGAATTTCATTCAAGTCTCACCCATTGCTCTGGCAGCAAATTTCACCCAAGTTGCAGTCAATTTAAAGCATTCCTAGCCCTTGTTTTCTGAGACTGTGTCAGACAAGCTTACTTCTTTTTCTCGGAGTACGTTTCACGTAAGCCTCTACTCCGTCTTCAGAGTAAACAGTTCTTAAAAGAATATGTTGTAGACGTAAAGTGGATTGATCTCGCTTGGATTAGGGACAGGTGGCGGGCTGTTCTGAAAGCGGTAATGACCCTTCTTGTGCCATACAGTGCAGGGAGTATCTTGATATCTTATGAACTGTTAATTTCTCAATAATTTCTCTGCTCCACTGAGTTATTTTAGTTAGTCTTTATTTCACGCTAGCATATTTACTTGTCCATTGGGCCGGGATAGCTCAGTCGATATAGCGACTGGCTACGGACTGTAGGTGCGGGGATCGAATCCCTGTGGGGGGCGAGATTTTCCACACCTGTCCAGACCGACCCTGGGGCCCACCCAGCTTCCTGTACGATGGGTACCGGCCCTTTCCCACGGATAAACAGCGGCCGGGGCGTGACGTTCACCCCTCACCCCCTTCTAGTGCCGTGGTCAAGAAAGAGTAGAGCTATACCTCTACTCCACCTATGGGCCGTACGACCTGTACAGAGCCTCAGTGCCTGTACGAGGGTGCACTTTACCTATTTACTAGTTCATGCTCAACATACTTTCGTCCCTTTTCTGCTCAGAAGGACACTACTGCATCTTGGGAGCTTCGGTAGGTTAATGACATGCCGCGTCATGTGGTTCGATCCTAGCTACTTAAGTTAGGAACTGAATGCATTATTCAGAGGACTGTTTTTCTGGATTCTCTTACCTGCCGTGGCCTGTTTCGTAGTGGGCCTTTGCATTGACGTGGAATGACCAATCAAGACAACAAATAAGCTAGAAATCAAGGAATATAACGTCTTTTTTTTTCAGGTGAGACCTCCCCGTTGTGTTCAACAGTCAACACATTACATATAACTGCACAGTATAACACAACTATTTATTAAGTAATTACAATAATTAAAAATAATTAAATCATTTTTTATATCAACACGTTTCGGTTCCTTTTAGAGAGTCATCTTCAGGCTGAGTACTAAAAAAGTGTTATATACAATTGGCAATGCTTTACAGAATACGAGATCTCGTATTACATGTTATTAATATACAGAGTGGGCCAAAAGTATGTATACAGTGTATAGTATAGCAACCTCTGTATATCTACTTTTGGCCCACTCTGTATATTATGAATTAAAATAAATGTAATTCCAAGTGTTAAATAATGTAGGTAATAAGGTTAAAGGTTATAAATGATTAAATTTAAAATGTAGGGAGAATAATGGAGTAATGTTTATAGAATTGTAAGTTGTGATAGAGGAGCCGAAACATGTAGCTGTTAAAAATTATTTTATTTTCTTTTAATTATTGTAATTGCTTAATAAAAAGGTGTTTTAAACAGCGTAATTATATATATATATATGCTATTGATTATACCGTCGATCACAAATAATTTTATTGGCTATTTAATATGTTGTACTACACGTTTCGGCCTGTTTGGTCATCATCAGATTATCAAATCACAAAATACTTTGACGAAGTATAATTGCAACAGTAATTTTCAGTGGTATTATTAGACCTTATTCTTGACCGTGGATGTGGGATTTATGGAGAATAAGTTTCATGTTTGTGAAAAACGTATTTTTCAAGTTGATTTGAACGAAGTCATCCTGTTGTGTATTGATTCTATATATTCACTTTATTAGTATACATTTCAGTCAACATAACTATATAATAAAAGCATAAGTTAAAGCGACATGTTTCGACTTAAAAAGTCATCGTCAGGCTAAGCTAAGAACCATGGAGTTCTTTACAACGTGACTGCGCGCATTTGGGATCCCAGATGGCTCACAATTTGTGCTGTGATTCGTACCGTGTACATAACGTGACTTATATCTATTATACTATTGTAATTACATTAGGGTCAAGTACGTGACGTGTGCTATTTCCTGGGGCCGTTGTTCACTGATTGGGTTTCTGGTTGTTATGTCCATTGTGGTTGTATTGGTTCTCCTGCTTTTTAGTTTTCCGGTAGATGGTGTAGGGGTGGGGGGTGTGCCTGTCCACTTGTTCTTTGTAGTCTGTTACTGCTTTCTGTTTTGGGACGGTTGCGTCTTGTCTAATTAGTTTTTTTTTTTTTTTTTTGGGATGGGTGCCGGTTTCCGTGTGTAGTATTGGTCGGTTGCCTTTTTTTGTGTAACTTTCCCTTCCTGTGGGGGTGACTTGCTTCCGATAGCTTTTAAGTTTGTAAAAAAGTTTTGTTGTA
>Ga0136643_10016864_pt1 | contig 10990 bp, 15 predicted proteins | sample TergutLab28metaG_FD_96883 | JGI IMG/M metagenome (GOLD analysis project Ga0136643, IMG submission 96883) | Labiotermes labralis P1 segment gut microbial communities from Petit-Saut dam, French Guiana - Lab288 P1 (version 3) (version 3) | ecosystem: Host-associated > Arthropoda: Insects >... | reverse complement strand
TTGTTTTTTTTTGTTGTTTTTTTTTTTTTTATTTTTTTATAATTTTTTTTATTATTTTTTATTAATGTTGCGCGTTTTTGATCAAACCCAAAAAGAGGGCGGAAAGGATGGGGGGGGGGGGGGGGGGGGGGGGGGGGGGGACTGTATTTCGAAAATACTTTCTCATATGATCTTTAGTTTCAATGACAAACAGAAAGTACTTCTATGCTGACAAATGGCAACATGCTCGAATGATTCTGATTAAATTTTACAATGAAAATTCTTCATCTCTACGCTTGTTTCTTGTCCGTCGTGTAAAGAAGGCGTTACAAAAACCCGCATTCACGAACTGTGCATTTAGAGGCAATACCGGAGCCGCTACTTGCCGCTACCACCAAACGTTCGTCAAAATATTCTGCGACAAGCAGGTAAATTCCGGGACACGACGCCGCAGTAAAAAGCATTAGCGCACGCCAAAACAAGTCAACGAAGATGCAAAAAATCTTTTTTGCGGACCAGCAGCATCGAACTCAAAGCCCGACATTTTGGACAGCCTGGTTACGAAATGAACCGTCCAGTTCGGTCCGGTCGTCCGCCAGGGCTTGCATCCTTCTCGATCACGGTGAAAGCTGCAGACCTAAAAATGAGTCTTTCTGCTCACGTAGAGCCTCTTTAGCTTCTCGTTCCGCGTTTAAAAGTCTTCGCCTATAAAAGGAATTCTGTAGGATACATTCGATAGTGTTAGCAGGTAAAGGCTTTTCGGTTACGGTAGGTTTCCATTTACGCCAAGCTGATTTCGTAACGACAGTTAGGGGCAGTTACCAGAACGCATGGGGAATAAAGTTAATGGCGTATGTAATAATAGGTAATGGGGGAAAGCAGAGGTGTATACGGTGTTTTGGTGAGGAAACCTGAGGGAAAGAGACCACTTAGAAGACCCAGGCGTAGATGGGAGGATAATATTAAGATGGATCTTCAGGACGTTGGCTGTGGGGGCATGGACTAGATTCATCTGGCTCAGGATAGGGGCAGGTGACGGGCACTTGTGAATGCGGTAATGAACCTTCGGGTTCCACAAAATGCAGGGAATTTCTTGACTGGCTGAGAACCGGTTAGCTTCTCAAGAAGGACTCTGCTCCGTGGAGTAAGTGCTGCTTACCTCAGACCGCATGTAGCTGCAGTAAAAACCAGTGTTTCAAGGACATAGACCAGTTGCTGAACAAATGTTAGAGTTTTATTCCATTTTAAGAAAACCGACCGGTACATGGACGTCATTGCCATGGACTGAACTAGCAAGGATGTGGAAGTGGTTGTGGCGTATTTACGATGAATATTCGAGCCTTCACGGATGTGAAGCCGTGTCGTTGGGGGTTAAGTTGCTGGCGTTTCGATAATCGCAGTACCATCATCTTCTAGTACTGCCTGATCCCGAAGATGACGGCTTTAGGAACATTCGACCGTCGGGAACCACTCGCCCAACAAGGAGTCACGTCCGAGAGGACTTCAATCTTCAGCAATACCGCTGTAAGAACCAGAAAGATCGCGTAATTTATGACACTATTCCGGCATTTCACTGAGAAAAACTATGGATGACTGGGCAGGAATGGCCTGTGACCTCGCGAGCGCAAACTTAAATTGTTACCAACTTCAAACACTAGACACGTGCCGGCACAACGACGGCTTTGCTGCACACACAAAGCTTGCGGCGTATTTCAATCAATACAAGTTGCGATGCGATTCGGCTGATCCCGGCTGTTTTCGGCTCGCTTCGTTAATCTGCAAGTTCGTATCTCTGCAGGACGTTCACAGGGTCTAGGCCACAGACATGCACCTTTCCCCGACTCGAGAATTATTTCGCACATCAGCACAATTACGTGACGTTTCTACGGCGGCGTCGAGGATCCAGATCTGCTGAGATCCGACGCTATGTCGCTGGGTTACATTCCCCGACGTTCGGAAGAACACAGCGCCTTCACCTTCGAGGGCCCAAGACACTTCAATCCATGGAGATAAAAGCATGAGATACTTTCGAAACGTCGTGAAACACCAAGCTATACGGCGTCAAATCCAGGAAGGCTAGCACTAGACTCTTTCTAAGGTCGGTGACGTTTTCGCGCGCAATATTAGGAGCGAGTCGCCAGTACGATGAGGGCACATCAAACTGGCGAGCAAACCTAACAACAGATACCACCCATTCCTTGCCACCTCACGTACAGGGCAGATCCGCCCGCCAACTTCGGTTTTCATCAGCCGAAACGAACAGCGTAAAGTGCCTTTCATTTCAACGGTGATAAATACATACAGAAAAGTCATTCTTAACAAGTGCCAGTCGCTCAGCTCGCCGCTTGTTTCTGGAACCACCAACAGAAACACTGCCACGTTCACCAGTGCCCGCCAACGGACACAATCCGACCGACCACATGCATCCCGTCCACGGCCTCGCAACCCATTCGAACTTACGTACCAATTCGCCTTTTTTCACACCTATACACTCCCTGTCCATTTCATTCTTCGTTGCACGATTACGCTAACAGCGCACGAAGTACGAAACTCATTATGCAATTTTCTGCCACTTCCCTCGGCCAAAACGTTCTTCCCAACTCCTTGCTTTCAAATTCCCTCAATCTAGGTGCTTCGCCTAAGAAGAGACAACCTTTCTCTCTCTCACACACACACAAAACAGGAGGTACAATTATAGAATTATTCTTCACAGCACTTTCTGGAAGCTATCCTGCTAAGGATACGACGCCCACATCGCACCAACCAAGGACGGGCGCCTGCACTATTCTGAACCGAACAGTACTAGCCAACATTTGCTCCGGCTATTCCCTAAGAGAGCCTCCGACACTTCGTGTGTATCAAATCAATGTCGCACGCAAACGGGGAGCCTCAAGCAGTCAGTATAATGACGTGGATACGGACTAGACGAATCGGGGCTCGAAACCTGACAGGGAGCAAGAGGTATAATTCGTCCAAAACGTCCAGATTGAGTCTGAAACCCACCCATGGACCTGTTCAATAGGTCCCGGGGGCTGCCTCCCCGGCGATAAAATAACCACACACCTCTGTCTAGTACTGAGGTCTGGCATCAGTGGATTCATACATCCTCTTTCCCCTTCGCCTTCATGGCGTCTGTTCGGAATTAACATGTCACAAGTCAGAGACTCATATCTCGTCCCACCAATTCTCATCCTCTTGTGCTCTGAGCCCACATCTCTAGACCCTCCACAGCAACAACACTTCGGTATGGTAGTTATTAAAAATAAGAATTCTCATTGTCGAGATCTGACGTCCCACCACATGGAAAACAATGTTATCAGACGACTTTCGACGACAGTTTAATGACGAACTGCAGACACCTGTCTGTAATTACAGCGGCTTATCGTCGATTCCTCGGATACGCGCATACCAGTGTTGCCACGATGCCTTAAACAACTGTCATCAAAAAATTTCCTTTTATTCACTTCAGGAATTCCTCATGCAAAATCAGTCCTCTAAGGTCCAGTGGTCACTATATGTACCACCAGGTACATATAGTGACCAAAGCGTTAACTGATTGGTTGCTAGGCGCGTCCGCAAAATTGCAAAAAAGACTATTAGCTTCGTCATGTCCATGTGTCTGTCCGTCCGTCCGTCGGCATCGAACCACTCGGCTCCCAATGGTCGAATTTCCATGATATTTGATATTTGAGTATTTTTCGAAAACTGTCCAGAAAATTCATGTTTCAATAAAATCCGACAAGAACAACGGGTACTTTACATAAAGACCTATGGACATTTATTATACATCGGTGAACTCTTCTTATAACGAGAAATGTTTCAGACAAAAGTTGTAGAGAAAATCAAAACACACATTTTGTGTTCAGTAACATTTATTCCCCGAAAATCGTGCCGTTTATGAGATAATGTGGAAAAATGCTGTAGAAAGGAGCAGGCCACAGATGGCAATATGGCGCAAGCGCACTGCATGGTCGATAACTAAGGCGACAAACACACACTCAGAATATGTAATACTCATTGCTTTTTCGCTGCAACAATGGTTGCACAAACGCTCCTCAGCGTTACGTTACACGTGCACTGTCTGCCTTGTTATTACCGCGAGGGTGTTCACTGAGCGGTACGAACTAGAATTTACATATAGCTCAGGTTCAGTTCACCATTCAGGGGTCGTATTTTATGTCAGACGCAATCGTTCCTTGCGTGGGAGATTATAGGTTAGGTTCCAGGACACGCGAAAAAACAGCAATGCGACGAAAACCCACAGCATGGAGATTAAGTTATGGGCAATGTACGGACAAGTAATATTGTGGCGCCTTCCGTAACACCACAACGCGTTCTGTGTGTGTGTCAGTGAGCGACACGTCACTGTCAACAATACAAAAATACAGAGTGCTGCACAACAATGCTTTTATAGTAAATATGTTACCTGCAACAATGAAACGTACGTAGGTCTCCACGCAAAGTGTCCGATGTTGCATGTTCATTTGCTCATGGCCTTCTTCAGACGAACGATTTGGCAACACCGATCGTAACGACGGGTAAGTCGTTGCGTAGTTTCTCAGCTTTTATGTTGACACAAAACTCTCAGGAGGTCGGACGGAATTAATCAATTATGAAGCAACAACTATTAAATACCATGAATGAGTGCGTGCGTGCGTGTGTGTGTGTCTGTCTGTGCTCTTGCCTTCGTTATTCGGCAAGCAAATCGCGTCTTTTCTGCGCCGCATTATGTTGTCAGCTATGGTCTGTCTGGCTCTATCATATTTTCCCGTATTTTCGAAAAAGAAACGTTACTGAACACAAAATGTGTGTTTCGATTTTCTCTGCAACTTTTGTCTAAATAATATGTAATTCTTACAAGCATTCAGCGACAGTATCACAAATGTACATCGCTCTTAATGCAACGTTCCCGTTGTCCTTGTCAGATTTTATTCAAACTTCAATTTTATCGAAAGACTTCCGAAAAATCCTCAAATGCGAAATTTCATGAAAATCCTCCAATCGGAGCAGCCAGAGTGTCCTGTCCACTCAGGCAAGACATGGCACAGCTTATAATCGCTTTTCGCAATTTTTCGGACGCGCCTTACGAGGCTGTGGAGGACCAGCAGACTGAATAGCAAGATGGCGTCGGATGAAGCACTACTTAATATTTGCACTCGTTTTGTAGATCAAAATTATGGTGAAAGTGGTGAAAATATGTGTGGAAAGTGTTGTAAAATAAAAGATCACTTAGAACTGCTCATCAGTGAACTACAATCTTCACAAATGATAATCAAGATCCTTCAAGAGGAAATTAAATTAACCTCTATCGGTCAGAGGAATCAAAATAACCTCACAAACTGTGCGGAGTATAAACCCCATGATGAATCTCACCCTACCATTGATAAGAACAGGGCGTGGAAGGAAATTAGACGCACCAGAGCGACGGCTATGAAGCACAAGAGGCACAACCATACAGATCAAAGGGTTACGGACACATTCCCACTATCTTCGAATCGTTATAACCCTTTGTGTAATGATTCGGAAGGTGACGATACCCCAGCACGTACAGAAAAATCAAGGGTGGTAGAGTCCAAGCAGGTAAGGAAGCATAAGATGGATCGTAAAAAGAGAGCGGTGGGGAAAAAACAAGATCAACTTATTATCTTGGGGAAGGAGGACAGTCATGCCAGTGGATGTGCCGCCGAAGTAAGTCATATGTTAAATAATGATTTTGAAGTGCTCGAATTTGTTAATCCAGGATCAGGAACGAAATACCTAAAGGACACGTCCAGGGTGAAATTACAACAGTTAACAAAGAAAGATGTAGTGGTGCTATGGGGGGCTCTAATGACATTGTGAGAAATAACTCAACAGTAGGTATGAAACATCTATTAGAATTTGTAATAAATGCAAACCCCACCAATGTAATCCTGATGAGTGCACCGCACAGACGTGGCTTAATGAGTAACTCATGTGTCAATAATGAGGTACAGAAGTTTAATAGGAAGCTACGTAAAAGGCTGGAAAGATTCGGAAAAGTGTAAATGACAGATGTTGTCAGTGAATGCAACACAAAACACAGGCAACTCGGAGGGTAAAGTGAGCATGGCAAAGAACATTGTTTGTGTTTGTGCTTGTTAAACAAGAAAGTGGAGCCTATCAATGGGAGGTGGCATACTGAAGAAGAAACGGACATTCTATGGCAATTTTTGGATTTTTTTTAAAAAAAAAGTTGAATTAATAAGCAGAAAATACAGTCTAGAAATAAAAAGCCTATACTATGTGGTGACTGGAACTTTATGGTGAATAACAAAAGATTATGTGAACTACAAAATCTATTAGAGAGCTATGATATGATGAATGCAGTAAGATCCCCGACCACAATTACCCCCTCCATTGAATCACTGATAGACGTTATCGTAACAAACAAAGATATTCCAGTATTAAGTATAGCTGTTGTAGACTTGGGTTTGTCTGATTGCCTCGCACAAATATTGAGAATAAATATTGCTAAAAGAAATAGGAGAACTAAAACGATTGTGAGAAGATGGTTCACACCAATAGTGTAGAAGAATTTAAACATCTACTATCTAAGGAATTACTGAATGATGTATATAATTGCTTGGATGTAAACTCTTCTTTAGAAGCATTTTTAGGTACATTTTTGTTCTGTTTTAATATAGCATTCCCATATAAGACAGTAAACGTAAGGGTAAGATCAAATAAAAGATGGTTCTCAAAGGGACTAATAGTTTCAAATAAAATAATGCAAACCCTAAATAATCTAAAAAGAACATTTACCCTCACGAGGGAGGCTCTAATCTATATAGAAAAATATCAAAGAATATATAAAATAGTATTAAGGGAAGCTAAAAAAAAAAGAGAGATAATGATATGTATGTTATAGAATCAGTGGACAGAACGAAAGCCAAGTGGTGACTAATTAACAGAGAAATTGGTAAAGCTCCAGAAAATGAATAGAAATTGGAACTGAGAATTGGAAACAAAACCACTTCAAACCCTAGTGAGATTACAGATAAATTGAACACACACTTTATAAACACTGTGGAAGAACTGGTAAAACAAAATAGTAATGGAAGTGTTTAAAATTTAAAGATAAAACATTATCCTAATTCCATATTTATTTATCCTGTAACAGAAGAAGTGATTAGTCTTACTAAGAGCTTGAAAGGGAAGCCTATTGCAGGTGATGATGACATACCTGAGGATCTAGTTAAACAATGTGCACAACTAATTAAAGGACCTTTGGCACATATTTACAATTTGTCACCGAACTCAGGTGTCTTCCCAGATGTATGGAAGACAGCAAAAGTGAAACCTTTATTTAAAAAGGGAGATAAGTATGACACGCAGAACTACAGACCAATATCAATAATATGTGTCTTCACTAAACTATTAGAAAGATTGATGTGTAATATGATAAAATCTTTTTTATACGAAAATAAGATTTTTTTCAGATGCTCAAAATGGTTTTAGGAAAGGTACATCTATTGATACACCAGTTCAGTCATTTATTGGAAGTATTCAGGAGGCCCTATATAAACGAGTTCACACCACTGGAATATTTATTGATTTAAAAAAGCCTATGATGTACTGAATCATAAATTATTACTAGAAAAACTATTTTACTATGGTATAAGGGGCTCCATTAACTTATGGTTTGGGTCTTATTTGACACACAGTAAAGTTTGTTGGAATTTGTCAAAGTGACACAAGCAGTGTGAGGGTAAATAGATATAGGTCCTCCTCCATGGAAATTAAACAAGGTGTGCCACAGGGTTCGGTAATCGGTCCGTTGTTGTTCCTGCTATAATTAAATGACCTTCCCGTAAATATCTACGATGCTAATTTAGTTATGTTTACCGATGATATTAACGTGTTAATTTCAGACAGTGATGTAAGATCGCTTCAAATCAAAATTGTTAGGGTAGCTGCAAAATTGGAAACCTGGTTGAATAGGAACGACCTCGTAATAAACGCAGGAAAAACAGCAGTAATGTTGTTTCACAACAAACATATTTTTTGGTAAAACCTCTAGTTACTTTTAACAAAATAGCCGTGGATTACACAGCTGAAACGAAATTTCTTGGCATTCAAATTACGGATACACTAAAATGGCACTCCCATGTACAGTCACTAGCAAGTAAATTGAGTAAGGCAGCTTTTATGATAAAATCTCTCAAGGATATTCTGAGTCCGAATTTGATTCGAAACATTTATTTTACAAAATTTCACTCACTTCGCCGGTTTGGTATATTATTTTGGGGGGAGGGGGGAGCAGGGGGCGAATTAACTACAAGAATATTTAGAATACAAAAACGAGTTTAAGGTCAATGGTAGGAGTAAGCTCAAGAACATCCTGCAGAGAAGAACTGAATTGAATATTCTCACCCTGGTTTCAATATGTATATTGGAAGTGATATGTTATATACGGAAACACCACCAGTTTGTACAGCTGAATTAAAATATTCATACTTATAATACAGGAAAGAATATGGATATTCATATCCAATCATACGGTACTGACTTATATAAAAGATGTGTAATAAACATGCGGACTAAATTATATAACAATCTTACTGGTTACTTAAAATAGATACTTATAAGACCTTTAAGAAGGAACTGAAATCATTTTGTCTTCTGCATACCTTTTACTCAGTGGAAGAATTTGTAGCTTTGTAACTATGTAACTTCATTAGCTCTGTATTTAAGCTTTAATACACTATGAATAAGCAGTTCTGAAATCATTTGTAGAATATTATGTTACGTTGCTATTTGATTTATCTTACTTCATGTATATCGCCTGAAACTGACGAGTCTACTATCATGTACGATATTTGGACTAATAAATAAACTAAACTGATATCGATGATGAATGATACTGGAGGAACATGTACTGCAGGAAGCTCGGTGTCGTCGGTAGTCTCAGCTCCGTTGAGATATATGTCTACTTGAAATACAACAACATTCATTCGCATTCGATTACATTTTGTCGACACATTCCTATTTTGGGTTAAAATCCGACATCGACAACGAACGCCTTAATCGAAACTTTACCAGCGTTCCTTCGCGCACCCCAAGTTGGACTTTGTCAAATCGCCACCGCCCCGATTCTCATTCTCAACCCCACGCTTCTCAAATCGGTTGTGTTTCAGTGTTCAGGTGGTCGGTCCGGCCCAACAGCTACTACACAGCACAACGGCAGGTCTGGTTCCCAAGGACACAGTACCAGTCCTTTTTCCTACGTCTTGCCTCTGCGGCAAGGGTCATGCCGATAAAGTCTACTGCACAGCACAACGGCAGCTCTGGTTCCCAAGGACACAGTAAAAGTCCTTGCCTCTGCGGCAAGGGTCAGGACGATATAGTTCACGCCTTGAAGGTTAATCGTTTCGCGAAATGTGCCATTTTACTTGAGACACGTGACTAGTGTTCAGGTCTACACCACTAGTTCTGGCAGTGTTTTAAAACCGATCTGCAATGTGCTGTGTGCTAAACCTGGTCCAGGCACACATCCTCAATGGTCCGCAGTTGCTGTGGTACAAAATATACACAAGTAGGGTAATACCTGGAGGCAGGAGGTGGGAGTAACATCGCACAGCAAACACGGCATTCACAATAACGTGCAGAACTGGCTTGGACGGTGTGACGTCTTTATAAGGATGGAGCTGCGGTGAGTATTTGGACTTACTGAGACAGGAAGTGACACAGGGGAAGAGGGGGAACTGCATACGAAGCCTTACACTCTGGTCGAACTCCGACCCCCCCCGCCCCCCTTAAGGAAGTTCTGCCGAAGGACCGAATGAATAAAAAGGTAAAGGTAAAAAAGAAATCCCATTAGAGGCCTGGACAGGCCCAGAGGTTAAAGGAGACGGAGGCTCCCAGATTTCAAGACAGTCGGCACATGAAGGTGGTAAGGTTATCAGACCTACGCACCGGCCGCCTTTACACCCCAGGAAATACTCCTGGTACTCATTTCCGGTAGAGGCCGAGTCAATCCAGGGCCATAGTGCGGCTGGAAGGATTATGTCAATTAAAAATTCCAGTGGCACCACCGGGAATCGAACCGGCGACCTTCCGACTTGTAGCGCAGTGCTTCAACCATCTGCGCCACCAGCAGCGTGCCCCTGACCGAATGAATACATAAATATGTAAGTAAAATAAAGATAATGTTCAACTTAGAAAGTGCCACTAAGGCCCAGAGGGGGAGCAGATGTACAGCCATACTCCTTCTTTAACCCTGGCGTTAAGATGGGTGTGGATGGTCAACGCCACGGCCCGGCCGCTTTACCCCTGGGCATGACCCAGAACCCATTGTACATTAGGCTGGGTGGGACCCAAGGCCGGTCTGGACGGGTGCTGGTGATTCGATCTCCGGTCCGTAGCGAGTCGCTATACCGACTGAGCTACCCCGGCACACAAACATATAACAAAACAATAAATAGCTAAGTGTTAACAAGAAGCTATCGTGTGTGTCCGTTTCGCTGATGTGTAGCTGTGAGATTGTGCTGAAGTACAATACAGTCTTGCCTTTGCTTCTGACAACTTCCTATCTGTTCTCGTTTATCGCATTTACGCAGCCCACCTCTGCCCGGCGAACTTTGGCAGGAAGTTACAAACAATGCGTGTCAGCTAACTTGAAGGGCCCGGTGTGTCAGGAATGCCTTCTGGGACGGATAACGACCAGCACCTACAGTTATAAATTATCATCTTCGGCTGCTCAGTTGGCACGCAAATACATACATGGACTGCCTTAACAACGCACAATCCATGTAATGCCTCAACAACGTGCCTTCCAACCCTACTTGCATCGAACTATTCCCCGTTTGTTAGCTTTAATAGCTACGTAAGAGTTTCTTTTAAAAAAACTTGGCTGTGTCGTCTGTTTCTTACCTAACTACGAGGGGGGTGCTGATAAGTCCTTAGCCCTACCAAGATGGAAACAAGTTACAGCGACCAAACTCGGGATTTATTCAACATACTCCCCACGAAGCTCAATATACTTCTTAGC
>Ga0136643_10016863_pt1 | contig 10991 bp, 4 predicted proteins | sample TergutLab28metaG_FD_96883 | JGI IMG/M metagenome (GOLD analysis project Ga0136643, IMG submission 96883) | Labiotermes labralis P1 segment gut microbial communities from Petit-Saut dam, French Guiana - Lab288 P1 (version 3) (version 3) | ecosystem: Host-associated > Arthropoda: Insects >... | reverse complement strand
AAGGGGGGAAGTAAGGTGGGGGTTTGGAAGGCCCCACGGAAAAAAATTTTTGAACCCCGGGTGGCGACCCCCGCCCCGCACCCCCCCCCCCCCCCCCCCCCGCCCTCCCTCCCATGGCGCAACAGCCCCCAGTGGGCCAGGGTCTCCTCAATTTCGAGGCTTCACAGTCACACTCAGACCTACCACGCCTGGTAAGACTCCTCTGGGCAGGTGATCAGCCGGACGCTGACAACTCTACCTGACGACACACAACACTCACAACAGACTGGCATCCACATGCCCCGGACGTGATTCAAACCCGCAGTCCCAGCAAGCGAGCGGCCGCAGACCCAAGCCTTAGACCGCGCGACCCCTGGGATCGGCAGCACGGTACATTAGTAGATTAGATTACTTTACAAGATTGAAGGAAGTTTTTATTTGTGTCTTGTAAAGCACCTGCATGAAACTTTGGAATTCAACATTACGTTACGTAACGAGAGCTTTCTAGATTCAAAGGTTACATACATTTTATAATTGGCAAGGACCGGAAACAAGCAATCCCGGCCTACATGGAAGCTGTGTAGCGAAGTTTCCTTCCGTGAAATGAGGACAATTATATGACTGCTCAGATGTCAGTAACAAGAAATACCCTGTACTTTCCAAATACAAATCAGATAACACATCGCTTCACTGCTTAATTCAATATGCATACTTATGACTAACTTTAAACACAACTGTCGTTAGAGTCCACAATACTTATTTTCTCTTGACGGTCAGACTCTTTTTCGATATAAATTCTCCATTTGTAATTTTATCTATTATGTAACTATTTATTCTTATTATCGTACAAATTCGAAAGACTGCCCGTGATGTGTGCGTCTCTGGGTACAGAAAGGACAGGTTTCAAAACAAGCTACCATAAGACACAAAATCTTAGTTGGAAAACCTGAAGGGAAGCGATGGCTACGGAGACCTGGAAATAGATGGAAAGACATTCTTAAATGAATATTAAATAGACCGTTATGTTGTCAGTGTTGGAACAGGAAGTGATGCCGATAATTCACTACAAACTACAGGCAACATGAACAAATAAAGAAACTCACGACGGACAGTCAACAGACGCCTAGCGTCTGACATGACAAAAACCCAAATGAAACTTGAAGACAGAAGAGAACAAGCATTGAAAACCGTCCCATTCATAAAACGCATAAACGCTGAATTAAAAACCAACGTTTCGCAAGCACATTCTGTCCCAATCAACAGCAGAGATTGATGTCTTTTTTAGTGGTGTGCTAATTAAATGATAAAAGCAGAGATTGACTCGAGCATATTCCAGGCCCTCTATTTGTCGTAATGTTAAAATCCCATATAAAATAGTGCGTGTAACTTTATAACATATTTCGCACTTCGTAGCTTAGTAATAAACGTACAAGCAGCACCGATTCATTGCTTTGTCTGTGTTAACACTTAACACTTGCTTTAAATGAAGATAATCCACAGACAATATAGAAGTAAACAATACAGTCAACAGTATAACTTAGCAGTAACGCGCTTTCGTGCAACGATTGTTAGAGTGGAAAATTAAGAAGCCTTAGATATTATGAGTGTGTACTTATAGTATTAAGTATCCGGCATGCAATGCGCATGCGCCATATCATCATTTGTGGCCTGCCCGGCTGTACCGTATTTTTCCATATTATCTCATAAAAGGTACTATTTTCGAAAGAAAAAAAGTTATTGGACATAAAATGTGTGTTTTGATTTTCTTTACAAGGTTTTCTTCAACATTTATCATTCTAAGTAGAACTGAGCGATATGACCAAAAATGCGTATTGGTTTTCGTGTAAAGCACACGCTGTTCTTGTCAGATATTAATGAGACTTGGATTTTCTCGATAGATTTTCGAAAAATAATCAAATAGAAAATTTCATGAAAATCCGTCCACTGGGAGCTGAGTTTTCCATGCCGGTATGCAGACAAACCGACGGACAGACAGACATAACGAAGCTAATAGTCGCTTTTCTCTATTTTGCGAACACGCCTATAAATCACAGTACATTTCGTGGCTTCCGCAAACATATCTGTCCGGAACAGCTCCGTGGTGACGCTGTCTCCCATCCAATGGACACCGCAGAAATATTTTCCCCGTAGTAAGACAAACGAAGCGTGATGCCTAACACTGACCTCTAACCTTCTACCCTTCTCTTCCTCCTCCACCGCTTCTTTAAAATCTTTCTCATACTTTCCTTTTCTTCTTATTTATTTTCGTTCTATCTTTCCTGTCTTTCTCCTTCAGTGGCTGGCTGTTGGCCCCTTCTTATCCTTCGGTTGGTTCTGCAATGTGGAGTTCTTGCCTGTAAGCCCTCTTTCGTAATGCTGATCGACTGCATACGTTATGCAAATGTGGGTGGCCCTACCTTCGAACAATGAACACAGCTGCAGCATTCCTCACAAGTGTCAAGCACAGCCTACGCTCCTACGCTCCTACTGAAGAAACGTGCAGTTCCAAGCATATATCATGACGCCTCCTTTCTGACTTCATGACCTTCTCTCGTCACAGATGCATTATTACTATTACTACTATCTTATTTTCATGTTATGGAGAACGTATTGTTTAAATAGGCGTTTGTTACTCCTACGTTAAATCTTTATGACAGAAACTCACAATTTCGCATCAAAGAGACGTTTGCAATTTTTGGCTTACAAACAACATTTCTCAATAAAATGTGTTTATATATATTTATATTTATTTATTTATAATATATAATAATATTAAATTTCACACACCTAAAGTCAGCAGTTAATTAGCTATTTGCATGAAAACCGAAAGCTAAGGAGAAATTCGCATAACAGCCTTGTTGTTGTTGTTTTAAAAAATTACCACTTCATGTCACTCTAATTCACGCGTTCGCACACATCCATATTATCTTTGTTACTTACAGTAGGACATTAAGATTACGATATTTCTTTCTTAGCCTGACCTATTGATACCTACCCACTGTAGGTGTGGAGGGTTATTGTTGCACTTGATCACACACACACACACACTCGACAGGACTCCTATGGACGAGGGATCGGCCCCACGCAGAGACCTCTACCTGACAACACACAACACTCAAAGAGACATTCATGCCCCAGAACGGAATCCAAGCTGCAATCCCAGCAAGCGAGCGGTCGCAAACCCACACCTTAGACCGCGAGGCCACCGTAAAATGGTTCAAAATTTAAAAGAACACACACTGACACACACACACACACACACACACACACACACACAGGGAGCACGGCGCATTGACAAGCTTGCGCCTAAAAAGGGGAGAGCAGGCAATAAATTTTATTCAGCCCGTTTTCTGTGTATGTAAACATATCTGACACTTTCATATCAATGCGCATCTGTGGAAAGGAAGAGCAGTGTGTGTTTTGGGTCGTAAATCTGACACTACAAACTTCCACTCACAGATAACACAGTCTGACAAGTCTGCAGTTACGGAACTTCTGGAAAAATATCGCATTCCACTTGAGCACAATTTTCATTCTTCTGTTGTTTACTCATTAATTTGTCTGCGATTAAACTTTAATTAATGATACCTAAGTTTTTTTTAAGGAAAAGTAACCAGTCTCGATACCAGTGTCAAAATACAGGGCGTTTCATAATGCACTCCGGGATTAATTTATTATAGGAAAACCGAAGGACACGTATTTACGAAACCTGTACAGATAGAAGGAACTCCATTTTTCCCCCAGTAAGTTTTTTTTCATCGTAGTTCACCTTTCTGCCGCTAGACGATGCGAGTGTACGTAGTAAGAAAATGGCCGCTCCTGGGGAGAAGTCGTTTTGTGTGTTGGAGTATCACACGAGTAAGTCTGTGGTTACTGTGCAACGTGCATTTCGTGCAAAGTACGCCACGGACAATTGCCACGTGACCTCGCTGACCTAAAGGCAGGGATCATTGCAGCAGTGGAGTATACTGATGCACCCTGGTTGACGCGTGTGTGGCAAGAATTTGAATACCGTATCGATGGGTGCTGTTTCACCGGTGGTGCACACATCGAACATTTCTAGTTGTAAAAAAAAAATTTTTTTTCAGTTTTCCTGTGGCTGTGAACAATTCCATTAAGGTAGGTCCTTTGGTTTTCTTGTTATAAATGTTTCCAATCACGGAGAACATTATGAAACGCCCTGTATTTCTAATGATTGTAAAGTGTTTCAACCGAACATGGGAAAACTAAAAGCAAATATGTAACGGGAACACTCTTTCTGAGTATCGGTTTCCCAAGTTAAAAAATTTAGTTATTTTTGGAGGAACATTCCGCTCTAGCGTCGAAAGGTAAGTGCAAAATAATTTATCATATTACTGAAAACAATAAAGCAGATGTAGTAAAATGAAAATCAGAAGAAGAAAATAAAACAGAATGCTAAAAACGTGCACCAACCCGAAAATATAATCTGTGGGTTTAATCATAAAAGTTTGATGTGACGAGATCTACACACACTGTAGAACTGCCTAAGGATCTGTTAAGTCTAAATCCTCGATGATTCAGAGGGTAAGAAGGTTTCACTAGTTCAGTTCGAAATGAACAAAGGCCGCAGCCGTGGGCTGTTAAACACAACGTTATTTCATGATCAACAAGTTACTGATTGACAAAGTAATGTCTCGCACATTGTTACATAAACGTTTCACTGGATCTTGAAGTATGCAGAAAGGTCAAGGGGTATACGTTTATGCAGCAGCTCAGGATCAGTTCTTCACAGCCGTCGTCTTCCTCAGGTCCAGCTCGCGGATGACTATCAGTCAATTTTCCTTATAATAACTCGCTCATAATCCTAATCCTTCCAAGAAACCATCTTGTTCCTTGTTCCTTAGGAACCGAGGGAATTGACTTGTACCGTGCATTGTGAAACATTAATTACTATTAAAACCAAATAAATGTACTCCTGTTAAAATTTAATTTAAGTTTTACAAAATCTCTTCTACAAGTTTCGTGCCATGAAGGTCCATCATCAGGAAGTCAGTTGTAGAATGCAAGTGTTGTAGTATAAAGTTTTGTCCAAATATATATGGCATTTTGATGAATCATCAATGTGTGTATACTCCATACTATATGTAATACACATTGATGATTCACCATTATACCACATATACTTGGACAAAAATAATTAAAACACTTTATTATCCAACAGATGTATAAATATATAATTCGTACATATAATTATAACAATTTTAAAATATTTAAAATTGCTCCAACATGTTTCGAATCACAAGGGAACCATCATCAGGGAGCTCTATACAGTGCCTCTCTAGTCTGTGTAGTACACACACCAGGGCAAATATGCTGCCATAACACCGACTACGTCCATATCAACGGACGCGATAAAACCATTATTGTAATTTTAGCCAATCACTGTATACAGCTCCCTGATAATGGATCCCTTGTGATCCGAAAAATGTTGGAGCAATTTAAATATTTTATAATAATTCTAATTGTATCTACGAATTATTTATTTGTGCATCTGTTGGATAATAAAGTGTTTCAATCGTCACTGATGCACGGTACAAACATGAAGATAACTTGGACAAAACGTTATACCATAATGCTTGCATTCTACAACTGAATTCCTGATGATGGACCTTCATGGCCCGAAACAAGTAGAAGAACTTTTCTAAAATTAAAATTAAATTATAAGAGGATTGTATTTAGTTGGTTTTAATTGCAATAAGCTTCACTTAGCATAGTAGATCATGCGAAGAGATCTAATTTGCATTTCGATATACTACACAGAGTACAAATATGAACATTTTTGCGTCATACAAAATATACCCCCGACATAATCCAGTTTTCTCCGTGAAAAATCACCTTTCAGAATTTTGCACTTACAAGCCCTAATGAAGCCAGCGGAATCAGTAGACTGACTAGAACATGAATGGAACGATCGAGGTTCGGATCCTGGCAGCAGCCGAGCCTCTTCTCCACCGCTTCCAGGAAGCACTGCAAACCTCCCTGTTAAGAATCCAATAGCTACCGGCTACATTTTGCTCGCCGAATGTTCTTCGTAACGAAACAGGATACATCACTTTCTCTTTACTGTTTATTCAGTATAGTTTGTAATTAACAGTTCAATCGGAATAGCGTCTTGCTACGAGCTGGCTGGTTCCGAGATCGAACCCTGGTGCGAGCGAGATTTTACGCACCCTTCCAGAACAGCCCTTGGCCCCACCCAGCCTCCCGTAGGTTTGGTAACGAGTCTTTCTTTCGGGGGTAAAGCGGCCAGAGCGTGGCGTTGACCACCCACCCCAATCTAGCGCCGAGGTCAAAGAAAGGGTACAGCTATACTTCCACTCCCCTTCCGCACCTTAATGGCCTGTTAAATTTTAGAGTACCCTATGTGTGAAACATGAATATTACACAAACCAAAAAAAAAATTATAAAATTGAGATGCACGGTATTTTGTGGGGAAGTAACGCAGATTTAACATCATGTCTTAAAATTGCAGTTGATATCCTTGTTGCCTAAATATATGAAATACGTGTTTTGGGGTGATGACATACGCACGTCCCACATACGGCACACCAGGATTTTAAAGTTTAAGTAGTTCGGTTACCAAGTTTGTCTGCCTTGGGACTCAGGATGTGGACTTGTCTTAGGGTCACTTACGGGGTGAACACACTGAACACAGCAGACAGAAATACAAACTGTCGCTAAATGAACTGCAAGATGTTCAGATACAAAACTGTAATACTAAATTCGTTAAAAACATAAACAAATGAAAGAAGTATTTTGGGGAAGACACAATAAAAATTCGAACAAACTTCCAAAATTTCTGAGACAAAGTACAGATCGACCAAGTAGGCATAAATTTTATTCGCCTAATTAATCATTAGATTCAATAAATATGATCACGTCACGATAAATTACTTTAATACGTAAGAAGTGGTGATAATCCTAAATCATATGTAAATATATGGCATCTCCGCGAAATGACTTCTGATAATTCAAGACGCGACTAACTCAACAGAGGCTAAGCACAAACATATATCATCTCAAATGTTAATTGCATATCACGAATGTAAAACCGTAGTTCCTTCTGTGGTTATTCATATTAACGTCTTTCCGATCGTTCTGGTTAACTGTGAAAACCTTGTGTTCTATCAACCTGTTAGTCAACTTGAATATCTGAAGGCCCACTATCAGTTATTTTTACGTAGCAGGAAGAAATTAATGTTTCTCACAAAACTGCAATGAATGGCACATACGCTTCTAAACTTTATAGCCCCGGAAATGTCACAAAATCTTGTACCAACATTGCAGTCTCTCGACCAATTGAATCCTTCCACGGACGGTATGGCTGATGTCGGCTATTCAGCACGCGCGAACAAGTTTTCTTCCAAAAACGCGATTCATTTAGGAGATACCTATTCCTCGCTGAGTTCCGTGTCGCTGAAATCCCTCATTCCAAGGCATTAGCTTTGAAATCAAATTAAACTAAAGTTACTCGAACTCACAAACAAAATTGGAATTGTTAAAACAAGTTTCTACACCGAATGCAGCAGTGCAGCGAAGACAGCGATGGTGGCCACTACAGCTGTAATTCCACTCGTCCACTAACCCACTGAATATATATATATATATATATATATATATATATATATATGGCGTCATGTGGAAAACTTTACTTTTGGACATAATCAAAGCATGTAATCAATCTAGAGACTACGTGACTTGAATCAAGATAAATTACCTGAGCAAATTCCTACGTTAACTCAGTATGAAGTCGTACACCTCGCCTTCTCCTATCTGTTTAACAGGTAGGAGCTTCAACTAAGGTGGGTTCGCCGCCCGGTGCTCACCCAGAGCCAGTAACTCTAATTTACATTTAGGGCCAATTTTACAACCGTATTAGGAAGGTGTCTAAACTTTTATTATTAAAGGTAAAGGTAAAGCAGAAGGTTCCAGGAAGTTAAGGTTCCCAGATTTCGTGACAACGGCATAGGATGGTGGTAGGTTGTCAGCCTTACGCACCGGCCGCCTTTACCCCAAGGAAGTACTCCTGGTACTCATTTCTGTTAGAGGCTGAGTCGAACCCAGGGCCATAGTGCGATCGGAAGGATTTTTATGTCAATGAAAAATCCACTGACACCAGCTGGGATCGAACCAGCGACCTTCCGACTTGAAGCACAGCACATTAACCACTGTGCTACCGCGGTCCCCAAACTTTTATTATTACAAAAATAAAATTACTAGTGGTTCAGCCTACACTCGGATACCACATCACCAACAGACTATCCCGCTACATAACACCAGCACGCCTCAAGTCAGCCTACACAACGCAACAAATAGTCGCAAGCTCCTGAATATGGACGTATAAACGTCTGAAACATGTTGAGCAGTAGATAATAAAGCAAGTGTCATCTAGTTGGTCAACCTTTATTCAAAAAAAGTGAGAGGATATTATCAAATTAATTGTGGTGGAATAGTATGATAATATAAGGACTGGAATCATCTGGTTCGGGAGAAGTTTCTGTTATCAGGAATATCTCTTACACAAAATTCTACTTATCGAAACACGAGACAAAATATGGGGGTCGAGAGTTAAGTCAAAAAAAAAATACATAGCTAGTTTGCATCATTAAAGAAAGAAAAACGCCCCCCCCCCCTCCAGCTTGACAAGAAGAATGCACAGTGAATAAAATAAGAATATTAATATTCCACATGCGTCTTAACGAATCTTAAAAACAGAAATATTTAACATTTTCATTATATTAACCTTCTTATTTTAAATCTGAATCTGACGTTCAGGTGACCGTGTATCGTGATAAATGCTTATAATAAAACCAACTACATGCACTAATTTCTCAAATTTATTTTCGGAATAAAACTCTACATGTTTCGGAGAGTTTCTCTGTCCATCATCAGGAGCTTGCGGGCAGGATCACGACGTCCGTCCTGATCCTGCTCGCAAGCTGTAACTGTAACCTGTATGACATGTACCATTGCTGTGTGTACAGTGAAAAACTCCTGATGATGGACACAGGAACTGTCCGAAACATGTAGAGTTTTATTCCAAAAAGTAAATTTGAGAAATTAGTGCATCTAGTTGGTTTTATTATAAGTATTTTAAATCTTTAGTTGGACTTGAAAGAAACCCCCATAAAATCCTATTCTTATGGGGAAATATGTTACTATCCAAAAAACACAATTAACAAACTTTAAGTTACCGCGAAGGGGAGTTTCAAATGCTATTAACAATTGTAAAGACTTCGTACGTGCGATCTCACAGTTCAAATTTACATGCAACATTTAAAATTTTACTTTCATTTCATGTTTTTATACAAAGCGAATGATGGCCCTTATTGGCCGAAATACGTAGCGCATTGATACCAGCACATTTTTACACCATAAATATAGTAGTGTTTGATTATGGCTTTTGTTAATAAATCGCTAAGGGGTCCAATCAAAGGCGGTGAATGTACTGACCAGTTGATTGGTCATCATCTTCCCATAAACAACTATGATCCACGAAGTCAATGACTGATATAGTATATTAGTGAGAGACATGCACAGCTATTTGCTGACGACATCACTCAACTCCACAGCAATCACATCACTTTCGAACGTACTGTACAACTTGCACAGACCGATAATGATACAGCCTCTTATCTGCATATGTAATTCAACACCAACTTGTTACACAACGCCTTTTGATTTGTTAAATAACCGCTCCGACATGTATAGGCCTTAACTGTTGGCCAAACTCAGGGAGCTCGTTTCCAGCATCCAATTAAACCTTCGCAACACTACACAGCATTCAGGAAGGTGAACATCGCTGACAAACCCCGGTGCACGGAGAGGGTAACGAATTTTACGCAACTACGAGCATGCTCCTCGGACCGGAAGCTTTGAACGCTATTTGTGTATAAGCTGCTTACACGAAAAATTCCTGGAAATCTTATTCATGAACGCTTGCAATCCAAGGTCAGGTCGCATGTCACGCGACCACATATCCGCCAAAACAAGAAGGTTTGGTTTGCAATCGCGACAGAAGCCACTATCGGGAATGATGCAATCTCCGAATCCACGTCTGATAACTCGAAACTTGGAAGGAATTTAAGGAATGCGGATAGAGCGGGGTTGGTTTCTGCTTTCGCTATGCATTCTAACAGCGTTCTGACTCAGACCGCCGACTTCAGTGTACCTAGTCTTCGCACAGCTTTTTTATGAAATAAGACCTGTTTACTTTAATAATCCTTTGTAATACAATCAGCAATCTATGTCTCAGTCTCCCATGTGGTCTGTGGGATTTCCGAATAAAATTCTACATGGTTTTCCAGCTCTTTTACGCCCCGTCTGTCTAATTTAAATTCCTGGTTCATCTTCACAGCAGTAACAAGAACAGACCACAGCTTTGTGTATAATTCTAAATAATGATCGGGCTCCTTTCATTTATGCACCATATCAAAAAAGAAGCATAACAAACGTTGTCTCCGTACAATTCTTGCCTACTCTTGCTTTTCCTTTCACGTTAGTATGTCATCGCTGTAAACACACAGGTTTATGAATCTTAAAAATCATCCAGCTACTGAGCCAGCCTAATTTTGAATTTCCTCCTGTAAGTCTTTTACCTTGTGACATTTGCTAATAGCTTAGTTTTTGGATATAGTATCTGCAGTAATGACAAATGGGGCTTATCTGTACTTTCCGTACCAGCTTTACTCCTTCCGTAAGAGACTGTGAAACTTATCAAATTTTCAAACCCCATTACTTTCTCTCCTACAGGGAACACTTCTACCTACCTGCAATTCTTATTTCTCCACGTCAGGTAAGCGATCACTTACTGCCCCCTTTTGAGCGAAAAATCATATCAATATCGTTTGATAACCCATCATCCGTCATGTACTTACCGCTCGCACCAGCTGAGCCCCCCCCCCCCCCCCCGGACCCCCCCGGCTCCCCCCACCCCCCCCCCCCCCCCCCCCCCCCCCCCCCCACACACCCCCTTTTCTTTCCCCGCGGTT
>Ga0136643_10016862_pt1 | contig 10991 bp, 12 predicted proteins | sample TergutLab28metaG_FD_96883 | JGI IMG/M metagenome (GOLD analysis project Ga0136643, IMG submission 96883) | Labiotermes labralis P1 segment gut microbial communities from Petit-Saut dam, French Guiana - Lab288 P1 (version 3) (version 3) | ecosystem: Host-associated > Arthropoda: Insects >... | reverse complement strand
TTTAACAAGCTTATGAAAATCGGCTTGGTACTAGTACCAACGCCGGATTGGTGGTGTGAGAGGCCCGTTGGTACTAGTACCAACGCCGGTCGGAAAGTGTTAATAGTTGTAAACAGCCTGTACAAGGTGGTTCACTCTCATCCATTACAATACTCTTTAAAAGTTGCTGGTTTTCTCACCAGGTGGTTGAGGTAGTCCTGCTGCAGGAGCACCCTGGGGCTGCTGGCCTTGAGGTTGACCCACTTGAGTAGCAGCAGGATTGTGCACATTTGTCGCAGGAGTCCTCAGAATGTTCAACCTGCATGTGGGACAGGTTTGCTGACGTTGGAACCATGACCGGAGGCATGATGTGTGAAAAATATGGTTACATGGGAGCTTCTTTGATGCTGCAATCATCAGCAAATAATGCAACTCAGTAATATGTTCAAAATAAATTCATAAAGTGATGAATTTAGAAAAACAATGTGCACTAAAATAAATAAACCAAACTAATACGCAATACTTAATATAAAAGTTTCATTATTATTATTATTATTATTATTTTATATAATTCCTGTTTAAGTTAATGGCATGTTATCCATCATACAGAAACACTTACTACAAAAATGCAACTTTAATTCTGTATATTCTCATACATGACCAAGAGATTCAAAATAATTCTTGTAGACTACATTTTTTTTTCTGTCTTCTGAGATTATGGTGCCAAGCTACCCTCAAAGTCATATGTGCAGAAGGTGGGGTAAAAACAAGCAAACAATTTACAAATCTTCATACCCTACACAACTGCACATAGTCACCTACATCCTAATATCTGACTAAACCCCAAACATTTTGTAAAATGTCAACAAACACAATAATCTAAATTTGCAATGCTTCTTATTCCATAAACCTGTCTGTGAAAATGCAGAGGACACAATATGGTGAAAATGTCACTGTGTCTAAAGGTCATACAACTGAGGTTTATGGGCTGTATGCAAGTACAGCATATTCCAGTCCAAACTTCTGCTTTTGATAGAGGTGAATGGCCAGCTTCAGGCTGTAGTAATTAACCCCTTGTAAAACTCCTCAATAACAATGGAATAGCAGATAATTCTCAGAACCAGTCTCAGAAACAGTGGCTAAGACTGAAATTGCAGCACCTTTCACAGACTGAACCGCAGTTCCAGCCCAGGGCTATTCACTTTCCTCACTTCAGGTGTTTAACTTTACACAACAGACATGAATCTAAATCCAAGACACACAGCGCTTTTATGATGTGTATTTTCAAATATATCCTCAGACAGACATATTTTCTGGAAATTAAATGGACTTCTGACTTCAGTGATGGATATGCCACAGAGGTCTAACAGAATTTCTTATTTCAGAATGGAGCAGTTTGTTCCAGTTCTTCCTCTTGCACACCATACAAAAAACCAAAATGTCATGGTAACACACTGCAACTTACTCTCTCATACAAGAGAATCATGCCCTTCATAATTACAAGTGTGCAATAAGGAACAAATTAAATACATGGATAATGGGGGAATTTTCTCCGGTGGCGATAATGTAATGCACAAGCTTTACCGCCACTCTGTACATGCCTACAACTTGCAGTGTTCAGGCATAAGGACAGTTTCACTTTTCAAAGTTACCTCTAATTAATCCTGGACAAACTCATCAAACAAAGCTCTGTCACTTCCTTGTTTTCTTGTCTTGGTAATACATAAAATTATTAACTTCTTTTTCGCCTTTTATACTACAACAATGTGTACATGTGACTGATACTTCAAATATGATTAATCAGTATTTTTAGGACTAGAAAGCATATGCTGCCCACAACTGTTCTGGTAGCCCTGAGTAGCATAATAATTTGATACAGCAATGCAAGTGTTGTGCTTGCCTGTAACCATTTCCTCTCTGCAGATTATACACACATTATCTGCTGCAGCCAGCTCTTCTGGAGTGGCATCTGGATAAAGTGTGTTCATGTTTCGGATTGCACGGCGAGATAAGATCACATCATTGAACGCTTTTTTAAATGACCTGAAAAACACAATCACTTCACTATCACAAACCCATAGGTATGTGTGTGTGTGTGTATGAAATAAATACATGTAGTATCCACAAGAAGTTCTGTAAAATGTAAATGTAAAAATGGAGAAACATAAAAAATTACCAGAGTTACACAATCACATCAGCTTCAGTGATACACAGCATAAACCACAAATTGTTTTCTTTAATTAGGTACTTGTCACAAGTCCATATGAACTGAAAATTTGTTCCGAAGATCTAATCACAATAACCAGAGTCTTTCCCATGAGCACATGTTACTGGGAAACAGCACAGTATTACTATACCAATAGTTTAAGTCCTGTATCAGTTAACGGCATGTTCAAGAATGATATGCTAGAGCACCACTAGGATTAGTGCAACACAATTTGTGAATGGTGTGTTCCACTTCATGTCATCACAGTTGTGCCACATTGTTCATTGTATTCATTATTAACCCAATGGCACTAAAGGATGATCTCAGTTGATATCGAAATCTAATGCAGAGACAGCCAAACAACTACTATACACATTAGCCAGTAACATGCAATGTTACAGGGCAGTCCATTCAAATCCCAGTCTACTTCAGAGTGCACTGGGCATTTAATACTGGCAACACAGGGTTAATCTACAGTGCTGTTAACATACAAAGTATACGCAGCCTGAAACTGCAGTAACAGCTTAAAGAATTGCATACACACTCTCTCTCTCTCTCTCTCTCTCTGAACATCTGCCCTGACATGCAATCTGTAAACTCTCAGCACTTCCTCACTACCTACTGCACTTTTTAATGTAGGGATGTTAACATATTAGCATCAAAGCATGATCTGTTTTGCTGTATGAAGGCTGTACTGCACATTCTACATAAAACATATGGATGAAAACCTCAAATTAATCACAAATTATGTCTACATACATTCAGTCAATAAGTTTTCAGGGCACAGACAATGCCTTCTCTGTTTTTAAAAATCAGTAATAATAACTCACTGTCATTAACAAAGACTAAAAATTTATAGAAAATAAGATTTACTGCAGTCACCACACAATACATGTTGTTGAAATGCAACATAACAATAAGATAAAACAAGACTGACAGGAACTGGTTCATGTTATCACAGCAGCAAAGGCTGAAATTTTGCAATATGCATCAAAATCTGCCAGTGATAAAAACTGGATTAATGAGATGCCAATTTCCACTGAAAAATTTCTGTTATGTCTTTAATAAAATGTTACGTTCTAATGCTCTGTCATCAATTTGCATGGCAAGGATGTTCTGGATAAAAAGTATATTTATTAGCTGTAAACAATCATGCATAAAAAACACTTACCTCATTGTGTAGTACATTGGTCTGAATGCAAACAATGGTAATGTGTAAATTCGTACCATGATGGCAACAAAAGCAATGTATAAAAAGACTTTGACAAAACCTGCAACAAAATTATTAAATTATGGATTATGATATAACACAATAACATTATGCCACACATAACAAAGTGAAACATCATTACATATTTTTGCATCATGTTACACCGACAATCCATTTGAATGCAGAACCCACCCCACTGGCCAGGATATTGAACCGAGAGACTCATGACTGGAAAATTTATCACAGTTTGTTCTCTTACACAGCTTTACTCTGATTCTCATTCACACATATTAACAAGATTTCAGACCAGTTCAGTTTCATAACACATGTGTAACAGACATAAACTGCTGATGTTTTTTGTAAATCTGAATTAGCATCTAACATAGTGGGTTTTTAGTGTGGAAACACATAAAAAAGAAATCATATCAAAGTATGGCACAAAATTTAAAAACTGTTTTCTCAGTGTCTCAGTTACCCCAAAATCAACAACATTAACTACTGAACAAATTTTGAACAGGTTCCTTGTTAGGTGGTAATGGAGCACAATGGGCAGCATCTTCATGAAAATCCTTAAGACAGTTGTCTCAGGAAACTGGCACATCAAAGTCATCGGTTCATGGTGCCATACAACTGCTTTGTTATAAACAATAGAAGCTTACAGGTATGCAAAACCTTTAGGAGGCAGAGTGTATTTCAAGGGCACAATTTTGTGAAGTATTGTATATTTTCTAGCAATTTATAGGCAAATACTTCAAACGGTTTTTAATATGTGCACCAGGTGTTAATCATGTCTATGAGCTGAGAGAGATTGTTTCCAACACATGCTCTCTTTGCGGGAATGGTCCAAATTAATTTTGCAAAAAATCTCTAATCTTAGAAGTTCAGAAGGGTAAAGTTCAAAAAGAGCAAACAGATAACAAATGCTTGTGGAAAATCAACATGAAACACTGTAAAATGATGTGACAAATTGAGCTCAACATTGGACCCATTACAGCACAAACGTGCTACTGAATTCAACTCATCAATGGGCCAATAGGGATTAACATGTAATAATTTGTATTATATATTACAGCCTGCTAATATACACTCTATAAGCAAGTGCCACATTGAGGTGACCATATCAGTACCATAGACTTCAGTTCCCAATTCAACATGATCATGTCATCTATGCGCAGTGTAAAAGACTGACAATGCAATGCAGCCACTCTTATGATATAACAATTAAACCTAATTCTATAAAACATTAACATGACTCAATTCATACATCCACAAACATCTCAAAGGCTCACGAGACTGAGGAATTAGACAACATAATAATGTGGCAAAGTGTGGTGTTATTTCCTTACATGATTCACCCACTGTCTGCAGATATTCTTACAGATGTGTCATCACAATCATGATGAATAATTTCACAGCATTGTCCTGGATGAAATACCAATACCTCTTCCACCCTAGGTCAAGTGATCAAAAAGGATGACAGGAATAATCTTACAGAATATCTGCAATTCACTGTTTAATATAAAAATGGCCCGATATTCTTCCAGCACTAACTGCACACCTCACTCCAAACGTCTAACCGTGTGAGTACACTTTGCAAACAGCAAGAGAATTTTTTGTCATTCTGAATTTTAAAATCTGTCCAACCCTATTCATTCATTCCATTGGCATGTGCAGAATGCGATGATTCCTTGCTGTTCTCAGGAGCTTCTTCCATTCCTCTCTGTTATGTACTTTTCCTGCCACCCTTCTCCACCTACTATTCTTCCATCCTCTCTCACCTCATCTTGCCATCTATTTCTTGGTCTACCTCTCATTCCGGTTGTTCCCAAATTCATACATAATACTCTTTCAGGAATTCTATTGTCTTCTATTCTCTGTACATGCCCAAACAAACATAATCTATTTAACCTTATTGTCTCTATTATAGGTTTTTTTAACACTTGCATAAATTTCTTTATTGGTTAATATCCTCCAATTTTCTTTCTTATTGTCATATACTGGGCCTAAAATTCTTCTATACAATTTCCTTTCAAAAATGTTCAATTGCTTTCTACCTCTCTTTGTTAGTGTCCAAGTTCCTGGTGCATATGTTAACGTTTTGTCTATTATTATGTTCTTTAGTCTTAATTTTAGTTTCTTTGATATGGTTTTATTTTTAAAAAATTTTTGTAGCATAAAATATGTTTTGTTAGCATTTTTTATTCTTTCTTGCAAGTCTATTTGGTTATTGTTATCTTCATTAAGTATAACTCCTAAGTATTTAAAATTTTCCACTCTTTCAAATTTGTAATTTTTTTATTTTCAAATGTGCTATTTTATTTTTCTTTAAACTGTTTTTCCTTTCCACTATCATATATTTTGTCTTTTCTTGGTTTACCTGTAGTCCAAACTTTCTGGCAGTATTTTCCATTTCTACAAAAAGTTTTATTTCTATTTCATTTTTTCCAATTAATGCAATGTCATCTGCATATGTTAATACATTCAAATTTTCTTTACCAATCTTTATACCACTAGGAACCATTTTTATAATTTGTATCACTTTTTTTAATACCAAATTAAATAATATTGGTGATAAAGGGTCACCATGTTTCAGGCGTTTTATTTTCAAAAAATACGACTATATATCTTCTATTCTAACCACACTTCTTGTCTTTTATACACATGTTTTACACATATTTATTAATTTAGTACGAATTTTAAATTCTTCCATACATTCCCATAGTGCATCTCTGTGTATAGAGTATCTCTATGTCCAACCCTACATTTCAAGTTAGTACACAACAAAATAAAATTCAACCACATGCTTAGGCACATCCACTGTTCTAAGAATAACAGAGCACTGGTCTGAGCCAACATGGGTTTTATTGTTTAATTTCCCGGTAGAAGGAAGTGACCTGCTAACCTCAGAATTTCAGACTTCCCAGCAACCTGACACATAATAAAGTGGCAGACCCCAATACATACCCAGTAACTGCTCAGGTATCAAGAGACTAAAATAATCTGAAATATGTATTGTGTTGTATGACATGACTCACCCATGACCAACTCAGTGTACAAAAGAAATACAGCCTTGTTGTCCCATGGATTCTCACTGTTCAGATCAATGGTGTGAAGCGCATATCTGATAGTGATATTGACGACAATAGTAAGGAGGATAGCATATTCAAATCCAAATACCAGTTGCACAGACGCACCCTTGGTGATTGTGGATTGGTAAGCATGGCCCACAAAATTCAGGTCAAGAGCACCAAGCATGGTGAGCAAAGCTAGAGGGGAAAAAAAAAAAATCATACATGATCACCAAAACAGTATTTTGCTGGATTCCCCTCCATACCTATTAGCTAACATCATGTGGTAAAGCTCACCACTTAATCACATAATTCTCTCTATTACTAATTCAAATATCAAGGAGGAAATTATTCATTGGCACACTATAAAATTTCACCACACTTACTTTAGCACATCTCTCTTCGTTAACCAGATGAACAAATATACACTAACTACATATCTATGACTATCTGATTTAATGTTTAGGGGCATTCACAAAATTGTGAAAAACAACTTAGCTCCGTCACATGTCAGTCTGTCCATATGGAATGACTCAGAGCCCACTACACAGATTCTCATGAAATCTGATACCAGTATTTTTTGAAAATCTGTCAAGAAAATTCAAGTTTAACATCTGACAAGAATAACAGGTACTTTACATGAAGACCAATACAAACTTTTGATCATATCTCACTCATTTCTTCTTAGAATGAGAAATGTTTCAGAAAAAGTTTTATTGAACTTCAGAACACATCTTTTATGTTCAATAACTTCTTTAAAAAATTATGCCCTTTAACAGAAAATGTGGTAACATATTTCACAGCCTGGCAAGCCACAGATGACAAAATAATATGTGCACATTGCATGCTGGATACCTAAGGCTTCAAACACCCTCTCAGAGTTATGTAATACTTATAGTTTTTCCATTGCAACAATGGATAAACAAACACACTTCAATGTTACATTTTATGCACACTGCCTGCCTTGTTATTCTGGTCAAATCATTCAATCTGATTGCTGCATATGATTAAAAAGAGCTGTTAAGAATAATAACAAAGATTAAAATAAAACATTTCATAATCCTTCATCCTCTTCACAGCAAATCTACCAGTCTTCACAGCACTAACAGGTGAGAATTTCAGCACCTTTCCAGACTGGTCCTGCAGGCATGGCATTAATCACCCACCTCCATCTAGCGCTGAAGTTAAAGAAAGAGTACAGCCTAACCTCTACTCCACCTCTGGGCCTTCATGGCCTATTATAGAGTGAACTTTACCTTTACCTCTCTATTCAGAGAACAAAACTTCCAGGTAGACTAATAACATACAGTAAATGTTTGTCTATCCCAGTTCAATGACAGAGGCATTACAGAAACAAGCACACTTATTCATGAAATCTGGTTCAAACAGATGCATTTATAGACTCTCTCATCTTGGTACTTTCACTCCCTACCATCAGTATTGCCAATGCTGCACCTTCTGAAGGTCAGTCAAGACCAGATACCCAAACTGTCACGATGTACCATAGTTTTCCCACACAAACGTACCTTAAAATTGAATGTAACGACACTCTAAAACACAATTACAAAACCAACAATTTCATGCATGGTGCTTAAGATTACAGAAATGTACAGCACACATTTGCGAAAAGTGAATAGCAACAATCGGTCCTATTTAGTGTTGCTAGAATAAGTTAAACCACATTTTCGTTAATATTGTCCATTAAATTACAAATATTTTACTATATTATTTCAGCATTCTTAATTGTTCACTATATTTATCCAGCAAAAACATCACATATCTATTCAATAACATCCCTTGGCATGGTAACGGAAAACTTACTGTGCAGAGAGCGTATTTCATTCTGTTTGAATTCTGCAGCTAGCACACAAGTAATCATGCGTAGCAAACCTACATCTTCATGGAAATCAGCTTGATTTTCTCCTGTAGTTCGGCTTACCTTACTTTATGCAACAGTCTTAACACAATGATCTCCAACCTCTAAGAAGGCCTCGCGAATATTAACGGAGTCTGTTTGGAGTTACTAGCAATTTCTCTTATAATACCACCTTTCAATTCTTGAAGAGAATGTGAAAGATTAAAATCTGGAGATCTGGAAGGCTTCAATGAAATGTATTGCAATTCCTTGATTTTACCAATTGTCTCACAACACAGATACACTCTTAGCACTCGACCAACTGACTCCACATGTTAACTAGTTCAACTGACACATATAACATTTTCTTTATGAAGGTGTTAAATTCTGGGAACAAAGGAACAATTCATGTCTAAGTAATTCTTTTGACACCACTTCAGTGTCGTCCCATTTCAGCACTCACAACATACAAATTCTAATTTTCACAATTGCTAATTAACATTTTGATTGGGAGATGCAGTTGCCGCATCCTGTCTAACAGATGGACCAAATGAGAGAGAGCCAGCATCCACTGGTTCCCATACACGTTCAAATTTTAACCAACATCCAAATTTTCCTATTAGTTAAAATTTTAATTTAAACAAATCCACTCCAAACAGACCAAATGCAGTCTCCATGCTCCTACACCAAGAGTTACGGCTGCCCAACCTGCCAAGTTCTCTAGTTACATCATTCTTGCAGCTACCAAAAGTTCTGGTTTTCCATAAGCTAGGTAATGTCTTTTCTCCCCCCCTTTCCTATCTGGTCACTGGCTGCTAGTCAGTTACCCTTGCTCTGAAACATTATATACACCTTATGGCTCTGTTTATCTTAATCATCTTCTATACACTATAAACTGTCTCAGCAGATTTATGTAATTTACCCAATTAATAAATTTACATGTTCTTAGTTCTTCCAAAATAAACTCGAACCCTGTCTGTTCAGTCACAAGTTGAATGTACTTTACATGCACATTGAAACCATCTACACTTCTGACAAAGAAAGATGACTATGAGCCCCTAGCTTGACTCAGAACAGAATGGTGGTGTTGACCAGCACACATTCACAAGTCAAGGCCATCATAATCACATCCTACTAAGCCCAGGAAAATAATAAAATCTACTGCCCTGTATCTGTGTAGTATATTACAACCTTACAATACTGCTGTTATACATTCCACACAGCCTTCTGTCTCAAATTTTATAAACTTGTTTCCTGTTTGAAATTACCTGATTTTAATTTCTTCACCTAAGACAAAACACACATTGCAACAGAACTAAAACAGCTGTAACTTACACACATTATAGAACAGTCAGGAAAATGGAAAGCATCTGTTACTTTTTCTGGCATATTCTACATCTAAGAGAAGCAGTAAAATGCTCTGTGGCAGGATACACAAAATGTGTCTTATGCTGTGCACCTCTGTACATACTACCTTGACAAAACTAGTCCCAATGGTCATGTTAACCAAACACAATGCTTCAGCATTGTTTTTAAAACACTTACACAGAACCCGTATGTGAAACAACCAAGATATGACAGGGCTTCTTTCCATCTGAAAAGAGAAAGCAGTAAAGACTTAAAAATCCTTATTCATAATGCTTGTTAATTCTTCTTTATTTAGGAGTACTTGTTGTACCACTTACGGAAGGATAGTGTTCCCCACACCTACTTATTCAGAACCCTGTCAGATGCTGTTTTAAAGTATTTAGTTACTGATTGGTAGTGTGATATTATTACTGGAAATTGGTACGACGTACAGAAAACACGCATATGGTGAAAGAGAATGAAGTATTCCATAACAGGTACAGACCTCTACGTGATGTCCGACTGTAAATTCCAGGCAACAGCAAAGTCTTCTATTGTACAAAGACTGTGGAGTCAGTTGAGTCTTAGCTACAGCAGAAAGCAGACATGCTTTCAAAACAGTGAAAGAAGGGGTGGCACTGAAATTTACCAGGCCACAACTGTCACATTTACGGTGAAACGTATACTGAACCACACATCATGGAGGTGTAAGGCTGACTGTGTAAGAAGACAGCTGGTTTTTGGGCTGTAGGAAGGAGTGGAGATGAAGCAGAAGCAGGAGATGAATTACCAGATATTAACCCACATGATATATTGGGGGGAAGAGGAGGGAAAAGAAAAAAAAGAAAAGAAAACCGAGACACAACAGCACCGCCAGAAGCGTAGCGGGGGGGGGGGGGGGGGCGGGCGGGGGGGAGACAGAGCGAGAGAGTATAGGGATTGAAAAGCCACTTTGAGTCCCACAAACAACAGACATGAGAAATGGAGCCTGGAATCAAGAAGCTGGGTGCAAAATTCAAAAAACTGGTTCCATATATGACCACAGAAGTACAGCAGGTCTAATTAAGGTCAACAGCAGGAATGATCAAGTGCTTAGAATCAAAGAAGGCAATGACTCAGTATTAACCTTTTGGTGCCGGAATTATTTTTTTAATTTTAGCACACCCTGTCTATAAAATGTGAATAATACAGGAACCAAATACATTAGAATTATGAAACAAACTGCATTTTGAAGAGAAAAAAACAGAGAGTATATACCATGTTTAAAATATTCAGTACCTATATTTGTTGAATAAATATATAAAATGCAACTTTAGAGGTTAGCGG
>Ga0136643_10016859_pt1 | contig 10991 bp, 9 predicted proteins | sample TergutLab28metaG_FD_96883 | JGI IMG/M metagenome (GOLD analysis project Ga0136643, IMG submission 96883) | Labiotermes labralis P1 segment gut microbial communities from Petit-Saut dam, French Guiana - Lab288 P1 (version 3) (version 3) | ecosystem: Host-associated > Arthropoda: Insects >... | reverse complement strand
TCTGGCCAATATCTCCGTAACCATTGAACTTTGGGTATAGGTGTTTTGGGTTATATCGTTATAGTTTGACCTAAGGAACACTCTCCCGAAGTTAGGTCCTTTCCTCCTGGGACACCCTGTATATAATGTCATAACTCTGAATCTAGATGACTTCATGTCCACCCACTTTTAACAAGCTAGAGCAACTGCGCATAGCAGCACACACTACATGTGAAAAGATGTTTAACCAATGGACTAACAATAAAAACAATATGTGAGCACAAAGATGCAGAAGGATTGCAGAGTGAAAGGCACCTCACACAAACATGCTATACAGTGTTATTACAGTTCATCTGAGGCCAGTTTTAACATCTCATGTACACAGCATGGGTCAGACAAGGTTTGAACATAGTGACATATTCCTGCCAGGAAAATTGGTGCTGCCATGAGGAGTAAAAACAGTTCACAGAAGCATGCAGCAACCATTTTTGTGAATTGTGAGGTATGTGAATGGGCCACACAACATGTTAAGATTACCCATGTGATAACACAAGCACATTCTGCCTACCGATAACTGGTTTACTACTGTAGTTCAAATAGCATCATGAAAAAACTACAAATCATTTAATGAGAAATGACAGTATGCCAATTCTATTCTGAAATTACAGTGAATTAAAATGCCTATACAGCATGTCCTATCCTTTCCTTCAACAGTTCCACCTAACATTCCTTCAACAATACTATTACAAAAACTATATACTACACATATTTCATTCCGGTGTGTCTTGAATCAGCTTGGGCATTCTTGCTCTACAGGTTAAGCAACACCAGACAAGGATATAAGATGGTAGGACAACATATTTTTAAGTTTCCATGTTTGGAAAGGTGTTGACAAATGTAAAAACATAATTACTGAACACTATGACAATCACAAATAAATATAAAAAAGTAGCATGATTTGCCTTACAGCTAAGTTTGAAACTAAAACCTTTTCACAAAAAACTTTGTCAATGACTGCATTTACCTTTGACATGGAATCCGATCTGTGATGCTTTGAATGCCCATTTTCAGCATCACTTTCTTTGGTACGGAACATTCCTGGTTCAAAACCCACTGGGCCTGGCATACCCAGTATCCCAGGCAGTGACTGTGAATTGTCTGAAAAGTACTCTGACTTGACTTGGCCTTCTGGATGGGGTGGGGCCATACTTGTTGCTGGTTGAATTACTGATGCAACAGGGTTCCCTGCTGAGGTGACAGGTCCCACAGGTGGCATCACTGGAGCTCCAGTTGTAACAGGGGCTACTGCAGCTGTCACTGTCAAATCTTCTGGTTCCTCCTATACATAATGACAAATACCACATTTGCAAAATTCCATGTACTATATTTGTTCAAAATATGGATAAAGGTTCGTAAACTCAGGATTTTAGTGTGATGAGTATTTTTAAAAACAAATAAGTAGATATTTCAGTGATTCATGACTGTACATTTCTGCTGGCATAAATATTTATTATTAATAGTAACACTTGTGGAAGATGATACATAGTTCAAATTCAGGCAAGGTTACCAGCAATCCTGAGTGATGATTTCTGGTCAGTTTTAAGGTGTGTTTGCAAACTTGTTAAAAGTGACTATTAGTCTTGTCATGACTGTCTGTCTATTCGTCCACCCACACCGAACTACTCGGCTCCCTCTGAATAAATTTTCAGGAAAACTGATATATAAGTATTTTTTGAAAACCTGTCAAGAAAATTCAAGCTTCATTACAATCTGAGAAGAATAACAGGTACCTTACATGAAGGCCAATATCCATTGTTCATCCTATATCACTCAGTTCTTCTTAGAATGAGAAATGTTTTACATAAAAGTTACAGAGAAGATCCAAAACACTCATTTCATTCCCAATAATTTTTTTTTAAAAATCATGTCACTTATGACAAAACATGGAAAAATTCTGCACAGCCAGACACGTCACAGATGACAATATGGGGCACACATATCACATACTGGATACCTACAGCTATGAAAACAGATGCAGAATATGTAACACTTACTGCTTTTCCTTTGCAACAATGGTTGCATGAAGGCAGTTCAGTGTCACATGTACACTCAGTCGAACAAAGATCCATCGGCCTGAAATTTTCTAAGTCCCGAACTGGAAGCCACATGACGTACAGTTACCATCATAATATGAGTTGTTTTACTTTCCCCATATTTGTGCATTCGTGGTGTTTCTCTGTCTTCCGTTCATTACAATCAATCACACCACATGTATATTAACTGAAGACAACAATACATTTGCTTAATTTGAAATAAAAACATTAATTAAACTACATTAACTTGCCCAGGCGTGAGGCCAGCTAGTTAGCTTTGCTGCTAGGGTTGGATGATTTGACCAGACCCTTCATTCTTACTGTCAGCAGGCGTAGCCCAGGCAGTTCAACGCGTGCTAGTAGTAGCCTTCGGAAACAAACTATGTTGGTTCAAGCCCCACTATCAGCATATTTCTTTATGTAACCCAGGCAGTTGTACATGTGTTAGCAGTAGCCTTCAGAAACAAACTATGTTGGTTCAAGTCCCACTATCGGCATATTTCTCTAAGTAGCCCAGGCAATTGAACGCGTGCTAGGAGTAGCCTTCAAAAACAATCTACGTCGGTTTGAGTCCCACTTTCGGCATATTTCTTTATGTAGCCAAGGCAGTTGAAAGCGTGTTAGCAGTAGCCTTCGGAAACAAACTATGTTGGTTTGAGTCCCACTATCAGCATATTTCTTTATGTAGCCAAGGCAGTTGAACACGTGCTAGCAGTAGCCTTCGGAAACAAACTATGTCAGTTCAAGTCCCACTATGGGCATATTTCTTTATGTAGCCCAGGCAATTGAACACGTGCTAGCAGTAGCCTTCGGAACACACAACTCTCACAAAAGACAGACATCCATGCCCCCGGTGGGATTCGAACCCACAATCTCAGCAGGCGAGGGGCCATAGACCGCCCAGCCAATTGTACAAGTGAAGTATCACATCTATGCATAGAAAATGAAAATGAAAACTTTAGCCCTTAAAAGGGCTGTTTTCAGAAATTTACTTCTTTAATAAGAAGTCCAGAACCTTTCTGCTTCAACCACTGATTTCATTCGTGTCATGGACTCAATCATTGATCGAATGTAAGGCATAGACGAAGCAACTTCATCCCATGCATCTGACACAAGGGCCCATAGCTTATCGCTATTTCCGAGAGGGAGGATAGGTCAGGTTTCCTGCATTGTTCTTTTCACCTCACTCCACGTTTCCTCGATGGGGTTCATATCAGGCGCTCGCGGTGGCCAGTCAAGGAGTATGACTTTGGCCTGCTGCGATAGCCATTCTTGAACCACAAGAGAATCATGAACGGAGGAGTGGTCTTGCTGTAAATGGATTATACCATCGGGATAAAGCATCCATGCAGAAGGCACCGTTATGTTCTGCAAAATGTGCTGATAATGCAGGCCGTCCAGTTGACACTCTATACGACGGAGAACTCCAGCCCCAACAGTGGACAGACGCAAGACCACTGCATTTGCAGGTGTACTGCGGGTTGTAACGCTCGCCCTGAGGTCTGTATCTGGCCCATCATTTGCTTTCACTTTCAGTTTTATGACAGCATTCGTCTTGTATAGGGACGCGGCCTCCAATCAACTCAGGGTTAATGACTATATTGTGACAGCCAGGTTAGTTTTCAGCTTTTGGTAATACCCTACCCTCCTTTTCCAACCATGACCAGCAGCAGATATCCTGTTTCGTCCATGGTTCTAAAATTGTGAATCGCCATAATGCAGTTGCAGAAGACATTCCCTTCATTTGGCAGAAAATTGAGAGAAACTTGACTTAGTTTAATGGGTGCAGTTCTTCATTGCCTTTGATTTTATTATTAGTAAAACATTAACATTTCGGTTTTCATAATCACCATCATCTGTAGCCAGTTAGACTTTTAAATACCCACAATTTTTAAAATGTGTCTACTGAAAGGCCACACGAAAGAAAAATTATGAACTTGTTTCGAAAGCTGAAATTAGAGCTGCACATTTTCCAACAGTATTTCACTCCCCCACCCCACCCCTGAAACAAGGCGAGAGCAAAACCACCCTGGGTCCCAAGCACACCCATCATACTCGCACGTTCAACAATTCCCATCAGTAAATGTTTCCAATTGTACAGATACATAAAGAAATATGCCCATAGTGGGACTCGAACCAACATAGTTTGTTTCCGAAGGCTACTGCTAGCACGCGTTCAACTGCCTTGGCTACATAAAGAAATAAGCTGATAGTGGGACTTGAACCAAAGTAGTTTGTTTCCCAAGGCTACTCCTAGCACGCGTTCAATTGCCTGGGCTACATGAAGAAATATGCCAATAGTGGGACTCGAACCAACATAGGTTGTTTCTGAAGGCTACTCCTAGCACACGTTCAACTGCCTGGGCTACATAAAGAAATATGCTGATAGTGGGACTCGAATCAACATAGTTTGTTTCCGAAGGCTACTGCTGGCACATGTCCAACTGCCTGGACTATGCCTGCCGACAGTAGGAACGGAATGGTCCGGTCGACTCATCCAACCCTAGCAGCAAAGCTAACTAGCTAGCCTCATGCCTGGGAAAGTTACTGAAGTTTAATTAATGTTTTAATTTCAAATTAAGCAAATCTTCGGTTAATATACATGCGGTGTGATTGATTGTAATGAATGGAAGACAGAGAAATGCCACGAATGCACAAATATGGGGAAAGTAAAATGACTTGAATTATGATGGCAACTGTACCGCACGTCACTGCCTGAGCGGGATGTACAAAATATCAGGCCAATGGATTTTTATTCGATGGATTGTACATTGCCCTGTTTTGTTACTAATGAGTCCAGTTCCAGTAGAGTATCTCAGAAGACACAGAACTACTGTCTTCAAAGTACAGTTCACAACTAATGATTTTTCCACCTCACTCTATGTGCTTCAACTTGTAAGGGCACACGTGACGCAGCTTGTATCAATAACAAAAATTAAAAGGTTAACTGAAGAAGCTGTTTCTATTTTGAATGTCGATAACTGGAACAATCACAATCCCTAAATGAACATCAAACCGCTGCTGGATGGAAAAGGTACAGAGGGTACACTGGTTATGCATTTGGTAATGTTTGTTGACACCAAAGTTCAGGCAGGCCATCTCTAATGGCACGCGTGTTTCAACAACAAATTAACTTCCTGCACTGACCACACACTTAAGTTTGACCTTTGTTTGGCAGACAGTGGTAGCAAAATCAGTAGGAACCAACAACACAAGACTTGACACACAAATAAATCAATCAAGGTCACCCCATTGCTATGTTCTTGAAAATATTACCTTCAGTGATTCCAAAACACGGACTTTTGAGGCAGGAGCAAGATTAGCACCATTGATTGTAGGGTCCTGAAATTGCAAATAACATATTTTAAAGTATGCATCATCAATGTTCACATAATTAGGCCAGGCAGAGATATATATATGAGCATTAAAAATTCCCTTTCAGTTGTTCAGGGACAATTTTACTGTCCCTCTCTTCTCTTTTTTAACTCAACTTCTTCTGTAGTGTTATTGATAAAATTTATATCTAGCTGTTACTTGTTAATTTCTTTTACAGCTGAAATAAAATTCATTTCAGCCAATTGTTAAACAGGCCCCAGCTCATGCTTCCCTCCCACACAACATGCTGATTAAGCAAATGTTTTATGCATCTAAATTTTTGGGTCTTAAAACAAGCAATGGTTTGCAGACTTGGTTTACGACATACTCCACACAAAATGGTGTCTAAGATGTCTTTTCAATAAGGTACATTTCGTATTATTCCAGGCATCTCCAACATGCATCTGATAATGTTGTTGACAGCAATCAATCTGACCACAGCAGATGTAATTACACAAAGAAATTACCTCCAATAGTAGCAAGAAAATAACACACCTAACTTTAAAAAAAGTGGACTATAAAGTATGGTATGGAACTCCAAAATGGTAAATAAAGAACTGTTTTCTATTTGATATTGACAACTGAAATGCAACAAGGGGAATTTTGTATAGTGTGAGGTGTCAAAATTATGAATGAAAACTTATCTTATGTGACAACTCTCCAAAATTTTAAATCCTTTTATAATGGATTTGACAACGGAACTTTAATAAAGTGCAAGATAATTTGCTGAACACATTTAAATATACAAGATGATGGGATGGAGCAGCAGACTAAAATTGTTCAGAATAAAGCACCTCATTTACTCACTGGCAATAGAATCTAATGTTTCACCACCACTAATGCAAAGCCCAACATCTTATGCTGTCTGCTTTCCACCCCCACAACACATCACAGTGTTATACACTCATCTCCTTCACAGTTCTTCCAAGTGACCATTTTATAGGAGGCTTCCACACTAGAATTTGGTACATATTCTAGCCTAGCCCACCTGAGATCAATGTCCAGCTCACTGTAACCTTCCTTTCATGATCTAGTAGTAATAAGTGAAGTACAGAGTGTCTAAATCAGTTCAGACAACCGAACATCTTAATAACACAGATGTCTGATATCCCATTCCAAAACCAGAAATACTCATTTATTTTCTCACTGTTTCTTCCACTTTTTCCAGATAAATTCCCGAACCACAGACCACTCTGTGTTAATTTTATTTTGTATGTCATTTATACCTTGACATTAACTTTACTGCCCTCATCTCCTGCAACAATCTCGACTGTGACCAAGCCAAGGTGGTTGTCATCTGTCAGGACCTCAGTCTCTCGCAGAGGAGATCCAGCTTTACGCTTTGGACCACTCATGGAAGGTACAGACTCCATACCACTGGAAGGACTAACAAATGGAATCAGAGGAAGAACGGGTTTCACCTGCAACCAGTGAAGGAAATTTGATACAAACTACATCAACTGATGCAATCATAAATGCAATCAGAGGAAGAAGTTTCGGAGAATCTGGGATACCACTGTTGCGATTCTTTACTTGTCAATGTTATATAAATACACAAGTGGTCCACTACAATTACATAATACATGTATTGGATCTTAATTTGTGGGTGCAAGTGAAAAGGGGAGCCAAATCAGTAATGAGACTGCACTAACATATATGGTTCGGTCATACACCTTCCCCCGGGTTTGCACTGTGAATTAAATCAGTAACTATGGACAAGAGGGCATGGAAAAAATGTCACATGTCCTTGCAGTCTGGATACAAACTACACGTTTATCAAATTATATTAATTTTCAGTAATTCCTTATTACAAACATTTGTGATCTACTGAACTGTCCTTAATAATCCCAATTTGTTTCTAGGAACCACTGCTCTAGATAAATACACAACCTAGCCCAATTCTAATGCTGAATTTTCACACAGCTTATTGCATAATACATATGTTAACTACCAGTTTGATGTATCTTAACAGACCCCTAACGACCCTTCTTATTTGCACCCATTAAGTAAGGTATTAATTGTTTTAACGACCTTTACTTTTAGCATGTAATCTTGATCAGTTCTTACTTCAGTTTTTAGAAAAAGTTTCTTGAAGTCTTAAAACTTCAAGGCTCTTCCAAAAGGTTGTAAAATATTGCACTGTTCTCACTGCTCCTTTATAATTTTGCCACACAGTCCAGCTACGCATCCAAAATTCAGTCTTCATATTCTTGACTATAAACATCTCAACTGCATTAAGGGTATCAAAACATCCCTACTGCCCTGGATCATAAACTATTACAATATTTTTCCTACCACAATGCATATGTCCGCTTTAATTGTTAATCTTTGTAACCTTCCACACATATTACCTACACTATTCATGATCTCCTTCATCTGATCTCATTTGCAGCTGACAGAATTTCTAATAATATAGGTTTAAACTTGAACAATATGAACTAAAATTAAATTCAGTTGACAATGTTTGGTACTGATGCACAATACCAATTTCATTTGCACCAAATGAATAGTTTTAGATAAAACACGCAAAAGGATGAAATGACAGTCATTTCTATCCCATAAACTTTCACTTCTGTGTAATTAGTGTAAGTAACATATGACACACTATTGCTGTTTCTATAGAACAAGTCCTGCGTTACAGGAGAAACAGATGCAGAAGGACTACAACAGCTGTCATCTCCAGGTGAAACAAAAAACACAGAACCTGTTTTTATTTGATGTCATGTTTGATAACAATTAGGTGGAAATGTCAGATGCTTGCTTACCTCTTTCTCCTGCATTGGGCTGATATTTCTTTCATGTTTAACATTGAGAATGGTTGCCAATTCGGGAACAGGGATACAAAGTGGTCGTCGTGTACCATACAGAACGTAGTAGAGATCAACAAAACTACATCGCAGACGGGAATCATGTGACAGCATACAGCTGGAAACAACATGCTGAAATTAATTTAAAAGCTATGATATTTTTGTTGAAATTTCAGTGGGTAGTTGCAGGAGTCACAGTATGTGCAGCATAAAATTCCCCCTGGAAGAAAAACTGAGATAACAAGAAATGGAAGTGACTGTCTGAAAATCTTCACTGGTTTCTTAGACCTTTAAGTATCTGATTTTATAGCCCAAAGAACACATATTTTCTGGATATTTGGGCGCAATATGCACAGACTTCTGATGCAGACCATAAAAAAGAGTGAAACTGATCTTTCCTGAACCTGATGGTTCTTCATGATCCCCTAACTTACGATGGCTCACATCATAAAATCTGCAAAAGACAAATTTCTTTCATGAAACTGCAGGCATCCCTAGAAGGGCAAGTACAGAGTACAAATTGCTAAGTTGAGACCTGTGAGCAGATATTCAAACTGCACAAAATATGTAAATTACTGGGCTGAAATCATCTTTCTGTCATAAATGCATGCTGAAATATCACTGTGAAACACTTGGTAAGACATTCAACGTGACAAGACAGTGTATGAAATGAACCCTCAGGTGTTTTGATAGTGAAACAGCAAGTTCGTCATGCACAAAGTCTGAATCATATGACTCAGTGCTACTGCAGAGAGGCTGTACCAGGCAGCACACGAATACCAAGCTGCTACCACGAGTGTGTACAGTGCCAGTCATGAACATGGCAGATACAGACAAACTATCAAGCAGACAGCAATAACTATTTTTCTACAAAGTAAGAAGGGCTCTGGCAATGCAGAGACATTTCATGACTATTCACAAGTTTACTTAGCACTTTCAAAAGGACAAAAACAACCTAATTTTACGAGTATGCATAACAATGCTGTCAAAGTTGTGCTGAAATAAAGCCTAGAAAATCAATAAGGAAAGCTACAGCAGAACTAGCAATATCCAGATGTTCTGTTCAGCAAATCCTACAGCTGAAATTATACGCATACTCATGAAAATGAGTGTAATGTATAACCTTATTGCAAGCAATGAACTATACAGATTTAGGCTTGCTGAAGGAATAGCATAAAGTAGCCACACTGTATATTTTTCCAAATGAAGTATATTACCAGCTCAGTTGAGTGACAGATGACTGCAGAATGCACAAAAAATCTCAGTGGCTTTAAAGAAAGAGTTTACCTGTGAGCGTTTGCATAGACCTTCATCTAAAAGTGAATGAGATTTTACTTTGATATCAAGATAACCTATCTTAAGGTACAGTGATTCCCTAAAATTTGCCTGGAAGAACAGAGGAAGACCACAAACACCCTCACACCCTCAATGAGAAAGGTTCACCTGGAGATCAAAGAAAGGATCTGGGATGTCTGGACTATTGGAGCCTTCCTTTGAATGTTTGGCTCAAGTATGCTGATACAACCATAAAGTATGCTCAATCAGTACAAATAACTGACTCCTATTTAACAATTTTGAAGAACTAAGTTTTTTAATAATTTTGTGTGACATGTAGTTGGTTTGAAACAAAACTACATGCCCCTTAATAAAACTGGCCCCCTTTGTTGCACACAGTGTTACTAACTTGATCAGGTTCCACAGCCTCTCAGCAAGTTCCTCCTTATCCAATCTGTGTTTGTGTGCACGTTCAAAAGGTGGGTTTTCTACCAACATCCGTATCAGCTGGTAACGTACTGCAGGTTCTGGGTCATTTTCTGCCAAGTCCAACAGAAATTCTAAATCTGGCCATCGTCCATCTACTTTAGTAAAATCCACCAGAGCCTCCAAAGCAGCCAGTCGCACATCTGAACAAAAGAAAAATTAACCACATGGAAAAACTTGCCACATAGCAGCATTAATAATTAAATGTTGCTTCATCCTCTCTGACCATTCAAATAGTTTCTTAATTTTATACAGTAAACATACTTTCATCAGATATATCAAAATGGCTTACTGTATAAAAAATACACATAAAAGGTATAGACAGTTCTTCATTTATGCAGCAACTTAAGAATTAATTTCCTGTAAGTGTGCATGAAAATAATTTCTGGGAGTATCATGGTTCCCTACCAACCTTAACTGCCATAGAATATTAATTACACATGGTAATGAAAAATGTTTCCAGAGTTACAAATTCTTCACAGTGAATACTGTTTCGCAGATTTTTTCATACAGTAACTGTTCTTCTTAACAACTGACCTACTTAATGCACAAATTCTTGTTTTATAATAAGTTTATTTTATTCCTCTACATGTTTTGAGCACTACTGTGCTCATCATCAGGAGGTCAAATTGTATTAAACAGCATCTGGTATCATCACACTCTGTCGGTGGCCTTGACCTCCTGATGATGAGCACAGTAGTGCTCGAAACATGTATAGGAATATAATAAACTTATTATAAAACAAGAATTTGTTCATTAAGTTGGTCAGCTGCTAAGATTATACTGAGATGCACGGTCAGGGGAAAAAAAAAAGTAACTGTTCTCTTAGAGATTTTATACAACACAAATATAATATACAGCACCCCAGCACATTAAAGTTCAAAATAGCAGCGTTCTAAATTATGAAGCAGCATATATTCTTGAGGTATGTTAAATCAAAACTGTGCACATCATTAGAAGTGCACAAATTGAGGAT
>Ga0136643_10016858_pt1 | contig 10993 bp, 5 predicted proteins | sample TergutLab28metaG_FD_96883 | JGI IMG/M metagenome (GOLD analysis project Ga0136643, IMG submission 96883) | Labiotermes labralis P1 segment gut microbial communities from Petit-Saut dam, French Guiana - Lab288 P1 (version 3) (version 3) | ecosystem: Host-associated > Arthropoda: Insects >... | reverse complement strand
TGAAAATGCTTTTGCAATACGGAATTGTGTATGTTGATGAAAGTAATGGTTTACAAAAACACATAATGCGTTATCCGCAATTTTTTGCGGCAAAAGCCATTCGTAAAAGTTTGGAAAACGGCGAAAAAAAAGGCGTCATTTGGCATACGCAAGGCAGTGGAAAAACGGCTTTGGCGTATTATTCCGTGCGTTATCTTACCGATTATTTCAGTAAAAAAGGCATTGTGCCAAAGTTCTATTTTATTGTGGATAGATTGGATTTGTTGAAACAGGCATCAGCAGAATTTAAAAAACGCGGTCTTGTTGTTTACACCGTTAATTCCAAAGAGGAATTACAACGAGAATTTAAAAGAAATACTGCCAATCAAGGAATTACGGTTATCAATATTCAGAAATTTAATGAAGATACAATCGTGTTGAATAACAGCGGCTACGATATTGATGTTCAACGCATTTTCTTTATTGATGAGGCACACCGAAGTTACAATCTTTCGGGTTCGTTTTTGCCAAATCTCTATAATTCCGATAAAAAATCCATTAAAATTGCTTTGACAGGTACACCGTTAATTTCCTACAAAAACGCAAGCATAGGCGATGAAGAAGAGATTAATTTGACAGAAAAAAACGACTTGAATACCACTCGAAATATTTTTGGAAACTACATTCACAAATACTATTACAACAATTCCATTCGCGATGGCTACACACTGAAACTTTTGCGGGAAGAAATTGAAACTTCCTACAAAAATAAAATCAAAAAAGTGATTAAAGACGTGGAAGTGGAAATCGGAACACTCAACAAACGAGAATTATACGCTCACGAGCAATTTTGTGAACCGATGTTGGAGTATATTTTGGGAGATTTTGGCAATTTGCGTGTCCGCGATAAATCTGTCGGAGCAATGGTGGTATGCGACAGTTCGGAGCAAGCAAGAAAATTTTATGAATTGTTTTGCAAACAAAATAAATTTTCGTGTGCGTTGATACTTCACAACGAAGGCGATAAAGAAAGCCGCGCCGCGCAAATAAAAGATTTCAAAGATGGAAAAATTGATTTTCTGTTTGTCTATTCGATGCTGCTCACAGGCTTTGATGCTCCGCGACTGAAAAAAATGTATCTCGGCAGAAAAATCAAAGCACACAACCTTTTGCAAACACTTACTCGCGTAAATCGCCCATATAAAGATTTTCGTATGGGTTATGTGGTTGATTTTGCCGATATAAGCAAAGAATTTGACATTACCAATCGCGCTTATTTTGAAGAACTTAACCGCGAATACGACACAGGAACCACAGGAGAAGACCAAAACGATGTTTTCGGCTCGCTGTTTATGAGTAAGGAAGAAATAGACCTGAAAATTGAACAGATTAAAACCGTTTTAAGTGATTATTCCGCCGGAAAAGGCGACAATAAAGAACTCTTTTCAAAACAAATTCAAGAAATCAATGACCGTCAAAAACTCTTAGAACTCAAAAACGCTTTGCAAGATGCCCGCGATATTTACAATATTGCCCGACTTATAGGTTATACAGAATTAACAGAACAACTTGATATAAAACAACTTTCGCAACTTATTTCGGAGGTATCAAACCGTTTGCAACTGCTGAATTTAGCAAATGCAGTGAACGATGTAAATTCTCGCGAACTGCTCAACGAAGCGATAGAAAATGTGGTTTTCCAATTTACAAAAATCGGCGAAGAACAACTCAATATGTTTGCCGAACTACTTATTTCTACCGCTTGCAACACGCGCCAAGAACTGCAAAACAACTTTCACCAAAAAGACCACGAATGGATTTCGCTCTTTGAAGATTTTCGCCGCCTTTTAGAAAAGCATAGAATAGACGAAATAAATCTTGATAAGATAAAATTTGAAAGTCAGGAACTGTCGGTAATATACGACAAAATCAAAGAATTAAACCGCAGAAACAATGTGTTGAAAGCAAAATTTGGCGGCGACAAAAAGTTTGCCCGAATTTTCAAAAATATTGTGCCGAGTGGCTTGCCGAGCGATAACAATCCGTTACTTACGCTTTTGGAACGAATAAAAGAAAGTATTGACGAGGTAGTTATGCAAAATGAAAATATGCTATCTAAAAAACCGTTTTTTGAACGTTTGGTTGGGCAAAAAATTACAGAAATTTGGCGAAAACCCGAATTTGAACAAAAACTTAATGCTGATATTATAGAACGACTGATAAAATATGTCAGCGATGAATATTTTGAAGCATATCGGACAGCAGCATAATAAATAAAATTATAAAAATATAATGACCGCAGATTACAATCAAGCAGTACGACAATTAGTTGACGACCTCAAAGCAAACTGTTATTCCTACGGCTTGGGAGGCAATGCCAACGAATACAAAATAGTTACGCAAATGTTTTTGTATAAGTTTCTTAACGACAAATTTCTCTATGCCGTTAAGCAAAAACGCCCCGACTTGAAAAGTTATACCGAACTTGCCGCACTCTCGGAAGCAGAATACAAAATGCTTTTGCTTGAAATTGACTATAACGCAGCACAAATGCGTCCGCAGCACCTGCTCGAATACCTTTTTACTCAGCAAGACACCGCCGAATTTGCAAAAACATTCGACGACACGCTCAACGATATTGCGATACTGAATACCGATATTTTTTCTGTGCATACAGCCGGCGGTACAGATATTCGCCTTTTCGACGAAAAGCTCATTCAGAATAGCATTAACGACAAATCGCAGTGGAACGCCTTTGCAAAAGGAATTATCAACAAATTGGCAAATTCAAAATTCGATTTTGAAGAAATTTTTTCGGCGGGATTTGATTTCTTCTCTACTTTGTTTGAGTATATGATTAAGGACTACAACAAAGATGGTGGCGGAAAATATGCCGAATATTACACGCCGCACTCGGTGGCTAAAATTATGGCTGAAATTCTTGTGGGAAACAACGCCGATTTGAAATCGCAAACAGTTTACGACCCTTCGGCTGGTTCGGGTACGCTGTTGATGAATATTGCCTCAAAAATCGGCACCGACCGTTGCTCTATCTATTCGCAAGACATTACACAGAAATCGGTAGAACTATTGCGTTTGAACTTGATATTAAACAATTTATCACATTCTATCGACAATATCGTTCAGGGGAATACAATTCTTAACAGTCGTCATACGCAGAAAATGGATTTCATTGTATCCAATCCGCCGTTTAAACTTGATTTTTCCGAATGGCAAAATTCTGTTTCTCTTTTGCCCGACAGCACCGAAAGATTCTTTGCCGGAGTGCCGAATATTCCCAATAAAGACAAAGATAAAATGTCTATTTATTTGCTCTTCTTGCAACATATTATGTTTTCTTTGAGCAAAACGGGGAAAGCCGCAGTAGTTGTGCCAACAGGTTTTATCACGGCTCAAAGCGGAATTGAAAAGAAAATTCGCGAACGGCTTGTAAATGAAAAATGGTTAAAAGGCGTGGTTTCAATGCCTTCAAATATTTTTGCTACAACGGGAACCAACGTAAGCGTGGTTTTTATTGACAAACAAAACAAAGGCGATGTTATTCTCGTTGATGCCTCAAAACTCGGACAAAAAGTAAAAGAAGGCAAAAATCAAAAAACTTTGCTTTCTGCCGAAGACGAGCAAAAAATTATTTCCGCTTTCGTCAACAAAAAGCAGGAAGACGATTTTTCGGTTGTTCTCTCTTACGATGAAATCAAAGACAAAAACTATTCGCTTGCAGCGGGACAATATTTTGACAGAAAGATTGAATATTCCGAAATTACACCAAAAGAATTTCAGCAGAAAATTACTGATTATCAAAATAAATTGAGTGAATATTTTGAACAGGGGAAAAAGTTGGAAACCGAGATTTTGAAAAACTTAAAAAGTTTGAAGATGGAGGGCAAGAGGTAATGAATAAAGTAAAAATAATAGATATTGCAGAAGTAAAGAATGGTTCAACTCCTTCAACAAAAGAAAGAGAGAATTATGATGGAGATATTATTTGGATAACACCAAAAGATGTATCAACTCAAAATGCAAGATTTATTTATCGTGGAGAAAGAACAATTACAAAAAAAGGTTATGATAGTTGCTCAACGACTTTAATACCCAAAGGTTCTATTTTGCTTTCAAGTCGTGCTCCAATTGGTTTGTTAACAATTGCAGGCGTTGAATGTTGTACAAATCAAGGTTTCAAAAATCTGGTTTTGAGTAGAGAAAAAGTTGATAATATTTTTTTATACTATTATTTAAAATCAAGAATAATAGAAATTGAGGCATTAGGCAGTGGTACAACTTTTAAGGAACTTTCAAAAACAAATTTAGAAAATTTTGAATTTAATCTACCTTCACTCCTCACCCAAACCGCCATTGCCAAAGTCCTCTCTTCCCTCGACGAAAAAATCGAACTCAACCAAAAAATAAACCAAGAATTAGAAAACTTGGCAAAAACGATTTATGAATATTGGTTTGTGCAAAATGCAAATGAAAAATGGGAAAGAAAAAAGATTGCAGATTTAATAAAAAATCAAAAAAATGGCGATTGGGGAAAAGATACAAAGCAAGGAAATTATACTGAAAAAGTTACTTGTATTCGTGGCACAGATATAAATTCGCTTACAGGAAACAATGAACTAAAAGCACCGGAAAGATATATTTTAGAAAAGAATAATAACAAATTTTTAACTGATGGCGATTTTGTAATTGAAATTTCGGGCGGAAGTCCAACGCAATCAACAGGACGTATGGCATATATTTTAGAAGAAATGTTGAAAGGTTTTGAAAATCCTTTAATTTGTTCAAATTTCTGCAAAGCTATTTCATTGGAAGACAAAAAATATTTCTATTATTTCATATTTATTTGGAAACAATTATACGATAACGGGTTATTTTTTGGCTATGAAGGTAAAACAAGCGGAATAAAAAATTTCCTATTTGATGATTTTGTGAATTTTTATGAGATAGCCATTCCACCAACTAAATTGCTTGAAAAATTCAACAAAATCGTTTCCCCTCTATTTTCGACAATTATCAAAAACCGTCAAGAAAATACAAACCTCGCTCATTTGCGTGATTTTTTACTTCCGCTTTTGATGAATGGGCAAGTCGCCGTTGGCGAAAAATCAGTTGAAGAAAAAGCACCAACAAAACAACAAACAGTTTTTAAACGAGCAGTTCTTTCAGCGTACATATTGGACAACATATGTGAACAGCCTACGGCTGGACGAGTGAAATTTGAAAAAATGTTGTATTTGAGCGAGTATTGTGCCAAGATAGATTTGCAGAGTACTTTCCATAGACACGCAGCCGGTCCTTATGACTCGAAAGCATTATATTCATTGGAAAAGCAGTTGAAAAAGAATAAATGGTTTGAAAAAGTTTTTGACGGAAAGAAAAATAATTACGTGCGTTTAGCAAAGGCAAATGATTACAAAAAATATTGCGAAACTATTTTTAGTGTCGAGCAAAGAAGCATTATTGACAAGTTAATCAGTTTCTTTAAAACGGCAAAAACCGAGCAGTGCGAAATTGTGGCTACGCTTTATGGCGCTTGGAATGACTTTTTGATTAGCAATATTCAGCCAACCGATGAACAAATTGTCAATGAAGTTTTGTCAAATTGGCACGATGAGAAAAAACGAATTGAACATAAACGCTGGCTCGATGGACTAAGTTGGATGAGAAGAAACGACATCGTTCCCATTGGGTATGGTATGGCTACAAAATAAAAGTAAATGTATGATACACAACGAAAACAGCAGAGTAAAAAAATGAATGTAACAGTTAATAGTGTAATTTTGTAGAAACATAACATATGTCTGAAACTCAAAACATAGAATACAAGTCCGTTTGGAAAGATGAATACTTGAAATGGATATGCGGCTTTGCAAACGCACAAGGCGGTACGCTCATTATTGGTAAAGATAACAACGGCAATGTAGTAGGTGTAAAAAACGCCAAAAAGTTGTTGGAGGATTTACCAAATAAAATAACCACTATTTTAGGTATCATTGCCGATGTAAATTTGCACGAAACACCGCAAGGCGAATATATCGAAATCGTTGTCGAGCCACAACCAAATCCTGTGAATTACAAAGGTGAATACCATTACCGCAGCGGCAGCACCAAACAAGAACTGAAAGGCGCAGCATTAGATAAATTCCTTTTGCAGAAATACGGCAAAAAGTGGGACAGCGTAACAGTTCCCAATGTTCCCATTTCAGAACTGAAACAAGAAACTTTTACCTTTTTCAAAGAAAAAGGCATAGAAAGCAAGCGTTTGGATAAGAGTTGTAGAGAAAGCACGCCCGAACAACTGCTTAATAACTTGAAACTTACCGACAACGGACACTTAAAAAGAGCCGCCTTGCTGTTATTTCACCTCGACCCCGAAAAATTTGTAACCGGTGCGTATATCAAAATCGGGTTTTTCCGTTCCGAAAGCGATTTGCAATTTCAAGACACCATTCACGGCAACTTGTTCGAGCAAGTCGAAAAAACAATGGAATTGCTTTTAACCAAATACACGCGAGCAATCATTAGTTACAAGGGACTTTCGCGTATCGAAACTTACGAATATCCCGAAGACGCTTTGCGCGAGGCATTACTAAACGCCGTTGCACACAAAGAATATGCAGGTTGTACGCCGATTCAAATTCGTGTTTATGCCGACAGAATAAAAATTTGGAACGAGGGACAATTACCTGAAAACTGGACTATTAAAAATCTTTTGCAAGAACATTCTTCCCGACCATACAACCCAGATATTGCAAATGCTTTTTTCCGTAGCGGCTATGTTGAGGCGTGGGGGCGCGGTATTTCAAAAATAGAAGAACAATGCGCGGCAGCAGGATTGCCCGCACCTACTTTTACAAATGACGGCTCAGATTTTTGGGTAATTTTCCGCAAAGACATTTACAACAAAGAAGATTTGAGCAGGTTAGGACTGAATGAAAGGCAGATAAAAGCAGTGTTGTATGTCAAAGAAAAAGGGAAAATCACAAATGCTGAATATCAAGAAGTAAATAATATTTCAGAAAGAACGGCTTCGCGAGAAATATCAGAACTTGTAAAAGCAGAGATATTAGAACAAGCGGGAAGTTTTGGTGCGGGAAGTTTTTATAAAATAAAAACGCCGAAATAACGCCAGTGCCGCCATGATAACGCCAAAATAACGCCAAAACAGTAATTACGCATATTGCGCAAAAGGGGCAACAAAACAAAAAGTATTTGTAAATTAACGACTTAAAGCAATTGACTCATAATTGCCTCAATTGGCTCATAATTGGCTCACAAGAATTCCCCTAAATCCCCAATATCCCCACAAGTGAGGATTTGGGGATTTCTTTTTTAATTTCAGCGGTATAAATCCGTGTTCAATGCTTCGCAGGTAAAGCGGTCTTCCGCCCTCATTCGCTTATTCGGGAAAAACATAGCGGACAAGGGCAAGACAAGCGGCTTAAAAAAAATCTCCACCCGCCGCTACGCTTTGGGTAGTATTTTTTTCGCCGCCCTTGCCGCTAACGCCGCCGCACTCCACGCTTGCGTTCCGACTCACTACGCTACGCTTCGTTAGGTACTCGCTGTGGGCGTGTCGGCTTGTTTGCCCTCAAACGCTCATTTCGGTTGTCAGTAGCGGCTACTCCTGCCCCCTTAAACCCCAATGATGAAATCGCTACGCTCATAAATTTTTCAAAAGGGGACAGCCGCCGCTGTGTTTTTGCTCGCCTGCGGGTTGCTCGGGCTAATCGGGCTGTCACGCTTTTTGCAATGTTCCGTTTCGTTTTTTGCCCAACCCTTTTCAGTGATTACCTGCGTTGTCTTGGTGCTACACCCACGCCAACCCTCGACCACCCACCCCTAAAATCAGTTGAATTTTTCATTTTATTTGCGTTCCACGCAGGATTTTACCAAAAGTTCCACCTGCCCCACAGTCCCAAAACAGACCAATACCCCAATGCACTTTTTCGGGACATTTCTTTATCATTTCCCCGAAAAAAAAGGAATATGCAAAGGTAGCCATTCCGCTTATCGGCAGTAAAGGTCAAGCCCTCCGGGTTTTGAGAAAAAAATCTCCACACCTGCGCTACGCTTCGGGTAGTATTTTTTTCTCAAAAACCTTGACAGCCGCCGCTGCATTGGCTTTTGAAAGCATATCCTTGTTTTTCTTCTTTTTTTCTTTTCTCTTTTTCGGGGGAAAAAATAATTGTTGTTTTTTGTATCTGTTAAAGCAAGTTAGCACTGTAGTAAATTGATAATCAGCAATGAATAATTTTGAGGAAGTGAAGTAACCACTCAAAATAACCACATATCAAAAACAGATAAAATGCGATAAATCAATAGTTTATCGCATTTTTCTTTATAAATATTTTTTGATATTTATGCTTGAGTATCGCTTTTTTTACTATATCTCTGTTTCCGTCTAAAAATCTTTCTGTCTGATTTCAAAAACGTGCAAATTATCCTCAAAACGATATGCAATGTCCATTTTGTACAAATCGGCGATTGATTTGACAATGGAAAGTCCCAAACCGGACGATTTGTCGCTGGTGTAACGGCTGAAAACATCGGAAAGAGGCGCGTTTCCGCTGTTGGAAATCGTAATCGCGTTTTCGCGATAGGAAACCGTGATTTTTCCGCCCGAAACGTTGTGAGCAATGGCGTTTTTCACCAGATTTGTGAAAAGAATATGCGCCAAGTCATCATTCATTTGCAGTGTCGGCACGGCATCGCCGATGGTTTCAACGCTGATTTGTTTGTGCGCGGCAATATCCTCAAAATCGGCGAGCGTGGTTTCCAGCACTTCGCGCAAATTGACCGCCGAAGTAGCCGGAAATTGATTGTTTCGTATTTTCGACAGCAACAATAAACTGCTGTTCAGCCTTTTCATTCTGTGAAGCGTATTGAGCAAGGCGGAAATTTCATTAGCGAGCGTTTCGTCTTTTTGATATTTTTCGAGCGTCATTTCCAATTTTGCAATCACGATGGCAAGCGGTGTTTGCAACTCGTGCGAGGTGTTTTCAATAAACTGTTTTTGCTCGTTGAAAATGTTTATGTTTTTGGATAACAACTCTTTAGCTGTTTCGTTGAGTTGTGCATATTCCTTTATTTTCGTTTCGGGAAAGTCAGGCATTTTGCTGTTGTCGAGGCGGAATTTTTGCAATTCGTTAAGCACGTGAACAAGCGGTTTATTTGCTCCGGAAATCAACACTTTGCCAACAATCGAAAGCGTCAAAACAAGCAAAATCCATAATCCGGCGAGCAAAATGAGCAGGTTATCGCGCAAATCATCGCGCTCAACGGTTGATGTAAAAAATTGTATCAAATAATGATTGCCGTTCAGCGTGCAGTAAAACGCGGAAGTGAGCATTCGCACTTCTTCTTCCTCCAATTCGGTTGCAAAAAAAACTTTTGTAGTATTAATAAAATACTCCATAACCAACTCGGCTTCGGCTTGCGGAATTTGTCTAACCATCAAATTTAAAGGCGAATAACGTTCCATGCTTTCAATAAAACCCGGAACTGTGTTTGCCTGACGGATAAATTCCTGTTTCAAGTTGATTAATCCGTCATCAATGCTGTCGTATATTTCGTGCATTTGCAGAAAAAAATACAGCACCGACCAAATCAGCAATATCACTGTGAAACAGAATGTTATGCGAAGTGTTAAGTAATTTATCAGCTTCATTTTAATTTGGTTATGGGTTGATTTGGTTGATAAGTTTATAGCCAATTCCGTAAATATTTTCAATCGCAATATCGGAATTGGCAGTTTTCAGTTTTTTTCTCAAATTTTTCACTTGCGAATACACAAAATCAAAATTATCTGCCATATCAATATTATCGCCCCAAGCGTGTTCGGCGAGGCTTTCCTTCGTAATAAGTCTGTTTTTGTTGGTTACAAAAAAGGCGAGAATATCAAATTCTTTGCGATTGAGTTTCAGATTTTCGCCGTTTACCGAAAGCGAACGTTCGTTGAAATCAACTGTCGAATTTCCAATTACTTGCGTGAGATTTCCATCCAAATTTTTTCGGCGCAAAACAGCTTTAATGCGCGCGTAAAGTTCGGACAAATGAAAAGGTTTTGTCAGATAATCGTCAGCTCCCAAATCCAATCCTGTAATTTTATCGTCGAGCGAGTTTTTGGCAGAAATGATAATTACATTTCCCGTTTTTCCTTCGCGTTTCATCTGTTCGAGAATTTTCAGTCCGCTTCCGCCCGGCAGCGAAATATCAAGCAAAATGCAGTCGTAGTCGTAAATCAAGACCTTTTCGCACGCCGAATAGTAATCGGTCGCTTTTTCTACAACAAATTTTTCGGACAATAGAAATTCCTCTATCGTTCGCAGTAAAGCGTATTCGTCCTCAATAATCAGAATTTTCATTGCATTAACTCTTAAAATAATTATTGGCAAATATACGAAATCAAATTCAAAACATCATTTTTTCAGCGTAAACAAAAACTGCAATCCGCCTTGCGGATGGATTTTAGCTTGGATGTTGCCTTTGTGGAGCAGAATTACGTTTTTGACGATGGATAATCCTAATCCCGAACCGCCGGCATCGCGCGTGCGACCGTTGTCGATGCGGTAAAAACGCTCAAATATGCGGTTTAAATGTTCCTCGGCAATGCCTCTGCCTGTATCGTAATACGAGAAATAGTAATATCGGTCGTCCTCCAAATAATTGTTGATGTGTATTTCGATGTTTTCGCCGGCGTATTTTATCGTGTTGTCTGCCAAATTTTGAAAAACGGAATGGAGCAAAGTCCAATTTCCCATAACCGCGACATCGGATTCTATTGAAATGTCTAACTTGATATTTTTTTCAGCCAATTTGTTGCCGATGTCTTTTTTTACCTCGTTAGTGAGTTCCAAAAGATTGATTTTTTCCATACTGAATTGCGACGATGCTTCCTCCAATTTGCTGATAAGACTCACATCGTCAATCAGTTCCGAGAGGCGAACAGATTGCTGAAAAGCGCGTTCGAGAAATTGCGCCTGTTTTTCGG
>Ga0136643_10016857_pt1 | contig 10993 bp, 7 predicted proteins | sample TergutLab28metaG_FD_96883 | JGI IMG/M metagenome (GOLD analysis project Ga0136643, IMG submission 96883) | Labiotermes labralis P1 segment gut microbial communities from Petit-Saut dam, French Guiana - Lab288 P1 (version 3) (version 3) | ecosystem: Host-associated > Arthropoda: Insects >... | reverse complement strand
TCAGAAGGCAGTTTTCCCCCGGCCAGAACCAGAGGGGAGGACCACGAAGTCCCCACGGACATGTGGGGGGATTTGGGGGGGGGGAACTTTATTAATCATGATTGTTGGCCTATATGTCAATGTCTTTCGGGTACTGCTAAATTCCTAACTTGTAGATCTTTATAACAAACTTTCGTCCGTTGGGGAAGTACTCAGATGATTTTTTAAAAGTAATGATTTATTACATAGAAGTTCTGAAGCTGATAATGTTTTCAGTATGAGTTACTTTCCACGGTCTGCCAAATTTGGGATATTATTGTCAGGGCACTCCGTGAAACATGGGGATATCAAAGAACTTGAAGGGACCTATCATGCCTGTTTTTTTTTTTTTTGCTATAGACAGTATAAGGACTAAGCTGACCTACATCACTCCGGCTGTGTTGTGTGCCATGCTCCACAGATGAAATATTCACTGTCAGTAACGCCATGTGCTGAAAAAGGTAACAGCATTCATTTGTCGTATTGTTGATAGTATCGATTATTGTACATAAGCAGAGTAATTGCAGCAACACTACATAAAATGACAATATATGGAGTTCAGTCTTTTTTACACGTATACGAGGGCTTATGTATCACATTCTTCTGCTGCCACTGGCATCATGTGTGAGCCGACGGACATTGCTTTTGGTTCCACCCGTTACTTGCGCGGTACACGTAGGAATGACATCATGTCGCCCTTACAAATTTCATCGTTACTTGTGTCATGGACACTCCTGTTCGTATGGCCTGTTTGGACGACCTCGTTTGAACACCCCTTGTTTGGGGTGAAACTGGAGGTTATTCTGTCATGGCCTCCTCAATAACTTCCGTTACGCCGCCAAGTACAGCATTTGTTCAATACCGTCTTTTTTGCAGTCATTCATTCTGCATGACAGGGATTGGCCTGTGCTGTCTTCCACGAATTCTGAGTCAAGATCCAAAGTTCCGACTTGTGTTTTAGTCACTGCAGTTGAAGTGGAATGGGAAAAACCGCCATGCTAGGGATTACCATTCCACTATTTGTAGAAAAGCGATAAGATAACCCATTCTGTAACTGTTGGCTTAGTGAACACAGACTGTGCTGATGTCTCAATACAGACTTCTAGGAACTCCCTTATGCTTATACCGCCAAAAGTTTATGGATGTGTTCAGAGTTCAGTATAAAATAATGTGAATATAACATAATGGAAGTATAGGGACGGTCGAGAACCTGTATGCTAGGTTCTGCCTCGTATAAGAACCGCGTACCACGGCGGAAGCACCAACGTGGAAAAGGCCACGTATGACAAGCATCAATAAGACTGAAATACGGAACATCAACATCATTGGATGGCATGAACTTCGCGGCAGGGTTGCCATCGCTGACTGCAACAGAAATTTACGCGACAGTACGAAAGGCTGTGGGAAAGTTATCCCAGCAGCTTACAGTAGAAGACAAAGGAGAACTACTATACCACTCTAAACAACACATTACTTTGCATAATAACGTAAGCTAAGGCTGGTGGTTTAGTGTGACGGTCAACGTTCTGCCACTAAAGCCTAACACGAGTCAGTGACCTCAGTAAATTAAATTTCCATTGCCCAGCAGGGGGCCGGTTTAACACATTTCTGGACCAATAAAAAAATAAATAGGGGGGGGGGGCTACGTACTTGTATTCCTTCCTGAGTTGACAATGAAGATATAAATAACACCAGATGTGAATGAAAACTACAGAAATCTGAAATACAACCAGACATTTTGCCCCCCTCCCCAAATGATGGAGGCCCCTTGCAGTCGCATGAACTTGGATAGCCTTAAACTGGCCCTGACTGTGCACCAATTTTAAAGCCTAAGTCTGTTAGATTAAATGTGAATGCCTAAATTTTGTGTAACTAAAATTAATCGCTATAGCTTAACACCACGGATTATAACTTCAAGCCTGCAATTTTGCCATTAAAATGGATACTAGGATTGGCTGGTGTTCGTAAGTCTGTGGGTGGCCTGCATTCACAAATGACCTACGTAAAATCTAGGTGACTTCCGGTTTGTATTTCACTTTTCCTTTGTTTTTGGTTTTTCTCTTCTTCCATAGGGTGACTCAATGTATTAGTTACGTAACATTTCCGTGAATGTGCACATAATTATACTGCTGTTACCTAAAATTCCCATTTCATTTTGTGAATATTGTGGCGCAGAAATAAAATGTTACGTAATATCTTACCAAGAGGCCTTATATAACCCTAGAAGGACGATTCCTTATACAATGACATCAACAAGAAATTATGTACAAAGAAGCACTAAAATTTATAACCTTTCTGGTTTTCGGTGGGGATTAATAGAAGAAACGCCAACTTTAGTTAAGTTTACGTATTTAGATACCAACTGCATACGATGACCGGTTAGTACCACTTAGTATTCTGGTTCTGTCTGGACACTCAAAGAAAATTTCTTCAAAAGGGAACTATGGAGGCGCTGCGACGAACTGACCCAACATGTCCACGCAAGATTCGAGTGTAGCCATTTATACTTTGCGCGCGAGCGCCTACAAAAATGGCACTGTGGTCATTTTCCGTTGACCATTCCGATCGATCTATGTAGTTGTTGCGTCATCTGCAATTTTGCACACCGAAGTTCGCAAACTTTCGTCGAACAAATGAGCAGCCGTCGACCTGATGACATGAAAAACTAAATTTGAAATTTTATGTACTGATGCACTAGGAAATATCTACAAAGTTGTCTGACTGCGTACAGAACGCCGACGGTGGCGAGCAGCGAATTTGGGTGAAGGGACTTCACACTTGTTCCGATAAGCTGGTAGGCAAAGTGATAACCACCACCCGCCTTGATAACTCGGTCAAAAATATAACAATACAAACTCCTTTGTCCCATTTTCCTTAAAAACAAAAAGTAAGCCTCTAAGAACAACAAACACTTTCTGTGTGCATATATGTTAGTTTATTTGACCAATATTCACGCAACTTCGTATGGAGCGCTATGCCATGGGAGGTCACCCACTGCGCTGTGAATCAGTATAAAGAAACCTCTTATTGTAGAGAGGAAATTTTTTTAAATCTCTAAACACTGCGTCTTATTTTTAAGGAAAAGAATGTTGTATACCTAAGCAATTAAGATACTAAAATTAACAGTAATTACTTATTAGTAAAAATTATTTGGAAAGTAATTATAATTTAATAATTATGGCTTTACATTAGTTTCTAAGAATAGAAGAACGCCAATGAGAAACTTGCCCTGTTTCACTGTGGCTGATTTTTTTTAAGAAACACATAGATTACATTCTATGAAATTATCACTGAAATACACTTGCACTAGTTGCTGTTATTAGTATATAATTGGAACTGAAGGAGTAAGGGGGTGGTTCAGCCTACCACTCCGTGTATTTTTCTCACTCCTCCCACTGTCAGTGTCCAATATAGAATGTTCGTCCATACAACATGCACGAATCCCGTTACAATTCAAATATTGTTTACCAGATTCGGCTTTCAGTTTGATTTAGGAGCGTAACTTAAATGTGTTTGAAAACTCTCGCGGACCGCACATGTAACTTAGGCGGACCAGGGGTTTCCATCACTGTTGTAAATGCTTAGTCAGCAGTAACATGCTAAAGTCGTAAACTGGTGAGATAAGCGCGATGTTGGAGCCATTTACGTTTACGGCCTGAAATTACGTACGATAATACTATCTGAGGAAACATTCAACTTCCGGTAAGGCGATATTTTTGTACAATGTAACATAACAAGATGGCAACCAAGCGAAAATTTTCTTGGGTTGGTTTCATGGTGATAAGTAATGAAACACTCGATTAAGCACTTGAAGTAAAATACAGATATATATCAAAGACATACCTACGCATTATATGTTGACTATTGTGTGTAACTTAACAACTACAAGCACGGCGACATTGCGAAAATTTGAGGTTCTATCCGAAAAAATTATCGCAGGCCTACACACGCAAAGAATGTGTTTAATTAAAAACTGCTTGACAAATCCCACTAAGTCCAACAAACAAATTTTAAGAAAAATGTCAGCAAACAAGCTTCCCTCGGCTTAGTAAAAACTTAGGTGTGCGTACAATCGGAAATAATTCGTGACTGGACTTCATAGTTCAAAATCTTGTTTTAACCACAGTGAACATTGGTTGCTGGGCTTCCTTGTAGGTCCACGATAAAATTAAAGAGGAAGGTACATATTGTTCTTTAAGCTACACGACTTCAATCTTCGAGATCCGTTTATACCTCCAATAACGTACAAACAATTCGCGGAATTTGTTAATGAACTGGGAACGTTTCATTCAACGTACATTAGAAAAACATTACGAGGAATATGAATCCAGGCCTACTCGCAAAGTCACACCTGACAAATATGCTTAGGCTACTGGTAACCCACGTCCAGGTGAAACCTACGCAAGAAACGTGGCTAGTGAAAATTATCTCTGAATATGAGTAGTATATACCCACTTCCATAAACGACTGCCTGATTACTAAAATACAGTTACAACGCATCCAATGAACTTGTGCACATACGAAGGACAAACGCTTGGAAATCAAACGTCCAAGGTGATTAGGCCAGTGTGCTCTCCGCCCATTGTACAGGGCAGTAGCGTGGCTACCGTATAGCAAGACTAAACAAACCATAGTATTCCGAAAATACAGCAGGACCACGCGTCTTTCGCAACAAATGATTTTTCTACATGTACTGAACGCCACCCACTATTTGGGAGAAATCGAACGTACTCGCGAGAAAACAATTTCGTGCGAACACGCTCCAGCCTTATGTACACCGCACGGTAATGGCACACATAAAGTTTGGTTACATTGCGCGAACCTTAATATCGTATTACTGCATGGAACTGCATTTCAGTTGATTTGTGGGGGCGTACATTGTTGGGTGGCCGTGCGGTCTAAAATGGCCTACGGCTGCTCGCTTGCCAAACTGCGGGTTCGAACACCACCGGGAGCATGGATGTCTGTCTCTTTTGAGTGTTGTGTGTTGTGAGGTAGAGGCGTCTGCGATGGACTGATCACTCGTTCAAAGGTTTCATACCAAGTGTGATCTCGAAAACCGCGAAAAGGTGGTGGCCTAGGCCCAATAGGGCTATTCTGTTTACAACAGACGGGATAACATAAGCTGAACTGCATAAAGAGAAAAATGAACTTAATAAAAACAAAATAAAATTCCTAAATCTTCAATTTTATTTACTGTGGAATTAGATGAACCATAACCATCAAACTTTACAAACCTATCAAACTTGTATGACTTTTATGCACTGTAAATAATGAAATATTACTACTGTAGACAACATAATGCACAGTAAGGTCACTAAAATAAACCTTACAGCACATCCATGGAGTACTAATACAGACTATATTTGTGGTTTATCCTTTACATAAATCCTCTACTTCTACTCCAGCCATCAATTATTTTAGAATCCCTCTCAGAATGTCATGACAGCATGGACAAACTGCTTCAGCTCTCATCAGATGTGACATTCCACAGAAATCACATACAGAAAAATTCTAATGCTTATTTTTTAGAACAAGATAATACAGTATGAATTGTTACCACCACACATCTCTCAATCAAGACTAATAGTGTCACTTTGCATCACTACAGCCAAACAGTCTTACAATGTTCAAATGTTTGTACTCGTTACTTGTTCGGATCACTAGTTCCTTCTATCTGTCACTGAGCTCTTCAACAAGTATCAGCAAGCAGACGGTGAAACATACCATGGACATTACTGAAGAAGTGTTTTTTATGGTCAGGTTATGCACATACCTTCACATTCAACTTCCACCGCACCTGTGTAATACATTAGTGCAACAGAGAACAGGTTTTTCCAATACTGATGTGAGTTCCGTTTAAAACAATACCACATATTACATTTACCCTTCCCATTTAATGTGTGATTATTAAAATGCCAATGACAATGAAGCAAAGAAAAGAATAGCTATGCAATCAGAAGCCTTGAATTATATTAAGAGGTACAATTATTTACAAATTTCTTTAATAATAATATAATAGTTCTTAATGCAGTGTGTCTGCATGCATCATTCCCATTACAATGTAACAGGTGATATTCGTTCTTAATCATCAACATATTACACAAGACTATGGCAGTCACAGATGCTATTTACAAATGATACAGCTGTATTAATTTCATACAACTCGATATGAAACATTTCCTTCCTTTTTTCACTAACACACAATTTCAGTTCGCCACTGTATGAGTTTAATATGTACCAAATACAATGGTGCTGTGAAATACTGCAAAGAGTGCAAGGCCAGGTAGTTTTGTTGCAGTTGATGACAATCATATTTTAATGTGCATATGCCTACCTTGAAATGGAGCAGGGGGGGCTAAGAAAGGTAATGTTAAATTCACTATACTGAGGCCACAGACCAAATCCTATCCATTTAAGATTATGAGCTTCAAAGATTTCGTCCACAGTCTGACATTTTTAAAATTAACAAAAGAAGTAAAAACAAAGGGTATGTAAACAATATGTTTTGGGGACAGGATTGGTCACTGTCCCCAAAAGTAGGGTTTATTCACTATTTACGCTTCATTACTGCTACTACTTTCAAAACACCAGACTATGGACAGGTCAGTGAAGCTACTAATCTTGAATGTGATGTACCATCATCAGAATCTTACACAGAAGTGCTATGGTTGGTGGCGTGGATGGTGGTGCTCAAGGTTTCACTTATTTTTTTGCCCACTTTTGTATTCCCCACAGGCCTCTGTCAACTAGATCAAAGTCTCTGTCACTAACACAGTTTATCACTACCAACATTCCTGTCAACAGAATGGTTAGATGACTGAGGACGAAAACAGGGAAGTCAGGTGGAGGACAAACTGCAACAGCTTGAAGGAGAGTGTCAGGGGTCCATCAACCTGAAGTCTTTCTGTAGCCTCAGCAGTGTATGTATTATTACACAGTGTTCTGTGCATTGCAGCCACTGAAACGGATCAGGAGGTAAACCCTACCTGCTGGGAGTTGCAAGGACAAGACAAACATCTTCTATTTTATGGTGTCATGCCTTTATAGCATTATATTATTCCATCAAAACTTAACGCTGATGCATAATTCAAAAGGAATTTCAAACACAGTTTCATAAAATACTGTTACTGAAACTGTATATTGCAGTGCCTTTACATTTGAAATAAAAACATACCACCACACAGCAGCTGATGAACTTATTCGCTCAGCAAATCTGAGTTCTGAGCTTCAGACAGTGCCTACAATACAATGTTTCAAATTCTCAAGTACACATCACCTGCTCCTAACTGATCCAGCTACATAAGTGTTATCAGGTGATAACATGAGCATTTAAATCATACTGGAAGGGGTGTTGTAGAACAGTTATTAACACTGTTGTGTACAGTGTCATGAGGTTCTCCCTCTGCTGTATCAGCTACTGATCTGTCACTACAAACTTCCTGAGCATGAACCCAGCATATCCTAGCCTTTCATGTTTATACGTATATATTACAAAGCCCTTCCTTCCTTTACTGAAAGCCAAAACATTTTTAAGCACGATTATTCATTGCACTGCCTTACAAATGAAGGTCCAGAGGGTATAAATCAGTATTTATCATAAACTGCACTTTTATTTAGTGAATGCAGCAAACACAGCCCATACAGTTTCATTTGTATTTGGTTTCATACTTTCAGCCTCAAAGTCCAAGTCCAGGAGTTCTCGCACACGTTTCATGGCAAGTTCATAATCATCGTCATTGAGTGGGGCAAATGCATTCTCTAGTACATCTGAGGCATGTGCAAGAAAGATCAGGGCCAGCAGGCGTTTATCCATACGATGAGGGTCATTCACCCACTTCCCCAGTACTGCATCTTGGACCTGTGAAAATATATGCTTAATAAATGTTTACAATTTATGAACCAACAACATGAAATATATATTTCATGATATGTACAGATAATACTGCAGAAGTTACAGTTATTCAGATTTCTTCAGTTAACTTCAAAACACACACACACACAGTTATATAAAACAATCCGTTACTGAATTTCCTCTTATTTGCTTCAATAATTGAATGTTTGTTGAGCAAAGGAAATCAGAACTTCTTTTCATTAATAACATTCATTCTGCCATCCATTTTGCCACACCCAACACTCTGTGCAGCTGCACCACTTTCTGCCCCCCACCACCAGCAGCTGCTGCTCCTCTGTGTATATGTCATACTTACTACAAACAGTGTGTCATCAATTTCTGACACAGTACTGTTAATATGGGGACTGGACAAAAGTCATAAGCATATTTACATCACACAAGTCTGTGCTGAAAACGCAGAAAAGTCATTGTGCCTCAAGCATAGGGAAACATGAACACCACGTGCATAGGCTTGTTTGATGATGCTATGTTGCTGACAACTGAAGGGCTGGAATGGGCAGCTGACAGTAATTTACTGTTACAAAGGGACCTTAGACAGTATCAGTATGCATATGAAATTCATTCAGTTCAACAAAAGTGTTCACCTATAATACTTTTACAATGAATGCACCTGAGGAAAAAAATGTAGTTGAAAGTTTTGTATACAATATCTCTTGTCAACAGTGCCAGTAAAATAATACACAGAAGAACAGAAATAAAGTTTTAAATACAGGTTTTATGGACAAAGTAAAATAAAAAAGTTTTCTAGGATGAGGCATGGTTTACATTAAACAGGAACATAAGCTGCTAAACCATCACATTGGTGTTACAAAAATCCCCACGCAGTTTGTGAACTTGGCTTCACATGGCCTCAAAGTGCAATGAGCACATGTGAAATCACACGGCCCAAGTTCCAGAGTCACAAATTCTGACCACTGTGTTTAATTAATCTCAACACCATAGTTAGGGAATTTACTGTAGATGAGAAAATGTACAGCAAGCCACTTGACTTGGATAAAATGGTACACGTTTTGCAGAGTATCTGTTAATATTTGCAGCACGTGACCTTTGCCACATGTTGAGAAATAATTGCAGATGGCACAAGGTCTGCTCAGAACATGGGGGTCAACCTTTCAGGACTGATATGAAATAAAATTAAGTTGAACTGCAGGGGAAAAATGGACACTAAATTCCTGGCAGATGCAGGCTTTGTAAGTGATAAGGATTCTAAGCACTGGGGCATAATAACTTAACCTTTCTGAAGTAGGAAACAAGCTGTAAACCCAACAATGGTATGTATCCCATTCAATATAAAACACCATCATTTGTATGTGCACTACTATTTCCACAGTCTACTGAGACAAAATGGCTACCACTGTCAAGTTTGTCTGCTAATCTGTAGTGACTAAATTAGTGGTGAATATAAAGTCTCATAGTAAGTACCTACAAGTCTGCATGAGTGAAGACAGTATCGGAAGGTGGGTGAAACAGTTTGAAGCTGGGAACATTGACACTACCAGTCTACCCAGCTGTGGTAAGCAGAAAATAACCAAAACTGAATACAACATGCTGAAATTTGGCACACCCATTAATACTCTGCCATCAGGTCATGTATACAGATGCAATTGCTATGACATGCATTGTTGATGGTTCATGTATTTTGACATTTTCATGCATGACGTTCTGTAGTGCATTTGTGGGCTGTTCTGTCTCACTTATTGCATCAAGGATTTCAGCAGCCTGAAGGAGGGATGTGTGGGTCTCAAGTTACAAATACATAGACCCTTCCTGATCCTAAACTCCTAGAACCATATAACTGCAACAGAGACCACAGATTCAGAAACCCTCTCTATTTTTTTAAGTAACTTTACTAGAAATCATGGATTTGCATAGGAGTGTTATGAAAGATGACAATATTTTGTGCAAGTTATATGTGGATACATATTCTGATGTGTCTCATGACTATGAAACTGAAATTTTGGAAACAGACAGTGATGTCCCCATAACACTCCACCTAAACAATTGCAATCTGTCCCTTAGTTTATACCTGTGAAAGTGAAACAAATCAGTCAGAGGAAGGCAGTAGTGAACCACATAGCTCTGATGATAAAACAAGCCAGGAAACAAAAGATACAGGGAGGGTACTCAAAATACAGATGGTTTTTGAATATTTTATGCAGAAATTCAAGTTAGTTTACAGCCCAAAGCAAGAACTGTCATGTGACGGCCACGATACCATGGCAGGGTAACCTGAAATTCAGGATGTACAATCCAAGATAAATATCAAAATATGAAGTGCTGGTGAGAATGGTGTGTGAGGCACTATCAGGTTATATATGTAAAATGGAGATATGTGCAGCTGAGGGACAGAAGCTGGAGGAAACAGTACTTTCACTTTTAGACAGAAATTTGGGCAACAATCATCACAACTATCAAGAAAATTTCTATAACACTGTGAGATGAGCTGAAACATTGCTAGACAAAAAGTTAGTTTGTGGCACTGTGAGGACTAACAAGGAGCATTCCACCTGACCTAGAACGGGAATGTAACCACTTGAAAAAATGGCAGTCAGCATTCCAGAAGAAAGGTGACATAACAGTCCAAGTGCAGCTAGACAAAAGACTTGTGCAAATTATAAGTACAATCCATGAAGCACAATGGTGAACACAGGACGGAAAGACCAAAAAGCAAACCTGAAAATAAAGTAACCTTATTCTATTTTCCAGTACAATGAATTCATGAAGGGCGTAGATAAGGCAGACCAGTACCTCAGTTATTACTCAGTTTGGAGAAAAACTGTCAAACAGCTGAATGCATCTGCTACACTGTGCACTCCCCAGAGCAGGTTAGTGTACAAACACTAAACACACACACATACACACACAAAATAATAATAATAATAATAATAAGAGGAAAATAAGTCACCTATTGTATATGGATGACCTGAAACTGTTAGGTAGAAATGAAAATGAGTTCAAGAACGAAATGAAAATTGTGCAAACAATTAGTAAAGATATGAATATGAATTTTGGTTTAGAAAAATGTGCAAGAATATGTTTAAAAAGAGGTAGTGTTCAAAG
>Ga0136643_10016855_pt1 | contig 10993 bp, 5 predicted proteins | sample TergutLab28metaG_FD_96883 | JGI IMG/M metagenome (GOLD analysis project Ga0136643, IMG submission 96883) | Labiotermes labralis P1 segment gut microbial communities from Petit-Saut dam, French Guiana - Lab288 P1 (version 3) (version 3) | ecosystem: Host-associated > Arthropoda: Insects >... | reverse complement strand
TAGTCTTTTCTACACACAACGGGGATGACACACCTCAGAATTCGTGATACACGTTATTATGAAAAAAAGATGAATCAGTCTTGCTCTAATATGTTGGAATTTGGCTCCTGTGGCTCGTTCGCCAAGTCTTGGCATCCAAAGAGCTTGGAAGTGGAAAGATATATTTATATATCGATTTCACGAAACGTAGACACACGCAAGACGATACACCTTCCTGTTTTTTTTTCTGCTGTGGCTTACTTGCTAGCATTTTCACTCAGCAAACTACGTAATTCTATTAAAATTTCAAAAGTATTTTAAGAGCGAGGTTCGCTTTAACATCAAAGTAGAAGGTCAATCACTTGAACGTGAATGCAATTTTTCAAACTTTTTACGAGGAAGTTTTTTGTAATACTTCTGTTAGCACTGCAGCTGCTTATATAAAATATTCCGTGCCGTAAAGCATTCTGATATTCTATTTGGTCGTATGTGTAGGCATAATTAATAAGAGGAACATAGCAGCTTATATTGCGCGCTGTTCGGCCTTAAAGTAGGGATTGTGCTTGCGTCGCTATATCGAAAGAGATGTACGACAGATCTGACCCAAGAACAAATCAGGAATTTCAAAAACTACATAAAAGTATGTACTAGATATACCCACACATTTATCATTGTCCTTTAAGTAATTATTTTGACAAAAAAAGGACACAGTTTTCCAGCAATGATGCCACTATGGTGTCAGAAACTTTGCAGCCTTTTTTGTTAAAAAAATAATTGTAGTTAGATAATGTTTATCATAACCTCTAATCAACAAACATGTCACATGAGGCAAAATATTGTAATTCTCAGGTAATGCAGTTCTCATGTGTATAGTCCTGCAACTTGTGTTTTTGTCTCGAAATTCTCTACAGAATATTGAAGAAAAGATATCCTGTTGACGCTTGATAATAGATTGTGACACACAGCAACAGAAAACATGTGTTTTATTTTGAACCCACTGAATAAAATGTCATCTTCTCTCTTTATGTTACTTGAGATTAATTTTTCCAGCGCCTTAGCCAACTCTGTTTATACTACCGCCAATATTAATTTTGTAATAACCTTCACAATAATGTACTTACTTCACAGGTTAATTTATTCCACGGAACAGAATTTTCTTAAGAAGCTAATTCCTCATGTGGCCAAGAGAATTCCTGCAATTTATAGAATTTGAAGGTTTTTATCCTCTTGTTCTTGTCTTGAGCCTAAAGAGTGCAGTCAACGCCATTCCAAAGGATTTCTTTAAGACCCATTTCATACTGTCCTCCCATCTTCTCCGAGTTTTCCAAGTGGTCTCTTTCCATACTCCTTTCCCACCAGAAACCTGTGTGCAGCTCTTGCATGCTACATGCCCCACCCATCTCACACTTCTTGATTTGATCACCCAAATAATCAGTAGGGAATAAAGATTATGAAATTTGTCACCTGGCAATTTCCTCCAATTTTGTCTTTCGTCCTTCACCTTTAGCTCCATTCATCTCTCTACTCACTCTGTTTTTGAACACCATCAACCAATGTTCCTTCCTCAATGCGAGAGGCCAAATTTTACGCCCATATAAAACAGAAAGCAAAATTATAGTTCCGTATCATATTCTTTATATTTTTAGACAGTAGAAAGGAAGAGAAAAGATTCTGGACCGAATGGTAGAAGGCATCCTCGGAAATAAAACCTTCTTAATTCCTTCATAAATTCAGTTTTTATTTGTTAGGGTTTTCCCCAAATATATGAAAGTTACCACCAACCAAAAACAAAAACATTATTACCCGTCCTCATGGTGTGATTTTGTCCTTCACTCTACAGGAGACATAAATATAGCTACACCTTTTTCCAAGCATGGTCTGCTTTTCCACACTCATTGTTTGTGACTGATAGAGCTTATGTGCTTTTATTTATGACATAACATTGTTACCCTATAAACTAATGTCACCAGGATGGGTATAGCTCTCAGATATAAATCACTTTTTGTTTGCTGAAAATAAGAGTAATTGGCTTTTCAAAATTAGAAGTTACTCCAAAATTTCAGTTACAGAAATTTATTTCTACTGGGGACATATCTTTTAATTTTTGAACATAATTAGCCTTAGAAACATAGTAAACCCTTCCAGAGTGCTGAATTAATAAATTAATTTTTCGTCTTTTAGCGTCGAGTGTAACTGACATTGTGCCAGTCGGTGTCTCTCTCTTCATCTTTTACATAATTCTTTTAACATCGTAATGTTACGGAACTGACAATTGCTTACACCTGTGTTATCATTCCATGTGCTCTTTATTTTGTGACCTAATGTGAAATGTTTATATTATTAATAATATTATTATTATTATTAAAAAATTGGAATTATAATTACGTATAGTGACTTAATTAGTTTTTAATATCAGACCCAAGATGTTTTTGTAAGTTACAAAGTTGAGAGTAAAAATGAGTTGAAGTTTGTTCGTTTTGCTTACTGCTATCTCTCTCTCTCTCTCTCTGTCAACAGAGTTAGGATTCTAAAGGTACTTATAGTTTTCTTTATTCATTAGATCTGTACTGGAGTAAGGAATTTTGTTTCTCACTCTAATAAAAAGAAGCTATTTTAAAATATGTAACTTAACGTATATGACGGTTATGAAGTAACTAGGAAATATAGTGGAATCGTTAATGAAAATTAAAAGAGACATTTTAGTTTGTAAGTCGAACATAAAAGTACACTTGAAATAACATTAATTTAATTTATTTCACTCCGTTCCTTTCGTTCCGATGTCACTTTTCTCGTCTTCAAGCGGTAACTCAGTACACTGAATGACCGGAGAGGGGGCTGAGATATAACAGATTCATGGAGTTTTCTTTTCTCGGCAACGTCTGGATCAAGTGTGAGGCCCATAAAACCTCTTGTCCCATAGGTGCCGGGCCCATTTTCTATAGGAGTAAAGCTATCGGAGAATGAAGCTTGTCACTCACATCTATCTATTGCTTTCTTCAGAATGAGCGTCTTCTCTTGTCTTCTTTGGGTACTTTAATTAAGGTACAGCGTTCCTCGACGCCAGATGTTTAACCTTTTGGCGCCGGAATTATTTTTTTTTAATTTTAGCACACTCTGTATATAAAATGTGAATAATACAGGAACCAAATACGTTAGAATTATGAAACAAACTGCATTTGGAAGAGAAAAAATGGAGAGTATATACCATGTTTAAAATATTCAGTAACTATGTATGTTGAATACATATATAAAATGAAACTTTAGAGGTTAGCGGTGCGGTACGACCACTATAGTTGACATTAGGCGTCAAAAGGTGAATATAAATTATCCAATATATATATATACGTCAAATCATAATATGCTCAAATGTTCGGCAGAATGGGGAAAATATGAGGTCTCCGCGTTGTTCTATATGGGCCTTGGCAGCGTGGTGTCGTCGCGTCACTTGTCTGCCCAGTAACGTTTCTTCTGCTAGCTAGTAGCATGTGGTCATGCGTTGAAGATCAAGAATTTAGATCACAATCCCCAGCCATACACTCTACTCCAGGGATCTTTCCTCCGATCTATATATCTCATCTCGAACTCAGGTAGACCTCGTGAGTAGGACGACCTTCTGTGACCGTCTGCGGACAAGGAAGACGGGTAAATTGGCCGGAATCTCAAATTCTGTATCTTGTGAATACCGATACTACTAAAGATTACAGCCTTCTGGGATATGAAATCGTGTTGTTCGGTAGGTAGTAACTAAACTTTCGGAGGAATCTGATATCTTTGTCATCGGGAAGGAAGAGAAATTCGCACATGGAAAACTGATACAGCCAGTGCAGTGAATTACCAACACTCCTCCCACGGTTAATCTTATACCTTGAATGCTGAAGTAAGAGATTCATCGGAAATGCTGGTATTTACCTACCAAAGTACAATGTGTCATATTCAATAATCCTATAATTGTGCTACTCACCATCCTGAGGATATTTACTCTCACATACGAATTTATCTTATTTAAGTCGATTGTTATATGATGCACTCAAGTTTTGCGTGCTCTAATCCTTATTGTATAACGACTACTGAGTGGTTTAAGAGAGAAAGGTAAGAAGTGCTATATTTGTGGTTTAACTTAAGAACCAAACCGTCCAGACTTTTGTAGGACCGCATTCGGATTTCCACTCATTGGTAACCCCAAATTTACGAGATCGAAGTAAGTGGTCAGGTTCCTGTTTCGGTATTGTTGCCAGTTTCACCGGAGACTGAATGGATGACAGAATCATTCTAGGTCCGGTGTGCTACAGACAAATAACTTTAAGTATATAAATCTACAGACCATTAGCGCCACTGTTTTCAATTCAAAATATGTAATAACTACTAATTTTATGGTAGCCTATGATCCCAGAACTGTGGTCTAGGGACAGAGGAAAGCAGAGAAAGATGCAACAGCCGGGAGAGTTGGTGGCCAACCCGAAAGTCGATAAGAACTTCGTCAAATACGAGCAAGGAAGATCACTACGCCTGGGGCCAAATTGCTTGGTGCCTCCGGTATTATTATTATCATCATCATCATCACCACCATCGTCATCATAATCATCATCCACATTCCTTACTTCACAGCAGTTTAGCTGGATATCAACGCAGTACGTGTCTCACTGATCAAGCACTTCTTATTCACCGTTCTGTCGCAAGCTTTCTGACTAGGTTCCATGTATTAAGTATTACTGCTTTATGCTTTAATATATATATATATATATATATATATATATATATATATATGTATATATATATATATATAGTCCAGGGCTAAAGGCAAGCAGTTTTAAATTTCCGGGTAATTTGTTTGGAATAATACCCGCTGCGGATAGTACTAGTGGTATTATACTTGTACAAGTCGTTTTCAGTTGCAATATTCTTACAAGCTCTTCAATTCAATTCAGTATGTTTCTGAAGCATCACGGTGGTGGTGCTGTGAGGGTTGTGACTGTTGGGAATTACCAGAGTTCTTAAGTATGCTCCTTTGATGGTTTTGTAAAGTATTATTATTATTATGCGTACTTGGCAAGTAAAATTAAACACTTATTCAGAGTTGAAGAATAAAAGACCAACTTGATGTCACTTGCTATTTTATTTCACTTCTTATGTTCTCAACATGTTTCGGACATTAATATATCCATCATCAGGATTTTGCGACTGTGCTGTTGAATTACCACATCTGTCGTTTTGTTTTCGGTTCGTTGTGTGCTGGAGATTTGGTGCGGTTGGGTTTGAGTGGTGTCCGTGTTGCAGGCTGAAGCCTACTCAAACCCAACCGCACTAAATCTCCAGCACACAACGAACCGAAAACAAAACGACAGATGTGGTAATTCAACAGCACAGTCGCAAACTCCTGATGATGGATATATTAATGTCCGAAACATGTTGAGAACATAAGAAGTGAAATAAAATAGCAAGTGACATCAAGTTGGTCTTTTATTCTTCAACAATTACAATGATGCACGGTCCAATAAACATAATATTCCTTAATTCGGAGGTCTGCTTCTATGTTTATCCGCTCGCCCTTTTGTTAAACTGTTAACAGTTATTTTATTTCGATACTGGAGAGCGGTCACCGAATCTTGTCGTGCACTTCCTGTTGATAGCTGCACTGGTCCATAACAAAGGCCATAAATGTATAATATTTCTCAGAAAATTGCTCAACAAAATGTAAGAAACGCTGTTGAATTTCATGTACTGTATTACGGTGGACACTTATTATTATTATTATTATTATTACTATTATTTGTACATTAGAGCAGAATGCAGTGAAATCAAATAGGGTTTATTTTAACCATTCCAGCGTTCTTAATCTCGTAACTGCATTCTGGTCATCTTTCAGCTGCGTCGGTTTACCCCTGTGAAAGGCACCCGATATGCACGCACAGTATGGGAGGCCACGTTGGCCGTAGAGAATGTCTGGACGTAGATAGGAAGAGAGAAATCTGTGCCACACCCTGACGTCCAACCCAAAGACAGCTGTCGCATGTTGCCTGCGGGTGGTGTCTTCTCCGGTTTTGTTCGTGTTTTTAAAAACAGCAAGGGTGAAGAGGAGGCTTGAAACTATTGAATAATAGGGAGATTTACAGCACGTGTCCTTACGAAATGCATTAACTTGGACGGAGATTGTGGCATGAATTTGGCACTTTATAAATAAATACACCATCACTGAAGAATAAAAAACCAACTAGATGTCACTTATTATTTTATTGTACTTCTTATAGGCTCAATATATTTCGGGCATCACTATGCCCATCATCAGGAGCTTGCGACTATGATGTTGATTAACACGTTGGTAGTTTCGTTCTTGGTTTGATGTATGTTGGAGGTTAGGTGCGGTTAGGCTGGAGTAGTGTCCGTGCTGCAGGCTGCAGCAAACCAAGAACGAAAAGACCAATGTGGTAATCAACATCATACTCGCGAGCTCCTGATGATGAGTATAGTAGTGCCCGAAACATGTTGAGCCTATAAGAAGTACAATAAAATAATAAGTGACATCTAGTTGGTTTATTATTCTTCAGTTATCACAATGATGCACGGTCCAACAAACATCAAATACACCATCAATCTCCTTGTGAGAAGAATGAAAATTCGGCTTGCACGCAGGCGTGCACTGTGTTGACTAATGGAGCTAGTGCTGGATGCTTAAGAGAGAACGTCGTTCATTAGAGTTAAGTGAGTTAGTTCCTCAAATAAGACTGCTCATAAGAGTAAAGTGGAATAGCAACTCAAATAAGGCTGCTCATATAAGTGGGACAGTACCTCGAATAAGATCATAGCCAATTCATCCTAACATACATCTCCGTATAGCCTGGTCTCATGACAATTTCGTCATTTAACAGTAACAGGTAAATAAAGTCATGGATTAAAGAGACATTTACTTGAACGATGTAGGTACATGGAGTATTACTATGCCAAACGCTATGGCGAGCTGCGCTGTCCGGCAAAGCTGAGCACTGAACCATCCGTCTCCTAACTCACGCGTGTTAATCATTAATGACAGCGAATTCCAAAATGATTGACGGGGTGTCAGGAGCCAGTAATTGTGGGAAGTGTGAGGCACACCAGCTGTTGCCCTCCGTTCAGATAGCAGAGTCATCTGTTTCAAAACTTCACGTTCCTCTCTGCAAGAAATATAAGAAACAAATAATTAAGTTCATTTTCCTTTCCACGCTTAAGACAATAGAGCGGGGTTTACCGGAAGTAAAAAGTTATGTGTGTCTGTACCCTGTAGAATTACGTTTGGAAAAGAATGGAAATTTTATGAAATTTTTTATGCTGAAAGTCATCTAAATTCAGCACTTATTAAAGTCTCAATATTAATGATGCCAATACAACAGAAGTGCCAAATTCTTAACTGAAATTCTAGTATCTACTCGTAACCTTTTATACCATAAGAATGAATTTGTCTTGAAACTGAATTTTCTTACACTGACTGTCTTAGATACTGACCGTTATCAGCACCTCCTGCGTTTGAAAAAATGTTCGGATGATTTTATTTGCAGCTTACTAAGAATGTCAGCTGCCAAGATAGTATGCAAATGAAACAAAATATTAAGCGAGTGACAAGTTAAGGAATAACCCTAAAATGTTTGTTGTCTGCTGAACCTTTGTTATAGACATTTACATGTTGCCTGCCTGGTAAGTGATTCTAAGGATTGTAGAGTGTAAAATTAAAGTTGTGGTACTCCATTAAGCTATTTGTTGCTTTTTTTTAGAAAGGTGCAGTGTTTAGACGGACAATAGAAACGTATTTGTAATGCCATATAATTACTTCTTATTTTTTTTCTGTACAAATATATAAAGGACTGAAGTTTAGCATTGAAATTTATATTTTACATTAGTATTGAGTTGCGTAAGGAAGCATATAACCCTTTCAAGCTAAATGGTAACAATACGTACACACAAAATTAACATTAAAGAAAGCACGAATTTTGCGTACGCGTTTTAATTGTTGTTTTCATTCATGATTCTGACCATAAACTAGGATTATATAACAATATCGATCGCCCTTTCTAATCGATGCACAGCACTGTTTTGTGCCATAGGCAATGATGTTTGTATATTTATATAGTTGCTTATTTCTTTTAATAAATTTTTCGCCCGATACCTATTCTAAGTTTTGATTAGACTATATTCGGATGTAATTCAGCCCACTGTACACCCTCAAACCTCACTTGTGTACCATCCCTTTTAACATTATGATTTATTGTACACTTGTTAGAATTACCTAGTAATGTAGGCCTACTGCATTCAATCTCTCAATTACGCTGTGCCAAATAATGCAAGTCACAAGCGCTGATAATTCGGGACTACCCACTTTTCAGTGTCAGTGGTGTACTTTTCTCACTCCCTAATTTGCTGATACACTTACTGAAAAATATGTTCCAGTGCCATGAAAAGTGTTCGTTCGTAAATACTAAACACCACATTTATTTAAAAAAGAAAATGCAGTACAATATTTGTAAATACTAACGAAGTGGTAGAATCTAGTAAACATTCTTATAAAAGGATAACAATAAATACAGTATTCTTGCCCGATACCGTTTCAGACGGAAATTATACTCATTTTTATAAAAACGATGACAGGTTAAATAATTTATAAGCAATCCGGGAAGTGACGTCATATACTCTTGTATATAACAACTGAAATTCTATTGTAACTTGCTGCTTCCATATGCAGGAGTTTTATACTGGAGTAGGAGCCAACAAGTTTCTTCTAAATACTCGACATGTCCGTCTAACAAACTGACATTAATTGGTTGAGTACCTAACTGGCTAACTTACGAATGTTTTTAAAATTAACTAAGTCACTGAATTATGGTCGTATAATGTGACAAATTGGCTACAAAGTGACTCCCTATGGCAGACTGCCGTATAACTTTCATAATCCACTGACTGTATGACACACTTTCGTATAATTTACCTAGTCTACCGACTGTATGTGAGACTGTTACATGTTACATAGTCTGCTGATTCTATGGCAGACTACGGAATAAATTACATAATCTATTGACTGTGTGATATTCAGAATATAATTCTGATACAGTGATTCAATTTCTGTTGATTAGACTGTCTAACGGTTTGGAGATAGACAAGGAAAAGGTAATTTGCTAATTGTTAAGAACATTTAGTCAGCCGTTTATCGTATGATTTCTGAAGCGTATAGTTTGTTCGACCGCTGACACCTTCATCTTAGCTAACATGATGATCTTAGTATCGAATCCCACTTTCGGAATTAATGAGTTGTTTTGTGTTTTCGTTTGGTTCTGGGTAATTAGAGGGATTGTCACGAACCAAGCCCTAAGATATACCCAAACACTGCATAATTTTAGCAGTTAACTTTGAAGCAGCACAAATTAGGGACAAAAACTGTGTGAGCTGAAGTAAAAATGGAAGAAGGAGCTCTTCAGAACGTTTGAATTAAAGATTTTGAAGGCGTTAGTAAACTGCTGCATCCAGTTGGACACCCTTTGTATCCGTTTCACTTCCCAGTTACGAATAGCATAAGACGAACCATTTAGAAGATTTATTACAAAATATCTGACTTACTTGAGACGGGAGGGGGGGAGGTGTATTGGATCTCAGAACGAACCACATAGGCGGTAGCGAGAACCAGACCCGTAAGGAACTGTGGCAGGTCTCAAGTAGTGTAAGCACTTTTTGAAGTATGGAACAGCTTTATGGGCGGCAAAGTTCCAAGCTTGTGTGTTTTCCTTGTGAATAAGTTTCTGAGCCGACTGGATCAGAGGATTGCGGCCTTATGAGAGTCGGTACGGTATAGATTGTTAGGTAGGTATTAATGTTTAGGAAGAATCTTCTACGTCTTTCAGAGTTTCTTCTGTTCAAATTATGGCAGTAGCAGGTTTCTCCGAAACGGTGGTATCTATCGAACAAACAACACGACATCACGCCTAAGAAAACCATTATATTTGTGTTAATCCCTATGACGACCTCAGATCAGGCAAAGGAAATTTCTTCCACAACTCTGATTTGATATTATTGCCACTGGAAAACAAGTAGGCCTGTATCACACAATTTAACTACAGTCCTGGTATTTCGCCACAGTCAACATCGTTGCTCCTAACTCCGTTTCTAAACATACCTTAACTGACTAACTTATTCCTTGGAGCCGAGTACTTCTTGAGAAGCTGTAGGTACTCAGTGAAGGAATTCCCAGCATTTTATGGAGCCCCAAGGTCCATTACCACTTTCCAAAATCCATGTCCCTGTTTTAAGCTAGTTCGCTCCAATCCATGACCCCCAGCCAACCACTTGAATACCAGTTTTAATATTATTCTTCCGTCAGCGCCTATGCCTACGAAGTTGTTTCTTCCGTTCTTATCTGCCCATCGGTCCCTGTAACGGCCTGAACAGGCCCTGAGGGTTCCAGACGGCTGAGGCTTTAGATTTGAAGATAGTCAGCACATGAAGGTGGTAAGGTTATCAGCCATACACCCCGGCTGCCTTTACCCCTCCAGAAAATATTCCTGGTACTCATTTCTGTTAGAGGCTGAATCGATCCCAGGGCCATAGCACGCCCCGAAGGTTTGTGTCAACGAAGAATTCCAATGATACCATTCGGAATCGAAACAGCAAACTTCGGTCTGTAGCGTAGTGTTGTTTGGGCCGTATATTTACAATGTTTAATAAACTTTGGCATCATATGAAAATGGTTATTTAGTTTTTTATGTTTTGAGATTTTTAAGTTTTCCACACCGTGTAGTTTTGCAGTCAATCACTGGATGGTTCTGTAGTGTTATATTCTGAACAGTTCATATCAGAAGGACTGAACTCCTTTTGCGTGTTGGGTAGGACTTAGATTTACAGTGACGATAGATCGTGAAATGAATCATGATGTAGGGGTCCAAATATATATACAGGGTGTCCCAGGAGGAATGTGCCAGACTTCGGGAGGGTGTTCCTTATGTTAAAGTATACCGATATAACCCAAAACACCTATGTCCAAAGTTGAACGGTTACGGAGATAATG